>Ga0070711_100001833_pt1 | contig 11848 bp, 5 predicted proteins | sample LARL53metaG_FD_65452 | JGI IMG/M metagenome (GOLD analysis project Ga0070711, IMG submission 65452) | Corn, switchgrass and miscanthus rhizosphere microbial communities from Kellogg Biological Station, Michigan, USA - LAR L5-3 metaG | ecosystem: Host-associated > Plants > Roots > Rhizosphere ... | reverse complement strand
ATGGTGTGCCAGAACCAGTCGATCGACGATTCGGAGGCGCCGCTTGCGCGCGACTTGCGCATTCTCGTGCGTGAACGATTGCAGGCGGGCGACAGCGACCGGCAGGTCATCGACTTTCTGGTCGCGCGCTACGGCGAGTTCGTGCTGCTCAGGCCGCGGTTCTCGTGGCACACCGCGGTGTTGTGGCTTGGTCCGGCGGCGCTGCTGCTCATTGGAGGGTGCGCCGTGCTGGTGCTCGCGCGCCGCTATCGGACCAATTCCGCTGCCGCAGCGGACGGCCAGCAAGGGCTCACGGCGGCGGAACGGGCGCGGCTCTCCGACATCTTGAGCGACGGCGAGCGATAAGCTCATGACGAGCAGGCTAAGTCCCTGACGGCTTTTGCTCTTTTGCCTTCGCCGACCTTACCAACTTTTAATTTCCCCGACAGCGCCCGGTAAGGAAGCGATCTCCATCTTGTGCGCACTCGGGGTGCTGCTCGGCCCCCCACCGCACAAAACGATGGAGTGACCCTTATGACTGCGAGCGTTCCCGCTCCGAAATCGCGCATCCTCTCCGCGCGTCGTCTCGTCCTGCTGGCCGGCGTCGCCGGTCTCGGTGCGACCGTTCTGCTCGGTAGTGCGGGGGTTCTCCCGCAGCCCGCCGGGCAACTCAGCGCCGTCGCCTATGCCCAAGGCGCACAGCGCCCGATGGGATTTGCCGACATCGTCGAGAAGGTGAAGCCCGCCGTCATCTCCGTTCGCGTCAAGATGGCGAGCGGTCCCAAGATGATGGGCTTCCAGGGCGATACGCCCATTCCGCCGAACGTCGAGCGTTTCTTCCGCCGCTTCGGCCTGCCGGAGGGCGCCACCCCCGAGGAACGGCGTAGTCCGCGTGAGCACCTGGTGACCGGCCAGGGCTCCGGATTCTTCATCAGCGCCGACGGCTATGCGGTGACTAATAACCACGTCGTCGACAAGGCCGACACCGTCGAGGTGACCGTCGATGATGGCAAGACTTACACCGCCAAGGTGATCGGCACCGATCCGCGCACCGATATCGCGCTGATCAAGGTCGATGGCCGCAGCGACTTTCCGTATGCCCGGCTCGCTGAGAAGGCTCCGCGCGTCGGTGACTGGGTGCTCGCAGTCGGCAATCCGTTCGGCCTCGGCGGCACGGTGACGGCCGGCATCGTCTCGGCCCGGGGCCGCGATATCGGCGCCGGTCCCTATGACGACTTCGTTCAGATCGATGCACCCGTCAACAAAGGCAATTCCGGCGGCCCGACGTTCGACGTCGACGGCAACGTGATCGGCGTCAACACCGCCATCTTCTCCCCCTCGGGAGGCTCGGTGGGCATCGCCTTTGCGATCCCTGCTCCGACGGTGAAGTCGGTCGTCGCGCAGCTCAAGGATAACGGCAGGGTCACCCGCGGCTGGATCGGGGTTCAGATCCAGCCCGTCACGGAGGAGATTGCCGACAACCTTGGCCTCAAGAGCCCGCAGGGCGCGCTGGTCGCTGAGCCGCAGGCGGACGGTCCGGCCACCAAGGCGGGCATCATGGCTGGTGACGTTATCACCGCCGTCAATGGCAATCCGGTCAAGGACGCGAGGGACCTCGCCAGACAGATCGGCAGCATGGCGCCAGGCTCGACCGCGAAATTGACGGTGTGGCGTAAGGGTGAGGAGAAGACGTTCTCGATCTCGCTCGGCGAACTGCCCAATCAGCGCGAGGCGCGCGCGAACATGCCGGAGTCCTCCAGCCCGGAGGGCACCGACGTGCCGCGGCTCGGTCTCACCGTTGTGCCCGCGGGGCAAGTCGCAGGCAGCGGCTCGGAAGGCGTGGTCGTCACCGACGTCGATCCCAACGGGCTTGCTTCCGACCAGGGTGTCAAAACCGGCGACGTCATTCTCGAGGTCGGCGGCAAGAAGGTTGCCAATCCGTCGGACGTGCGCAGCGCTCTCAAGGACGCGCAGAAGGAGGGCAAGCGCACGATCCTCATGCGGGTCAAGTCCGGCGACGCGACGCACTTCGTCGCGATGCCGCTCGGCAAGGCCTAAGCAGAGAATGGGACGCACCGCCGGCATCCGTCGCCCCCGCCGGCGGTTCGAACCAGGGGGACGGGCGCAAAAGCCCGTCCCCAGCCCTTCAACTCCGTTCCGGCATCCGTCGCCCCCGCCGGTGTGGAGTTGGTCGAGGGGTGGCGGGGCGACCTCGCCGCCCCTCGAACGTTTCGGGCTAAGGGAAGCTCCAAGCCCGAGGTCAGGACAGGTTGATATAGTGCAGCTATGATTAGTGAAGTCCAGCATGCGCCTTCCATAAGGGACGTCGCCTATCCGAGAGACGGTCGATTCGTCATGCGTCTCCTGATCATCGAAGACGACCGAGATGCCGCCGATTACCTGGTGAAGGCATTCCGCGAGGTCGGCCACGTCGCCGACCTCGCGGTCGACGGTGAGGAGGGACTCGCCCATGCGCTCGACGGTCAGTATGACGTGTTGATCGTCGATCGCATGCTGCCCAAGCTCGACGGGCTAGCGGTGATCGGCACGCTGCGCAGCAAAGGCATCGAAACCCCCGCCCTCATTCTCTCGGCGTTGGGCCAAGTCGACGATCGAGTGCGCGGCTTGCGGGCCGGCGGCGACGACTATTTGCCCAAGCCTTATTCCTTTTCCGAGCTGCTCGCGCGCACCGAGGCGTTGGCGCGCCGACGCGGCAGCCGCGAGGAAACCGTTTATCGCGTCGGCGACCTGGAGCTCGATCGGCTATCGCACCAGGTAACGCGCGCGGGGGACGAGATCGTGTTGCAGCCGCGCGAGTTCCGGCTGCTCGAATATCTTATGAAGCATGCCGGGCAGGTCGTGACCCGCACGATGCTGCTCGAGAACGTGTGGGATTACCATTTCGATCCGCAAACCAACGTTATCGACGTGCACATCTCGCGGTTGCGCTCGAAGATTGATAAAGGTTTTGCCCAGGCTCTGCTGCATACGGTTCGCGGCGCGGGATACATGATCCGCGACAGCAAATGACGTGTCATCCCCGCGTCGCGCGGGACGACACGTGGGGTGACGGATGACGGCGCTCGGGAAGCTCCTGCGCACGACGGCATTCAAGCTGACGCTGGTTTATCTGACGGTGTTCGCGCTGTTTGCCGTCTTCCTGCTCGCGTATTTCGCCTGGAACACGCGCCGACTGATCACGGAGCAAATCACGCAGACGGTGGATGCCGAAATCACCGGCTTGGCCGAGCAATACCGCCAGGGCGGCATCCGCCGACTTGTTTTTGTCGTCGACGCGAGGTCGCGCCGGCCAGGTTCGAGCCTTTATCTCGTGACCACACGCGCGGGCGAGGGGCTGGCGGGGAATGTCGGATCGTTGGCGACCGGCATTCTCGAGACGTCCGGCTGGACGGAAACCGCCTACCGGCGCTTGGACGATCCCGACGGTGCAGAGCATCACGCCCTGGTTCGAGTGTTTCAACTGTCGGCCGGATTCCGCCTCCTGGTCGGGCGCGATCTCGAGGAGCGCGAACGTCTGCACGACATCGTGCTCGCCGCCGGCCGCTGGTCGTTGGCCATCGTCATCGTGCTCGGCGTCGCCGGCGGCTTCTTCGTCACGCGACGGGTTCTCAAGCGCGTTGACGCGATGACGGAGACGACGCGCAAGATCATGGACGGCGATCTGGCCGGTCGCCTGCCGATTGCCGGCACGGGCGACGAACTCGATCGGCTCGCCACCAATCTCAATGCCATGCTCGAGCGTATCGAGGCGCTCATGCATGGGCTCAAGGAGGTGTCGGACAATATCGCGCATGATCTCAAGACGCCGCTGACCAGGTTGCGCAACCGCTGCGAGGAGGCGTTGCGCCTCGCGGAGGACGAATCGCAATATCGGGCGGCGCTCGAGAGCACGATCGAGGAATCGGAGGCGCTCATCCGCACCTTCAACGCGCTGCTTATGATCGCGCGCGCGGAATCTGGCCAGGCGCGCGACGGAATGATCGACTTCGATGCGGCCGAGATCGCGCGCGGGGTGGGCGAGCTGTATGAGCCACTCGCGGACGACAAGGGCATCCATCTCAAGGTCGAAGCGCCGGCGGCCACTCCGGTTCACGGCAACCGGGAGCTGATCAGCCAGGCGCTCGCGAATCTGGTGGACAACGCCATCAAATACGGCGCGGGGATGAACGGCGCTGAGGCCGAGATTGTGGTGACCGCGAGGGGAGAGGGTGATCGCATCCTGCTTGCCGTCGCCGACAGCGGTCGCGGCATTCCGCAGCCCGATCGGGGCCGCGCGGTCGAGCGTTTTGTGCGGCTCGAACAGAGTCGCTCGCAGCCGGGCTCCGGGCTGGGGCTGAGCCTCGCCTCGGCCGTCGCCCGCCTCCACGGCGGTGAGCTCAAGCTCGAGGACAACAACCCCGGGCTTAAGACTGTGATATCGCTGCCGCGCGCAGGGTCGGTTCCCTCGGCGGCCTAAGCCGCTACGATATCGCCATCATTGCTGCGCTTGTGATCCCGAACCGGTCCCTATTTACCAGGTTGCGGCGTTGACGGTGGACTCCTGACAAAGCCGGAGTTGGCGGCGCATTTTGCGCAGCAACGCCGGCGCTATAGTGCGGGAAGGTACGGACGAAGCTGATGAGCCGGCCGAACGCGGATGTGATCTCGGTGGGGGCTTTAAGCGACGCTTCGCTCGCGCGACGGATCGCGGCAGCGCCATGCGTTGAAGCCGCGGAAGCGCAGGCGCGCCTCGCCGACTGGCTCGCCGAAATCGCCGATGCGCCCGCCGGCGACGCGCTGCGGCGGGTTATCGCGGAAAACCCAGCGCTCGAAGCGCTGCTGACCGGGCTGGCGGGCGGCTCCTCCTATCTCTGGGATCTGGTGCGCGCGTCACCGCAGCGGCTACTCGCGTTGATCGAGGCAGAGCCGGAGCGCCGCTTCGCCGATATTCTCGCCGAGGCAAGGCGCGCCATCGCAGCGACACGCGAGGAGGCCGAGACAATGCGCCTGCTTCGGCGCATGAAAACCGAGGCGGCGCTGTTGATCGCGCTCGCCGATATCGGCGGCGTTTGGCCGATAGCGCGAGTGCTTGAGCTGCAGACGATGCTTGCCGACGCAGCCATTGGCGCCGCGGTGGATTATCTCCTGCTCGGCGCGCAACGGCAGGGAAAGCTCAAGGTCGCCGATCCCGGCAATCCGGCCGCGAACTCGGGCTACATCGTGCTCGCCATGGGCAAGATGGGCTCTGGCGAGCTCAACTATTCGAGCGACGTCGATCTCATCGTCTTTTACGACCCCGCCGCGCTTGTTCCGGGAACCGAGCCCGCCGCCTTCTACGTCCGGCTCACGCGCGCGCTGGTGAAATTGTTGCAGGAGCGTACCGCCGATGGCTACGTATTTCGCGTCGATCTGCGGCTTCGCCCCGATCCTGCTTCGACCCAGATCGCCATCTCCACCGCGGCGGCGCTCGACTACTATGAGAGCCGTGGACAGAATTGGGAACGCGCCGCGCTGATCAAGGCGCGGCCGTGTGCCGGCGACCTTGCGGCGGGGGAAGCATTGCTCGCCGCGCTTTCACCGTTCATCTGGCGCAAATATCTCGACTTCGCGGCGGTTGCCGACGTGCACGCGATGAAGCGTCAAATCCACGTCTACCGCGGCCATGACGAGATCGCGGTCGAGGGCCACAACATCAAGCTCGGGCGTGGCGGCATCCGCGAAATCGAATTCTTCGTGCAGACGCAGCAACTCATCGCCGGCGGGCGCTACCCCGAGCTGCGCGTCAAGGCGACGCTGGAGACGCTCGACGCGCTGGTCGGCGGCGCCTGGATCGACCAGCACGTGCGTGACGACCTCGGCGCGGCTTACCGTTTTCTGCGTCTCGTCGAGAACCGTCTCCAAATGGTGGCCGACGAGCAGACCCACAGCCTGCCGGCCGATCGCGATGACTTGCAGCGATTCGCTTGTTTCGCCGGCTTCGCCGATCGTGACGCGTTCGCGCAAGCTTTGCTCGTCCATTTGCGCAACGTGCAGCGCCATTATGCGACCTTGTTCGAGAATGCGCCGGTCGGCGAGGCCGGGCGCCGCAGCTTGCTTTTTCCATCCGAGGCGGACGATCGCGAGACACTCGATCGCCTCGCTCAAATGGGTTTTCGCCGCCCGCTCGAGGTGTCGGCGCTGGTGCGGCGCTGGAACGCCGGGAGCTACGGCGCGCTCAAAAGCGAGTTCGCGCGCGGCCAGTTCGCGGAAATCGTGCCGCTGTTGCTGGAGCATTTCGCCCGCTCGGCGGATCCGGACGCGGCGGTCATTGCGTTCGACCGGTTTCTCGCCGGGTTGCACGGCGGCGGACGGCTGTTTTCGCTGCTGCGCCAGAATCCCGACCTAATCGCGCTGATCGCGCTGGTGCTCGGCACCGCGCCGCGGCTTGCTGACGGTCTGGCGCAGTCTCCGAACGTCATGGACGCGGTCATCGACCCCAGCTTCTTTGGCGCGCTGCCGGAAGGAGGGGAGCTTGCGGCGGCCCTCGAGCGCTCGCTGCGGCAGGCGAGATCGTACGAGGACTTTCTCGATCGCATCCGCATCTTCGCGCAGGAGCAAATGTTCCTCATCGGGACGCGCATCCTGTCGGGGACGCTGTCGGCCGGGCAGGCGGGTGAGGCCTTCGCCCGGTTGGCGGATTCGCTCATCCGCTCACTCCAACGCGAGACCGAGGAGCAGTTCGCGCGCCTGCACGGCCGCATCGCCGGCCAGCAGATCGCGATTTTGGCGCTTGGAAAGCTCGGCGGACGCGAGATCACGGCGAGCTCGGACCTCGACCTCATCGTGGTCTATGACTTCGACCCGGAACATCCGGAATCGACGGGCCCGCGCCGCCTGTTCGGAGCGCAATATTTCTCGCGGCTGACGCAACGTCTGATCAGCGGGCTCACCGCGCAAACCAACCACGGCTTGCTCTACCGCGTCGATATGCGTCTGCGGCCCTCCGGCCGTTCGGGTCCGGTTGCGACGCAGATCGATGGTTTCGCGGGCTACCAGGAGACGGAGGCTTGGACCTGGGAACACCTGGCGCTCACCCGCGCGCGGGTCGTATCGGCACCGCCGCAATTTGCCGCGCGGGTCGAGGAGGTCATCCGCTCGGTGCTATGCCGGCCGCGTGACGCGGGCATGATCGCCGCCGATGTCCTTGAAATGCGCAACGCCATCGCGACGGAGAGAGGCGATAGCGATCGGTGGAATCTCAAATACGTCGCTGGAGGGCTGATCGATATCGAGTTCATCGCGCAATATCTGCAACTCATCCACGCGGCGCAGACGCCGGATATTCTTGACACTTCCACGACGCAAGTGCTCGACAAGGCGTGGCGGCTCGGGCTGTTGACGGCCGGGGACGCTGAACTGCTGCGCCGCGCGGTGCGGCTGTATCATGATCTCACGCAGATTCTGCGCCTGTGCCTTTCGGCGCCGTTCGATCCCAAAGCGGCGGCGCCGGGCCTCACGCGACTTTTGGCGCGCGCGGCCGACCTGCCCGACTTTGCCACGCTCGACGCCTTCATCGGTGAGACGCAGGCCAAGGTGCGTGCAAGCTTCAATCGGATTCTCGGCGCGTCGTCCTGAGCGAGGAGCATGATCGACGCGGCCGCGACGGGCGTGCACTCACGCCGCCGCCTCGGCCAACTCCTCCCGCGCCGCGGCCGGCCGCGTGACCGGCAGCCGCAGCAGCACCATGGTGCCCCGCCCCAGCGTCGAGTGGATGCGCATCCTGCCCTGATGCAGCTCGGTGAGCGACTTGGCGATAGCGAGCCCCAGGCCAGAGCCCTGATGGCTCTTGGTCAGCTGGCTCTCCACCTGCTCGAACGGCCGCCCCAACCGGGCCAGCGCATCTTCGGGAATGCCGATGCCGGTGTCGGCGATGGAGACGCTGACCCAGCCGCCGGCGGTCGCTCGCGCGCGAATCGTAACGCGGCCGCCTTCCGGTGTGAACTTCACCGCGTTGGATAGAAGATTGAGGATGATCTGCTTGAGCAGCCGGTGATCCGCGGTCAAGCGGATACCGCCGCCGATGCGGGCGGTGAGCTTGAGGCGCTTGTCGTTGGCGCGCCCGGACACCACGCGCATGGAATCGTTGAGGAAGGATTCGAGCTCGATCGGTTCGGCATCCAGCCGAATGCGCCCAGCCTCGATCTTGGACATGTCGAGAATGTCGTTGATCACGTCGAGCAGGTATTGGCCGCTCTGATGGATATCGTGGCAATATTCGCGATACTTGTCCGCGCCCAATGGGCCGAACATGCCGGACTCCATGATCTCGGAGAAGCCGATGATGGCGTTGAGCGGGGTGCGCAGTTCGTGGCTCATATTGGCGAGAAACTTCGATTTGGCCTGGTTGGCCTCCTCGGCGCGGGTTTTCTCCTCGGCATATTTCTCGGCAAGATCGGCGACCTCCTCGGCTTGCCGCTCCAGCTTCTGTTGCGAATGGCGCAAATCGGCAACCGTCGCCATTAGGCGCTTCTCACTCTCCATCAGCTTTTCTTCGTGCCGCTTGATGTTGGTGATGTCGGTGCCGACCGAGACATAGCCTCCATCCTTGGTGCGTCGCTCGCTGATGTGCAGCCAGCGTCCGTCGTCGAGCTGAGCCTCGAAGGTGCGCGCGCCCGGGCTCTGACCCTCGCTCGTGACCTTGGAACGCACGACCGGCTTGCGTCCGGCCGCCACCACCGACTCGTAGGAGGCGCCGGCCTTGATCGCATCGTCCGGTAGGTTGTGAAGTTCCTGGAAATTCGAATTGCATAATACCAGGCGGTTCTGCGCGTCCCAGACGACGAACGCCTCGGGAATCGTCTCGATTGCGTCGCGCAGCCGCAAGTCGGCTTCGACGGTGCGCTCCACCAAAGTCTTCTGCTCGGTGATGTCGACGGCGATGCCGATGAGATGTGGCCCGCTGTCGCCGGATTGCTGGACCAGCTCGCAACGGGCGCGCAGCCACACCCAATTGCCGTTGGCATGGCGCATGCGAAAGGCGTGGTCGACCAAGGTCGCCGTGGCATCGGTGAGCTGGGCGGCGAGCCCGTAGAGATCGATATCCTCGGGATGGACGAGCGCGTTCACCTCGCCGAAGCTCAACAGCGTGTCGCGCGGCTTGAGTCCCAAGATCGCGAACATCGAATGCGACCAGAACAGCCGGCCGCGGGCCAGATCCCAATCCCACAGCCCGCAGCGCCCGCGGTTGAGCGCGGTATCGATGCGCGAGCGAACCGTCTCGTAGATCTGATCGGCCTCGCGCGCGCGCGTCGCCTGCCAGTGGAAGGCGAAGCCCAGGATGAGCACTACGAAGCCGGTGGTGGCGGAAAGCGTGACGGTCAAAGCCGTGTCCGCCGCCCACGCCGCCAGCGCATCGGCGCGCCCGTGCACGACCGCGATCTCGCCGTTCGACCAGAGTCCGCGCACCGTCCCATATGCCAAGCTGCCGTCGGCGAGCGGAATTTCCAACACTCCGGCGGCGGCGGCGAACGTGGTCAGCGGCTGCGTCGGCCCGAGCACGTCGATCAGCCGGCGTCCGACCGTCGCCGCCTCGAGCGGCGCGCTCGCGCTCATCGTGCCGTCGGGATTGGTGACGAGCTCGTGGCCGACGCCGGCGACGATGACGCCGTCGCTGTTGGCGACGAGCACTTGACGGCCGGGCGCGCGCGTCCACAGCGGCATCATGCGCTCGAGCTCGGTCTGCAGCCGCCGGTCGGGCTTGTCGCCCCTCGGCTGCTCCAGCCGTCCGAGCCGCTCGACCAGGAAATCGGCGGTGGCTTCGATCTGTTTGATGACCTCGCCGGCCGCTTGGCGACGATGATCCAGCACTTGCACGATGGCGCCGACGCAGATCGTCACCAGAAAGGCGATGATCAGCGCCGGCACGGCGCGCCGCAGTGCCGGCTCGGCGGTGAGCAGCCGCCGATAAGCCGGCTTGGCGATCGACTGAGCTAGTCCTTTGATTGAATCAGAACTTACGGACGCGCTCGCGACTTCGGCGCGCGCCATGCCTCGCCTCCGTTCGGGTCCTCATCACCTTCATCGGAAGGATGTGCCGCATCTCTCCGAATCAATTGTGATTGGAATCGAAAGATGGCGATTTGTCGAGAGGCAAATTAACGAATTTGCAATATTGATGAATCCGGGCTTGCTCCTTGATCGGTAAGGAGTTTCGGCGAGGAAGCGCAAAAATTTGCGTTCACGGTTCGTGCCCGAACGAGGCACTCGCCAAGCGAACCGGGTGGTGGCGGCGACGTCAGCCCTCGGCCAGCGCGCGGTGCACGATATCATCCACGTCGACCGAGCGCGAAGATGCCGCCGCGACTCGCCGTAGCGCGGCTTGCGCGCGAGCGCGCCGCATCGGCTCGAGCATGCGCCAGGTCTTCAGCGCCGATACCAGCCTCGCGGCAAGCTGGGGGTTCTTGCGATCGAGCGCCAGCACGATGTCCACGATGAGGTCATAACCGGCGCCGTCGGCGCGGTTGAACTCCTTTTGGTTCGCCAGCGCGAAGGCATGGATCAACGCGCGCACGCGATTGGGATTGGCAAACGAAAAGGCGCGATGCTGGGTCAGCGCCTTGACGCGCTCGAGCGTAGCCGGTTCCGGGATAGTCGCCTGCAGCGTGAGCCATTTGTCGACGATCAGCGGATCGTCGGCGTAACGGCTATAAAAATCCTCGAGCGCGGCCGTCCGCTCGGGCACGTCGCAGAGCGACAGCGTCGCGAGCGCCGCCATGCGATCCGTCATGTTGTCGGCGGCTTGATACTGCCGGGCGGCAAGCGAAATGGTGTCCGCTCGCCGCGTCGCCACGAGAAGGTCAAGGCAGGTGTTGCGCAGCGCGCGCCGGCCGGCGTCGGCGGCATCGGGCCGGTAGGGCCGACTTTCGGAGAGCCGGCGATAGTGGTCGAAGAGGGATCCGGCGAGATGCTCACCGATCCTCGCGCGCAACTCGGTGCGGGCGGCGAACACGGCGTCCGGGTCGACCTCGTGGCCGATCTCACGCGCGATGTCCGCCTCGCCCGGAAGCGTCAACGCAAGAGCGACAAAGGCGGGTTCGAGCGCGCCGTCGGCTAGCGTCGCGCCGAGTCCGTCCAAGAGCCCCGGATCTTGGCGCGGCGCACGATTCGTGCGCAACGCGGCCGTGTTGTCGACGAGCAAACGAGTGGCCAGCGTCTGCAGCGCCTGCCAGCGGTTGAACGGATCGGCATCGTGCGCGGCGAGGAAGCGCAGATCGCCTGCGGACAGGTTAGTGGAGAGCTTGATCGGCGCGGAAAATCCGCGGTTGAGCGAAGGCACCGGCGGTTCGCCGATGTCCGCGAACACGAAGGTTTCGGCGGGCTTGGTCAACGTCAGCACGCCACGGTCGATCACACGGCAATCGCTGAGCTTGAGTGGCAGGTCGCGCCCGTCGCGCCCGACCAGGCCCACGCCGAGCGGGATGACCATCGGCTGCTTATCGGACTGACCGGGGGTTGCGGGAATGCGCTGGGCGACCTCCAGCCGATAGGTTTTGCCGCGGCCATCGTAGCTGCCGGTGGCGACGACTTCGGGCGTGCCCGCCTGCGAGTACCAGAGCATGAATTGCCCAAGGTCAGTTCTCGACGCCTCGGCGAAGCACTGCACGAATTGCTCGACGGTCGCCGCCTCGCCGTCGTGGCGGCTGAAATAGAGGTCCATGCCCTTGCGGAAATTCTCCGGGCCGAGCAGCACTTTGAGCATGCGCACGACCTCGGCGCCCTTCTCGTAGACGGTCGCCGTATAAAAGTTGTTGATCTCGCGATAGACCGCGGGGCGCACCGAATGTGCGAGCGGGCCGGCATCCTCGACGAATTGATGTGCGCGCAGGCTGCG
>Ga0070711_100001831_pt1 | contig 11856 bp, 7 predicted proteins | sample LARL53metaG_FD_65452 | JGI IMG/M metagenome (GOLD analysis project Ga0070711, IMG submission 65452) | Corn, switchgrass and miscanthus rhizosphere microbial communities from Kellogg Biological Station, Michigan, USA - LAR L5-3 metaG | ecosystem: Host-associated > Plants > Roots > Rhizosphere ... | reverse complement strand
ACTAGATAAGTTCGTCAGTTAGGGGGCCTCTTTCCCCTGAGAGCACATGCTCACTTTCATGCGGTGCCGCTCAAATCCCCAGCAGGTTTCTCAAAGAAAAGAACCCTCCAAAAAGCCAGAATGCGTCCGCTGCGGAACCCACACCCACCGATCCTAAAATGGAAATTGTTGTGAGGTCAGCTTCCGCCATGTCGAGGACCTATGCAGACAAGCTGGCCGAGAGCGGATTGCAACAATTTATCTTCCGCCGCACCTCCGAGAGGATGTGACATGCGCTTGCGTCGTTCCTCGACCACTTCCGCGGTAGTCCGGAGCGACAGGAAAGCAAGGCGCTTCGGTCTCGCAACGGTTGCGGCTCTGCTCGTGACAGCCGTCGGCGCGCGAGCCGAGCAGAATTTTCCCGGGTTAGCCAACCTGTCGCAACCTCAATCGACGACGCCAATGACGGATTGGGGTCCCGTTCCCACGGATAAAGCGTCAATCGCCAATTTGGCGCCGGTGCTGCTTCCTTTCTTCAACAATGCGCCAGTGTTCGGGCTCCCTGGCACAGTGACGGGCAATTTTTGGGACCAAACCCAGGTCACCGGCGACTGGGGCGGCACCCGAACAGAACTGGCCCGTCGCGGCCTGTTCATCGATCTATATTCAACGAGCACCTATCAAGACGTCACGTCTGGTGGACTCAAGACCGGGACCGCATTTCTGCAGAACACGCAACTTTCCGTCAACGTGGATACTGGCCGCGCGGGACTATGGTCCGGGGGTCTTCTGCATTTCACTTTCCAGTCCCGATACGGAGATAGCCCCGAGCAAACCTTCACTACCGGTTCTTTCGTCCCGCAATACTACGGCGCGCTTCTGCCGGGCCCGCTGCTTTTTCACGACGTCTTGCCATCGGAGTATTTTCTTGTTCAGTCCCTCACTCCTGAAGTGAGTGTTGTTCTGGGAAAAATAAGCTGCCTCTATATTCCCGATCAAACGCTTTTCGGCGACAGCTACAAATACTATTTCGCCAACTTCAACTTCAATCTGAACCCGATAACGACCAACTTCTACAATCCAACGGCGCTTGCGGCGCTCGGCGTCTGGACTCCTTCAAAATCACTCACTGTCCTCGGGGGTGTGCTCGATCCCTATACGCAGCCGACCAATCTCGCTACCCATGCGTTCAAGAACGTCGACCTGTACGTGGCTGCAGTTGCGTCCTATCAAGTTCTAGGCCTTCCGGGCAGCTTCTTTCCTCAATTCAGTTGGTCCAGTCTGCCGCAGATCGATCGGGGCAACCCATTTGGTGCACTTTCCCCAGGATCGGTCCAAAATGCAGTGGGAGCGCTGTTGGGCGTTTCGCCAACCGCGGGATTGCCGGTCAATCAAAAGGACTCGAGCTGGTTCCTGATCGCCAACTGGTCTCAATATCTTTTCGTCAAGGACGATCCCGCGACGATCGAGGCAAAGCTGAAGAGTGGGCAGCCATTGCGCGGCGTCGGCGTATTCGCAAGGGCCGGCTATGCGCCGCCTGACGTTACAACGCTCACCTGGGACGCCAGCGTGGCTCTGTTCGCGCGGGGTCTCATGGACAGCAGGCCGTATGACAGCTTCGGGATCGGATATTACTACAACGGCGTCAGCAACAATCTGAAGGATTCGATTACCCGGCTGACCCAAGGGATGTCGTCAGCAACGGATGAGCAGGGCATCGAGGTCTTCTACGACTTTGCGATCACTCCAGCCGTCCGGCTGAATGTAAGCTATCAGCACATTTGGAATCCGCTCACCGCAAAAGTCACCCTGAACCAGGGCGATGCGAGCGTGGTTCTTACTCGCCTCAACGTCGCATTCTAATCAGGACCGAGCCGCTGATCGCGATCGTCTTAGACGGCTCATCGAGCACGACGTTTGTCGCAAAATCCCTGTCGCAATTCTAGAGACTGAAAAAGGAGCATGGATATGACTACCGAGCAAAAGCAGACTGTTTGGAGCGCAACCTACGATCTTCTGCGAGCTTTGCAGCTGACAACCGTCTTTGGTAACCCGGGCTCCACTGAACAACCGTTCCTGAAAAATTTTCCCGGCGACTTTCAATACATTCTCGGCCTGCAAGAGGCCACGGCTGTGGCGATGGCAGACGGATTCGCACAAGCAACACGGCGGCCTGCGCTGGTCAATTTGCATACGTCTGCCGGTACCGGAAACGGCATGGGCAACATCATGACGGCGTTTCTCAACAAGACGCCGTTGATCATCACGGCCGGCCAACAGACGCGCGAAATGATCTTGTGCGATCCGCTGTTGACGAACCGCGATGAAACCATGTTGCCGCGACCCTATGTCAAGTGGGCGTATCAGCCGACGCGCGCTCAAGATGTGCCGGGCGCAATCATGCGCGCCTACGCCTTGGCGCTGCAACCGCCAGCGGGGCCGGTCTATGTCTCGATCCCGCTGGATGACTGGGATCAGCCCGCGCTGGGCCGCGCTGTCGTCCGTACAGTCAGCACCCGCTTTGCACCTGATGGCGACCGGCTGCGCGAGTTTGCCAAGCGGATTTCGGCTTCGAAAAAGCTGGCTCTTGTCTACGGACAGGAGATCGAGCGAAGCGGCGGCTGGGATGCGGGCGTTGCGCTTGCGGAAAAGCTTCGTGCTGCGGTGTTTCACGCGCCAAATACCGAGCGGCTATCCTTTCCCGAAGACCATCCGCTGTTCCAAGGCATGCTGCCGATAGCAATGGGGCCATTGAGCGATCGCCTCAAGGGCTTTGATTTGGCGGTTGTGGTCGGCGCACCGGTCTTTCGTTATTACCCGTATATCGCGGGGCCGGTGCTGCCGCCGGGATGCGAGTTGCTTCAGATTACCAACGATCCCAGCGATGCGGGCGGCGCTCTCGTGGGCGACAGCTTGCTTGGCGATGCCAAGCTGACGCTGGAGGCCTTGTTGGAGTTGGTGGATGACGGATCAGCCCGCGCCGCGCCAAAGCCTCTTAACCTCCCGCGCGATCTGCCTTCGCCACCTAACTCACCACTGACAGCGAGCGAGGTTTATGCCGCGTTGAGCGAACTGCGGCCCGAGAACGCCATTGTGGTTCAGGAGTCGCCATCGAATGGGGCTGACCTGGCATTGTGGTGGCCAACAGTGAAACCTAATTCGTATTATACTTTTGCGAGCGGCGGCCTTGGCTGGAATGCACCCGCAGCCGTCGGTGTCGCTTTAGCGGAGAAAAAGTCGGGAACAGGGAGGCCGGTAGTGGCCGTGATCGGTGATGGGTCGCTGCAATACTCCGTGCAATGCCTTGCTTCCGCCGCGCAGCATCAGCTTAAAGTCGTCTATATCGTGCCGTGCAATGGCGAGTACGCCATCCTCAAGGAGTTTGCTCTCCTTGAGAACACCCCGAACGTCCCCGGGCTGGATCTTCCACCCCTTGACATTGTCTCCACCGCAAAAGGATTCGGGTGCGCGGCAACGCTGGCACGCACGCGGCAAGAGATACAGGCCGCGTTTGCCAAGGCGTTGAGCGCCGACGGGCCTACCGTCATCGCGGTCCCGATCAAACACCAAATCAGGCCACTCGTTCGGCCCGTCTCAGCCGCTTGACTGCGAGAAGCGTCGCCCGCGCAGGCCAATCCATGACCAACACGGAAGAAATAAGAGCCATGAAAAAGATTCTGTTATCACTGGCGCCAGTGCCCGTCGAAGCGCTCAAATCGTTGCTCCATCACTCGCCAGGGGTTCCCGATACGGATGTTGTTGACGGCCACGACATGAGCGCGGAAGAACTTGCCAAAGCCTTCGTTAAAGCGGACGTCGTCCTCGGCGACTATACCTTCAAGCGACGCATCGGGAAGGAGTTGCTGGCAAAGGCGGGACCGCTCAAGCTGATCCAGCAGCCAGCCGCCGGTTACGACAACATCGACATCAAAGCCTGTGCGGAGCGGGGAATCCGGGTGGCCAACGCGCCAACCGGAAATACCATCACTGTGGCCGAGCACACCATTGCCATGGGACTAGCCTTGCTGCGGAAGCTGGTTCCTGCGAACCGCGGTGTGCGCGAGGGCCGATGGGAGCGGCTGACGCTGCAGCCCTCCGAGCTAGGGGGCAAAATCTGGGGCCTGGTCGGTCTCGGACAGATCGGGCGTGCCGTTTCTCTCCGCCTCAGGCCGTTCGGTTTGACCAAAGTGCTGTATTACGATCCGCACCAAGCTCCGAAGGAAGTGGAGGAGCAGCACGGCGTCGAGTACGCCCCCCTGCCGGCGCTGCTGAAATCCAGCGATATCGTAAGTCTGCACGTGCCGCTGACCGATTCCACGCGCAACATGATTGGCGCCGACGCGCTTTCGTTCATGAAGTCCAGTGCTTATCTGATTAATGTGTCGCGTGGACAACTCGTCGACGGGACCGCTTTGGCGGATGCCCTTCGCAAACAAATGATCGCCGGCGCGGCCACTGACGTTTTTGCCGAGGAACCGCCGAGTGCCGCGGATCCCTTGCTTCAGGCTCAGCACGACAAGATCCTGTTCTCCCCCCACATAGCCGGCATGTCCGCTGAAAGCGCGCGCAGGATAATGATGCAGTCGGCGGAAAACATCGCCCGGGTACTCGCCGGCCAAGATCCGCTTTACGTCGTCAACCCAGTATGACTGCGAGAGGCGTCGACCACGAAGCAAGGCCGATCGGATTTGGATTGATTAGATGACGCACAACAAAACGCTCTGATTCAAGAGGATAAGCAACCGGCCCCGCACTCGTCGCAAGCAACGCTCCGAAAAATATCGATCAAGCATTAAGCCCACCGGATTGCAGCGCTATCGTCAGTTGCCACCACCGCCTGTGTATACCGAAAACTTAAACACGGGCGTTGCGGTGATGAAGTCCGCCCAGGATGGCGTGTGAACTGACCACACCAGACCGCCGGCGGCTTCATCGCCCAGCAACGCAACGTCGTGCTGGTCGGCGGCACCGGCACCGGCAAGACCCATCTGGCCATCGCAATCGCCAGGAGCCGCATCCGATCCGGCGCCCGTGGGCGCTTCTACAACGTGGTCAACCTTGTCAACCGCCTCGAAATCGAGACCCGCAACGGGCCGCAGCGGCGGCTCGCCGAGCATTTGACCCAGATGGACTTCATCGTTCTGGACGAACTCGGATATCTGGCCTTTGCCCAGTCCGGCGGACAGCTTCTGTTCCATCTCCTCAGCCGGCTCTGCGAGCGCGCCTCCGTTATCGTCACCACCAATCTCGCCTTCGGAGAATGGCCCAGCGTGTTCGGCGACGCCAAGATGATCACCGCGCTGCTCGACTGCTTGACCCATCACTGTGACATTTGCAGCAGCTTCTGGACGATGTCCGATCCCGCAAGATCGACGTCATCGCGGTCTACAAGGTCGACCGGCTGACAAGGTCGCTGGCCCACTTCGCAAAACTGGTCGAGCTATTCGATGCCCATGCCGTCTCCTTCGTCTCGGTCACCCAACAGTTCAGCACAACGACCTCAATGGGTCGCCTGGGACGGACCTAAGCGGTTCAGCGCACGTGCATTCTGCCAAAAGGTAAGTTACGGTCGTAAGGTCGGCGCGATCGTGAGACACTGTGCAGCCATAGCGCGAGCGACAAAGGGTGCCTTCACGGTCGCCATCCTTGGCACGATTATCGCTCTCGTCGTGGTTATTTTGCTCGGCTCTCGTCGGTTCTTTCTGATCTCTCGCCTTCACTCGCCAATGCGGAGGCCCCAATGCTGTCCTCATCCCGCACCCGCTGCCCAGTCCGGCCTCTGCCCGGCCAGCCGATTCTTGCCCTCGCTGCGCTGGCGCTCGTGTCGATGCTCGCGGGCTGCACACGCGAAGACGCTCAGGCAGCGCCGCCGGTTCGTCCCGTCCGGACCGTTGTCGTCGAAAAGGGAGGCCTGGGCGAAACGATCGTTCTGACAGGGCAAATCCAGGCGGAAAAGGAAGTCGCGCTGGCCTTCCGTATTGGTGGCCGTATCCTTGAGCGTCTGGCGGATACCGGCGATCATGTCACGGCCGACCAGGTGCTGGCAAAGCTCGATCCGCAGAACGAATTGAACGCGCTTCGCTCTGCGCGTGCTGGGCTTTCCGCTGCCAAGGGCCGGCTGGAGCAGGATTCCAACCACTTTGATCGCCAGCAGACTCTGCTGCAGCAAGGCTGGACGACGCATGCCAATTTCGACCAGGCTCAGCAGGCGCTACGAACGGCGCAGGCAGCCGTGGATGACGCCAAGGCTCAGGTTGAGATCGCCGAGGACCGCGTCAGCTATACCCAGCTCAAGGCCGGCCTGAAAGGCAGCATCACCCGCCGCTCGGCAGAATCCGGTGAGGTTGTCCAGCCCGGCCAGCTGATCTTCACAATCGCGCGCGATTCCGGATGGGATGCGGTCTTCGACGTCCCGGCCCAGCTGTTACGCACCGCTCCGGGCGACGCCGATGTGATCGTCGCGCTAACTGACGATCCCGGTGTCGTCGCGAAAGGGCGGGTGCGGCAAGTCGATCCACAGGCCGACCCTGTCACCCGAACTTTCAAGGTGCGCGTAGCGGTCAACGACCCGCCGGCGGCCATGCGGCTGGGCGCGACCGTATCGGGGCGGATGGAAATCGACCATGGCCACGGAATCTCCCTCCCGGCGAGCGCCCTGACATCGACTGACAAAGGTCCGGCAGTCTGGGTGGTGGAGCCTGACAAATTCACGGTCGCCCTGAAGCCGATCGAAGTCCTGCGCTTTGATCCTGGAACCGTGGTGATTTCGTCAGGTCTCGATGGAGGCGAGATCGTTGTGACCGCCGGTGTGCAGGCGCTTTATCCGGGCCAAAAAGTCAGGCTCCTGGGAGCGCGGTCATGACAGGCCCGAACCTTTCCGATTGGGCGTTGAAACATCGATCGTTCATCGTCTTCACGATGATCGCGATCACGCTCGGCGGTCTGACGTCGTATTTTCGCTTGGGACGCAGCGAAGATCCGGCCTTTACCTTCCGAGCCATGATCGTTCAGGCGGCGTGGCCGGGCGCGACGCTCGACGACACCTTGAGTCAGGTGACGGAACGGCTTGAGCGCAAGTTGCAGGAAACCAAAGGGCTGGACTACCTGCGCTCATATACCAGTCCGGGTCTGACGACGATTTTCGTGCATCTCAAGGGCTCGACGACCGCAACGGAGGTGCCGGATATCTGGTATCAGGTTCGCAAGAACATTGGCGATATACGCCGGACCTTGCCTCAAGGGGTGGTCGGCCCCGGATTCAACGATGATTTCGGCGACACCTACGGCATCATCTACGCCTTCTCCGCTGACGGGTTTAGCCATCGCGAGCTGCGCGACTATGTCGAGGGCATTCGCTCAAAGCTGCTGCAGGTTCCGGACGTTTCCAAAATCGAGATCCTTGGGGCGCAGGACGAGAATATCTATGTTGAATTCTCGACGCGCCAGCTTGCAGGTCTAGGGATTGACCGGGCCGCTCTGATTGCTGCTCTTCAGGCGCAAAACGCCGTGATTCCGGCAGGTTCGGTTCAGACCGGTGACGAGAAGCTGTCGATTCGCGTGACCGGTGCGTTCGAATCCGAGAATGATCTGCTTGACGTCAATTTTCCTTCCAATGGTCGCCTGATCCGACTGCGCGATATCGCCGAGGTGCGCCGCTCTACGTCCGATCCGCCGCAGCCAATGTTCCGGGCGAACGGTAAGCCGGCGATCGGTCTGGCCATCGCCATGCGCGACGGTGGGGACATCCTGGCTCTTGGCGAGAATATCAAAACGGCGGTTGGTGAAGGGATGGCCGGATTGCCGCTCGGCATCGATGCGACCCTGGTATCGGACCAGCCAGTAGTTGTGAAAAATGCCATCAACGAATTCATGGAATCACTCTGGCAGGCCATCGCCATCATCATGGCCTGCAGCATCGTTAGCCTTGGGCTCCGTCCCGGCGCGGTCGTTGCGTTGTCGATTCCGCTGACGGTCGCGATCATCTTCCCGATCATGGAATTCATCGGAATTGACCTGCAGCGCATTTCGCTCGGGGCGCTGATCATCGCTCTCGGGCTGCTGGTCGACGATGCCATGACGACGGTGGATGTGATGACCTCGCGAATGGCGGCGGGCGACAGCAAGGAAAAGGCGGCGACATTCGCTTATGACAGCCTTGCCTTTCCGATGCTGACCGGCTCGTTCGTGACCGCCGCGGGCTTCGTGCCGATCGGTTTTGCGCGGTCGTCGGCCGGTGAGTATACGTTTTCGATCTTCGCGGTTGTTTCGATTGCGCTGATCGTATCGTGGTTTGTCGCGGTGCTTTATGCGCCGTTGCTCGGCGTCTGGTTGCTCAAGGTGCCGGAGCAGACGCAGCAGAAGAACCCGAGTCGAATTATGGCCGCGTTTCGCGCGGTTCTGCTCACAGCGATGCGCCGAAGATGGATGACAATTGCGATCGCGCTTGCATGCTTCGTGGCATCGCTTCTGGCGCTGCCGCTGGTGCCGCGGCAGTTTTTTCCGGCGTCGGATCGCCCGGAGCTCGTCGTCGATCTGACGCTGCCGCAAAACGCATCGATCTTCGCAAGCGATCGGGCCGCAGCCAAACTTGACGCCCTCCTCAAGGACAATCCTGACGTTGCCAGTTGGAGTACCTATATCGGTCGCGGCGCGATCCGCTTCTATTTGCCGCTCAACGTTCAGCTCAACAATGACTTCTTTGCGCAGGCTGTCGTAGTCGCAAAGGATGTCGCTGCGCGCGAAAGGCTGCAGGTGATACTGGAGAAGAAATTGGCAGAAGAGCTGCCGAGCGCCGTGTCTCGTGTCTCGCCGCTGGAACTCGGCCCGCCTGTGGGGTGGCCGGTGCAATATCGCGTCAGCGGCCCGGATTTGAGCCAAGTCCGCGCCGTGGCCTTGCAGCTCGGTCAGATTCTCGGGTCCAACCGCGATCTTCGCGGCGTCAATTTCGATTGGATGGAGCCAGCGCGCAAGGTGCGGGTTGAAATCGACCAGGACCAGGCTCGCCTTCTTGGCCTGAGCTCACAGGCACTCTCGTCCTATATGAATACGGTCATGACCGGCGCGCCGATCACGCAGGTGCGTGACGATATCTATCTCGTGGACGTGGTTGCCCGCGCCCAGGACGAGCAACGTGTCTCACTGGATACCATGCGGACCTTGCAGGTGCCGTTGCCGAGCGGCCGCACGGTGTCGCTGAGCCAGATCGCGAGGTTCGAGTTCTCGCAGGAATATCCTTTGGTCTGGCGGCGCGACCGTGTTCCGACCCTGACCGTCCAGGCCGATGTCACACCGGGCTCGACCCCGGAGCGCGCAGTGGCTTCGCTGGCGGCAGAGGTGAAGAAGCTGCAGGCCGGCCTGCCGGCGGGTTATCGTATCGCCGTGGGCGGAACGGTCGAGGAAAGCGCCGCTTCGCAGGCTTCGGTCTACGCAATGGTACCGACCATGCTGTTTCTGATGCTCCTGTTTCTAATGGCGCAGCTGCACAGCTTCATCCGGCTTGCCATGGTGCTCAGTCTCGTGCCGATGGGATTGATCGGTATCGTCGCGGCGTTGCTTGTCTCAGGTCGGCCGCTCGGCTTCGTTGCGATCCTCGGAATTCTGGCCTTGATGGGCATGATCGCGCGCAATGCGGTCATACTCATCGAGCAGATCGAGGCCGAACGTTCACAGGGTCGTGAGCTGTGGGACGCCGTGGTGGAAGGTGCGGTTTCTCGATTCCGTCCCATCATGCTGACAGCCATCTCGACCGTCCTTGGCTTCATTCCGATCGCGCCGACGGTGTTCTGGGGGCCGATGGCCTTCGCTATCATGGGGGGTCTGTTCGTGGCGACGCTCCTGACCCTGATCGTCCTGCCGGCGCTCTACGTCATTTTCTTCGGCGTTAAGGAACCGGAGGCCCGGCCAGCAGCGGCGGCCGGAGCGTAACCTGTTGTTCCGCTGCGTTGTCGTCATCGACAAAGCGGCCGGGGAATGGTCGATGTTTTCAGGAAGAGGAGAAATGGGTCCTCGAGCGCGGCATCCCGTCGAAGCATCTCGCGTGCGCCGCTGATGCGCCAACAAGGTTTCAGGCGCGATGATGTTCGAGGTAAATCATCGCGCTTCAGTGGCCCGCGATGGCCGCCGTCAGCAGGGACAGCACGATCACAAGCAGTGAGACGCCCGCCACCGGCCATTGCCGGAGATGGCCCTCAAACCTTTCCAGCCAGGGGCCAAGGGCAAGAAGCCGGTGGAACGCACTTTCGTAAACAACAATGGTGTCACCGACTGGCACGTAGGGGAGAGACAAGCCTGACCGCGACAGCGCGATGGCAAGGCCCATCCCGATGGCCGTAGGCCAGAGCCCGTCGAGGATATTGCCGAACTCCAGGGCCTTTGAGGCGTCGCCCGCGGCCGGGGCGAGCAACCACGGCAGCAGGATCGCGCCGAGCGCAACAGCGGGCCAGAATCGGTCGAGACTGGCGGGACAATCCTCGGCGATGCTCGTCCGCTGCGTCGCGATGCAGTTGAAGAAATGGGTCATTAATAGCGCCGTGCCGATGGAAGACAGGGTGGCCAGCAGCGTTTCCGGTCCACTGACGAAGGTTGCCTTCATTACGAGCTTGGCCGAGGCGCCGCCGGTCAGAGGCAGGCCTGCAAGGCTCAGGGCGAGCACTGCCGCGAGAAGAGGGGCAGACTTTACACTCCGCATGACCAGCGGGCCGATCGTCAGGAACAGGGCCGCCTTTACCAGCAGATGATTGGCGGCATAGAAAGCAACATCGCCAGACACATCGGCGCGTCCTTCCACAAGCCCGGCGCCAAGCGCTGCTGCGATCACGCCCATCTGGCTGATGCTGGAATAGGCCAGAACGACCTTGGGATTGTTCTGGGTCAGACCCAAGCCGACGCCGTAGAACGCCGACAGGAAGCCCAATGCCACCAGGGCTTCGCCCCAGCCTTCCATCGGAACGCCAAGCGGCAGGAATCGGATCATCCCGATGACGCCGGCCTTGACGCCCGCGCCGCTCAGGACAGCAGCCACGGCAACCGGCGCGGCGCTATAGTTGAGCGGCATCCAGCCATTGAAGGGGATCGTGCCGATCTTCATGCCGAATCCCGCGATGACCAGCCCCAGAACGAGGTTGCGCCACGGGGAAGCGGGAAGTGCAGCCATCACATCTGCGATGCGGAGGCTTCCGTTTGGCTCGCCCGTTGCCAGCATCGCAAAGGCGAGCAGAAGGAGCGCCTCACCAAGAATGGTGAACACCATATAGACGGCGCCGGCGCGCTGCTGTTCGGCGTTCTCAGAGAAGGCGAACAGGCCGTAGGCGGGAATGCTGACGAGCGCATAGAAGAAGTAAAAGGAGACAAGGTCGCCGGCGATGAAGACACCGATGTTGCCGCACATGGTGAGGAGCCAGGAAACAGCGAAGCGGTGGTCCGGCCGGCCATCGCGCCATAAGGCGGCGCTGACGATGATCCAGAGCAGGGCTGCGACAGTAAGGATCAGTGCGCCGGATGCATCGAGAAGAAGTGTGAAGCCGACAACCGGCAGGTCGAAAGTCAACCGCTCGCCAGACAGACCAAGGAGGCCGACCGCAAGACCGGGCACGGGGGCGAGCCATTGCAGGGCGAGGACGCGCTCGCGCCAGCCTTTCACCAGACAGGCGCCGAGAAACGCCAACGGCGTGATCAGGCTCGCGACAAGCAGGGTGGTGTGAAGGCCGGTCACGACGGACCCTCTCCCGCCAGCGGCCTGCCGATTTCAATGAAATCGAAGAACGCCTGCGGCGCGAAGCCGAGCGCGAGGGCGATCATGACGAGAACAAACGCAATCGTCTCTTGATAGCGCCTGGGCGCCGATTCCATCGAGATTTCGCCGTCGGATAGAACTGGCGT
>Ga0070711_100001829_pt1 | contig 11869 bp, 6 predicted proteins | sample LARL53metaG_FD_65452 | JGI IMG/M metagenome (GOLD analysis project Ga0070711, IMG submission 65452) | Corn, switchgrass and miscanthus rhizosphere microbial communities from Kellogg Biological Station, Michigan, USA - LAR L5-3 metaG | ecosystem: Host-associated > Plants > Roots > Rhizosphere ... | reverse complement strand
AGTGGTCGAGCTTCGCGGCGACGAGGCGTTGTGCGTGTTCGGCTCGCCACGGGCGGCGCTCCGGGCGGCGGTCGACCTGCAGCGCCGCTGCGCCGAGGAGATGCGGGCGGATCCGTCACTGCCGCTCGCGGTCGGGATCGGCATCGACGCCGGCGAGGCGGTGCCCGTCGCCGGCGGCTACCGGGGCGGCGCGCTCAACCTGGCCGCCCGGCTGTGCTCGATCGCCGGCCGCGGCGAGGTGCTGGTCTCCGACGGCGTCGTCCATCTCGCCCGGCGAACGGACGAGATGAGCTATGTCGACCGCGGCGCGCAGTCGTTCAAGGGCTTCGAGCAGCCGGTGCGGGTCTACCAGATCGGGTTCGAGCTCGATCTTCCCGACGAGCCGGCGCCGCCGGGCCGGTCGCGACGGGCGCTGCTGCTTCCGGTGGCGGTGGCAGGCGCGCTCGTCGTGATCGCGGCCGTCGCCGCCGGAGCGCTGCTCAGCAGCGGCTCCGATCACCCGCGTTCCCTGGGCACCAATGTCGTCGGCGGGCTCGACGCGAACGGGCACATCGTCGGCGACGTTCGCCTTCCCGGGCCGCCGGCGGCGGTTGCCGCCGGCGGCGGGTCGGTCTGGGCGACGCTGTCGGATCTCGACGAGGTCGATCGGATCAACCCGAAGACCCGGGCGGTCGTCGACCCCGTGCCGCTTCCCCAGGGGACGCGCGCGCCGACCGGGATCGCGGTCGGCGGCGGCGGCGTCTGGGTAGCGGACAGCGGCAGCGGCGAGGTGTCGTGGATCAATCCGCGTGACACTGGCGCCGTGAAGCAGATCGCGGTCGGGCAGGGGCCGGGGCCGATCGCGTTCGGTGAGGGGGCGGCGTGGGTGATCAACGCGGTCGACGCCACGCTGCAGCGAATCGACGCCCGAACGCTGCGGGCGGCTCCGGCGGTCGCGGTGGGCGGCTCGCCGACCGCGGTCACCGTCGGCGGCGGCTGGGTCTGGGTCACCGACGGCGGATCGGGGAGCGTGCTCAAGCTCGATCCCAAGACCATGCAGGTCGTGAGTCGCTCCCATGTCGGGAACGACCCGGTGGCGGTCGCCTACGGCGGCGGCCGGGTGTGGGTGGCGAACGCCGCCGACGGCACCGTGACCCGGCTCGATCCGTCCACGCAGCAGGGCCAGCCGATCGTTGTCAGGCCGGCCCCGAGCAGCGTCACCTACTCCCATGGCGCTGCCTGGGTGACCACCGCCGCCGGCGTCGTTCGCATCGACGGCTCCTCCGGCGTCAGTGTGACGCCCACCCGCAGCACCCTGGTGGCGTCGACCGGGACGCCGGACGGGATCTGGGTGGCGGCGCTGTCCAGCCCCGCCAGCCACCGCGGAGGCACGCTTCGCGTCGCCTACGCCACGGACGACTTCGGCCCTGGGTACGGCCCGTTCGACCCCGCGGTCGCTCCCTACGCAGCCCACTGGCAGGTGATCTCCATGATCAACGACGGGCTTCTCACCTATCGCAAGACCGGCGGCACGGCCGGTCTCCAGGTGGTGCCCGACCTGGCGGTCGCGATGCCCACCATCTCGGACGGCGGCAAGACCTACACGTTCCAGCTGCGCACGGGGATCCGGTACTCCGACGGCCGGCCCGTGCGGGCGTCGGACTTTCGCTCCTCGGTCATTCGAGCGCTGTCGCCGGCTGCCCTCAGCATCGCATCGCAGGGCTACTACCAGTCCATCGTGTTCTCCAACATCGACGGCTACACGGCCTGTCTCGACGACTTCAGTGGGTGCCCGCAGTCCCTCGGCAAGGGCATCCAGACGAACGACCGCACCGGCACGATCACCGTCCACCTGACGCAGCCCGACCCGGCGCTTCCGCTCAAGCTTGCGATGTCGTTCGCGGATTTCGTCCCGCCCGGGTCACCGCCGCCCAACAGCAATAAGCCGGTCGCCGGCACCGGCCCGTACATGGTCTCTCGGCTCATAGACGGCGGACACAAGGGCATGGTGCTGGTCCGCAACCCGCGGTTCCACCAGTGGTCGGCGCAGGCCCAACCTGCCGGCTACCCGGACGAGATCGAATGGACGCAGTATCCGAACCCCGGGGCAGCGCTGACGGCCGTCGAGCGTGGAAAGGCGGATGTGATGGCCGATCCGCCGCCGCCGGCGCGCATCGGCGAGCTGACGAGCCGGTTTGCGACGCTTGCCCACGCGGTCGCCGGATTGACCATCCAGTATCTCTCGCTGAACACGCGGGTTGCGCCGTTCGACAGCCTCGAAGCCCGGCGAGCGGTCAACCTCGCGCTCGACCGCGGCGCCCTCGCCCGGATCATGGGCAGCTCCTCGACCCTCAAGCCCACATGCCAGGTCCTGCCGCCCGGGATGTTCGGCTACGCGCCCTACTGCCCGTTCACCGTCCACCCGACCCCGGGCGGTGCCTGGACCGGGCCTGATCTGGCCCGGGCGCGGGCGATGGTGGCGGCGTCTGGCACCAGCGGCGACAAGGTCACCGTGTGGGCCTGGGGCGGATCGGACAGCACCGTGCTCGTGCGGCCGATCGTGCGCACGCTCAACCAGCTCGGCTACCGCGCCGGCGCTCACGTGACCCCGCCGACCGGTGCCGGCTTCGGGGAGTGGAACGACGCGACCGCAAACTCGAAGAAACGAGTCTCCGCCGTCCTCACCGGATGGTCGGCCGACTATCCCAACCCGATCGACTTTCTCGACCTGCTGCTCTCGTGCCAGGCGTTCGTTCCCGGCAGCCCGACGAACCTGAACACCGCCGAGCTCTGCGACGCGCGACTGGACTCGCTGATCAAGGTGGCGGAGGCGACCCAGGTGCGGAATCCGGCCCAGGGTGCACAGGCCTGGCAGAAGGCCGACCGGCGCGCGGTCGATCTGGCAGCGTGGGCATCGCTGCTCACCCCGGTCGGGATGGATGTCCTCTCGGCGCGCACCGGCAACTACCAGCACAACCCGGAGTGGTCGGTTCTGCTCAGCCAGCTGTGGGTGCGCTAGGAGGGCGGCTCCGAGAGGTCCTCGGGCAGAAGCGAGAACATCACGCAGTCGTGCCGGTGCCCGTGCGTGGAGCAGTGGGCGCGAAGCACGCCCTCGCGCCGAAAGCCGGCCTTCTCGATCGCCCGCACCGAGGCGACGTTCTCCACGTCGGCCTCGGCAAACACCCGCCGTAATCCGAGCTCGTCGAGCCCCCAGACGCCGGCCAGCCGAAGCGCTCGCGGAGCGACGCCGCGGCCCCGCGCCGCGGGGAAGACGGACACCGCAAGCCGGCCCACCTCGCCGTCGTCGGCGATCTGCACGTTGACCAGCCCGAGCGGCTCGTCGTTCCTCGCATCGGCGACGACGAAGGGCGCCGCCCGGCCGCTTCGCCACTGCTCCTCGACCCGCGCCAGCGATTCGCGTTCACGCCCGGGTTCCAGGGGCGCGTCCTGGAGGCGGCGGAGGGTCTCGGGATCGCGCGAGGCCGCCGCGATCGCCGGCATGTCCTCCAGGCGGCGAACCCGCAGCATGACCGTGCCGTCGCCGATCGGTTGCGAAGGAGGGGAGAGCGGTCTCCGGGGCATCGCCCGGTCAGCGTAGCCGTCGTCCAGCGCCGCCATCGTCTGCTCGTCCTACGGCTCAGCGGGGGTGCACGCTCACGATGGGTGCGAGCCACGTCCCCACGACATCAGCCCACAGGTCAGCCGCATCGCGATGCATGAAGTGTCCACCCTCCGGACACTCGTGATACGACCAGGTCGGATGACGCGCGGCCGCCGCGTGAGCAAATGCGACCGGGACGACATGATCCAATGCGCCATGCACGACCAACAGCGGGCATCGCACACGGTCTGCCAACGTGTGAAACGTCCCCGGGTGCAGTCCCAGTCTGGCGAGCAACGCGAGCCGTCGCGCCGACTTCATGGTCGGACGTGGCCCTCGCCCGCGACCGGCGAGTTCACGGGCGTAGAGCGCTCGGTGCCGAGCGTAGTCTCGTACGGTCACACTCACTGACCGCCCGTCTCGCGCGGGAGGGTAGAACCCGCCCGTCAACACCGCCGCCTCGACGCGCGCAGGTAGATCGCCCGCGAACCTCAACGCGGCAACTGCGCCAAACGAGTGCCCCACCACCATCACCGGCCCCTCGCCGGGCACCTCGCTTGTTACCCGAATGCCCGAAGGCAGCAGCCCTGCAGCACGCTCCAAGTCGGCCGACGATCCTCCCAGCCCGGGCAGCCATACGAGTGTGTGGTCCCCCATGGCGGGAGGCTATGGCAGAAGCCCGGGTCTCGGCGAGATCACCCGCAGCCGGAGTTGTCCCCGCAGTCGCGGCAGGTGTAGCAGGCACCGGTGCGCACCTTTCGGCCGCCGCACTTGGCGCACTCGACGGCGTCCTCCCATGCGTTGAAGAGCGCCGTCTGGCCGGCGGACGGCTCCGGCCGATCGGCCGCCGGCTGGTGGCCCAGCCCGGCTGCCATCTGGTCGCGTACGGCCTGGCTCAAGATGCCCAGCTCGGCCTGCGTCTCGGCGTCCAGGAAGCGCTTGCCCATCCAGCGGAAGACGTAGTCGGGGATCGACTTGGCGATCCGGATATCCGGATCGTTGGTCATCCCGGACGGCTCGAACCGCATGTGCGCGAACTTGCTGATGAACACCTCCAGCGGCACGCCGTACTGGATGCCGACCGAGACGGCGATCATGAACGCGTTCACGAGGCCGGCCAGGGTCGTGCCCTCCTTGGCGATGTCGACGAAGATGTCGCCCGGGTCGCCCTCCGGGAAGAGGCCGACATGGATGTAGCCCTCGTACTCGCCGACCTGGAACTTGCGGCCGATCTCCTGCCGGTCGATCGGCATCGCCCGCCGGGTCGGCTTGGCCGCGATCAGCTCGGTCTGGCCATCTGCCTTGGTCGAGAGCGGCTGCGCCACCTTGCAGCCGTCGCGGTAGATGGCAATCGCCTTGACGCCCAGCTTCCAGGCCTCGACGTAGAGATCGGCGACGTCGTCGACAGTCACGTCGTTGGGCAGGTTGACGGTCTTCGAGATGGCGCCGGAGAGGAATGGCTGGGCGGCCGCCATCATGTTCACGTGGCCCATGTGGTGGATGGCGCGGTCGCCGACGGCGACGTCGAACACGGCCAGGTGCTCGCCCTTGAAGCCGGGCGCGCCGACGACCGTGTTGTGCTCGTTCACGTAGGCGACGATCTGCTCGATCTCGTGCGGCGCATAGCCGAGCTTGGCCAGCGCGATCGGCACCGTCTGATTGACGATCGTGATGTCGCCGCCGCCGACGAGCTTCTTCGACTTGACCAGTGAGAACTCCGGCTCGATGCCGGTCGTGTCGCAGTCCATCATGAAGGAGATCGTCCCGGTCGGCGCGAGCACCGTCGCCTGCGCGTTTCGGTAGCCCTGCTCCTCGCCTATCGCGAGCGCCTCGTCCCAGGCGGTGCGGGCGCCCTTCATCATGTCGTCGGGCACCAGCGACGCGTCGATGTTGGCCACCGCCGCCCGGTGCTTGCGGATCACGCGCAGCATCGCGTCGGCGTTCCGCGGATACTCGCTGAAGGGGCCGATGCGGCCGGCCATCTCGGCCGACTTGCGATACGCCCGGCCGGTCATGATGGCGGTGATCGCGCCGGCGTAGGCGCGGCCGTCATCGGAGTCGTAGGCCAGGCCACGGGCCATCAGCAGCGCGCCCAGGTTGGCGAAGCCGAGCCCGAGCTGGCGCATCGCCCGCGCGTTCGCGGCGATCTCCTCGGTCGGGTAGCTCGAGTTGGAGACCAGGATCTCCTGGGCCATGAAGATGATGTCCACGGCCCGCTGGAAGCGCTCGACGTCGAACTCGCCGTTTGCGTCCCGGTACTTCATCAGGTTCAGGCTGGCCAGGTTGCAGGCGCTGTTGTCGACGTGCACGTACTCCGAGCAGGGGTTGGAGGCGTTGATCCGCCCGGTCGCCGGGCAGGTGTGCCAGTCGTTCATGGTCGTGTCGTAGTGCATGCCGGGATCGGCGCACTTCCACGACGCCTCGGCGATCTGGTGCATCAGGTCGCGGGCGCGCACGGTGCGAACGACGGCACCGTCGGTGCGCGCGGTCAGATCCCAGCCGGCGTCGTCGAGCACCGCCCGCATGAACTCGTCGGTCACGCGCACGGAGTTGTTGGCGTTCTGGTATTGGATCGACGCCCAGTCGGGAGAGTCCAGGCTCATGTCGTAGCCTGCCGCCTGCAGCACGCGGGCCTTCTCCTCCTCGTGCTGCTTGCACCAGATGAACTCCTCGACGTCCGGATGGTCGGCGTTCAGCACGACCATCTTGGCCGCCCGCCGCGTCTTGCCGCCCGACTTGATCGTGCCGGCGGAGGCGTCGGCGCCGCGCATGAAGGAGACCGGGCCGGAGGCGTAGCCGCCCTTCGAGAGCTGCTCCTTGGACGAGCGCAGCTTGGACAGGTTGATGCCCGACCCGGAGCCGCCGCGGAAGACCAGGCCCTCCTTGCGGATCCAGTCCAGGATCGACTCCATCGAGTCGTCGACCGAGAGGATGAAGCAGGCACTGCACTGCGGGTGCTCCTCGAAGCCAACGTTGAACCAGACCGGCGAGTTGAATGCCACCATCTGGTGCAGAAGCAGGTAGGTCAGCTCGGCCCGGAAGGTCTCGGCCTCGTCGTCGTCGACGAAGTAGCCGTCCTTGATGCCCCAGCCGGTGATGGTGTCTGCGACGCGGCCGATCATCTGCTTCACCGAGCGCTCCCGCTGCGGGCTCGCGAGCTTGCCGCGGAAGTACTTCTGGGCGACGATGTTGGTCGCCGTCTGGCTCCAGAAGGACGGGAACTCGACGTCCTTCTGCTCGAACGTTGGCCCCTCCTTGCCGGGGATGTGGGCGGTGCGCACCTCCCAGTCGACGGCGTCGAAGGGGTGAGTGCCCGGATCGGTGAAGTATCGGGGGACGCCGACGCGAACCTCGTCACGGCCCTCCAGAACCCTGGTCTCGTCCCGCGTCACTTCACTCGTCGCCATGCCTCGCTCCTTTGCGTCTCGGCAGGGAATTCTACCGAACAGACGTTCGTTTGGCCACCCGCGCCGGCTTCCGGCGGGGCTTCTTTCCTTCCAGCTTCTTGAGCTCCCGCTCGAACTCGTCCACGTCCTGGAAATCGCGATAGACGGAGGCGAAGCGGACGTAGGCGACCCGGTCGAGATCGCGCAGGACGGCCAGCGCCGCCTCGCCGATGGAGGCCGCCGGCACCTCGTCCCGGACGCCGTTTCGCAGTCGCGCCTCGATCGTCACCGCTGCCGCCTCGATCTGCTCCAGCGACACCGGCCGCTTGACGCAGGCGCGGGTCAACCCGGCCAGCAGCTTGCTGCGATCGAACGGCTGTCGTGATCCGTCCCGTTTGACCACGTGCAGGGGGGTCTCCTCGACCCGCTCGAAGGTGGTGAAGCGCTGCTGGCAGACAAGGCACTCGCGGCGTCGCCGGATCGTGCCGGCACCCGCCACACGGCTGTCGACGACCTTCGTTTCGCCGTGTTCGCAAAAGGGACAGTTCATGGGGTGATGTTCAACATGTAGTGGCTGATTCCTCCGCCCAGCACAATATCTAGTGGATCGGATGGTACCGGGGTAGGTATTCTGGCCGATCGGCCGGACGGACTCCCCCGCCCCGGCGAATCAGTCCACCGGGTACTCGAAGCAGCCGATGTCGGGCCACAGCCCGCGCAGCCGGCCGGTGATGTCACGGCGCGGCGCGTACCGGGGGGATGCCCGGTTGATGAGCAGCGTGGAGGCGGCCGTCGGATGGCCGAGCGCGTTCAGGTTGGCCGGGCCGATCTGGTTCTTGGTCGTGCAGGCGAAGCCCGAGCTGATGACGTTGCGGAGCGAGACACGGGCCAGCCCGCAGGCAAATATCGGGACATCCTGGCGGGCGATCACGTTGTTGGCGATGACCGGCCGGTTGATCCCGAGGGCGAGGTGGTAGCGGGGGCTGAGGCGGATCGAGGTCGGCGGGTGCGAGCCCTTGCGCTTGCCGGAGAGGATGGTGTTGTTGACGATCACCACCTTCCGGGGCAGCCGCCGGTCGACCAGCGTCCCGACGACGATCCCGTGCACCGGCACCACGCCCGGCGCCCGCGGGTCGGTGCGCCGGAAGAGGTTATTGGCCACCCGCACGTGGTCGACCGGCCCCGACAGGTAGAGCTGGGCGCCGCCGTGCTGGCTGACCCCGAAGCGGTTGTCCGAGATCGACAGGCCCTTGGCCGAGAAGAGCTCGATCAGGTCGTCGTGTTGGCACTTGAGCGTGGCTTGCGGGCAGGCAAGCGCGCGCGCGAACCGGTTCTCGTGGATGACCGTCGAGCGGCCGAGGTTGCCGTGGACGAAGTCGCAGCCGATGCAGTCGTGGAACGTGTTGCCGGCGATGGTGGTGCGGCTGGGGACGCGCAGGGCGAGGCAGAACACCGGCCTCGGCAGGCGGTCGCCGCAGTGCGAGAAGTTGCTGTCCAGGACGCGCACGTGGCGCGACTGCTGGAGGATCAGGTTCGACCGCCCGCGGGTGCCCAGCGCGCTGAAGGAGAGGTGCGAGAGGGTGATCGCCCGGGATCCGCTGACGGCCAGCCCGCCGAGCCCGCCCAGCGAGCGGAAGGCGACATGCGACACGGTCACGTTGCGGGTGCCTGTGAGCGCCATGCTCTGGACGACGGCGCCGCGCGCGCCGACGATGGTCAGCTGCGGCGTCGACCGGCGGCCGACCGTGAGCGGGTCGCGGTAGCGGCCGGGAAGCAGGACGATGCGGCCGCCGGAGGCGGCGTCGAGCGCCGCCGCCCGGTTGAACCCGGCCGCATTTCGGACGTATCTGGTGCCGGCCAGGGCAACGGAAGGAACCGCCGTCGCAGCCGCCACGGCGGACAGGGCGACGCAGCAGAGAAGGCGGCGGTGCGGCACCAAGGCAGGGTACGGCCCGTCCCGGATGACAGGACGTCAGGCCGACAGGAGCTCGGAGACGGTCACGCAGCGGTAGCCGAGGAGTGCCAGCTCGGGCAGCGCCAGGCGCAGCGCCTCCACCGTCGGCGTGCGGTCGGCGACGGTCGAGGTGACCCGCGGCCAGCAGTCATGCAGGTCGACGATCGCCCCCGGCGCGGCGCCGTCCACGATCACCCTGGCGATCACCGCCGGATCGCGCTCGGAGAAGTCCTGCGGGTCGACCGACCAGAGGACGGTGTTGGGGATCCCACGCTCGGCGGCGATCCGCGCACACCGCCTGGGGTCCTCGCCGTAGGGCGGGCGGAAGAGCGCCGGCCGCCCTCCCAGCACGCGCTGGCAGCGCACGATGTCGTGGCCCAACTCAGCGTCCTCGAGATCCATCGCGTGCGGGTGCGAGTAGGTGTGGTTGCCGATCTCGTGCCCCTCCCCGATCGTCCGCGCGAGCACGTCCTCGCGCTCCTCGACTGACTGGCCGAGCACGAAGAACGTCCCCCGGGCGCGGTGCTCGGCGAGCACGTCCAGAAGCTGCGGCGTCTGCGGGCCGGGGCCGTCGTCGAAGGACAGGCAGAGCAACCGCTCGCCGACCTCGGGGCGGCTGGCGACCAGGCTCACCGCATCGCGGCGAGCGTCTCGCCCAGGCCGTCGGCCATCGGGGTGCTCGCCCGCCAGGCGAGCTCGCCGGCGGCCCGGCTGCACTCCAGGCAGCTTCGCTGGAGCTCGCCCAGCCGGGCGTCGTGGAACTCCGGTTCGAGGTCCGTCCCGGCCGCCGCCTGGCAGGCCGCCAGGAGGTCGACGACGTTCGTCTCCCGCTGCGTACCGATGTTGAACACCTGCTCGTTGCCGGCGTAGGCGAGGGCGGCCAGGTTGGCCGCGACGACGTCGGCCACGTAGACGTAGTCGCGCGTCTGCAGGCCGTCCCCGAAGATCCGCGGCCGGGCGCCCGCGAGCAGCTTGCCGAAGAAGATCGCGACCACCCCGGCCTCGCCGTGCGGATCCTGCCGCGGCCCGTAGACGTTGCCGTAGCGCAGCGTCAGGTGGCGGGTGCCGTAGAGGCGGTTGTCGAGCTCCAGGTAGTGCTCGCCGCAGAGCTTGCTGATCCCGTACGGAGCCATCGCCGCGCAGGGCGTGGACTCCGGCGAGGGGATGGTGTCCACCTCGCCGTAGATGGCGCCGCCGGTGGAGGAGAAGACGACCCGGGCGCCGGCGCGGCGGGCTGCCGCCAGCACCTCGATCGTGCCCCGCACGTTGACGTCGGCGTCCAGGCCGGGGTCCTGGACGGAGACGCGGACGTCGGCCTGGGCGGCCAGGTGCAGGACCGCGTCGGGCCGGAACTCGTCGACCAGCGCGGTCAGGCCGGCGGCGTCGCGGATGTCCAGCTGGTGCAGCTCGGCACCGGCCGGCACCCGCTCCCGGCGGCCCGATGCCAGGTTGTCGACGACGGCGACGCGGTGGCCGTGAGCGAGCAGTCCGTCGGCGACATGCGAGCCGATGAACCCGGCTCCGCCGGTGACGATGGCGCGGATCGGCATGGCCGGGGACTCTAGGCGGCGCGGGTCGCCGCCTGCGACCCCTCGTCCTCGCGCTCGATCTCCACCGTGTGCTCGTCGGTCATCTTCAGCCGCCCCCGGAACGCGCCCTTGCGGTCCTTGAACTCCATCCAGTCGGAGGCGCCGGTCTCGATCACCTGGCGAGCCTCCTCGGCGGTGATCGTCCGGCCCTTGGTCGACTTCCAGATGACGAACCCGCAGCCGGGATCCTTGCGGCTCTTCCAGGACGAGCAGCCGTAGGCGCGGCTGTTCTCGCGGATCTCGTTCTCCCGGCCCTCGGCCGCGCACTTGGGGCAGGGCGCGATCACCTCGCGCGGGCCGGCCGGGGCGTCCAGCCGCGTCCCGTCCTCGGCCAGCAGCTGGACGGCGCCGTCGACCAGCACCAGGCGGCCCCGGCTGGGCCGGGTCTTGAACCCGTCCAGGAGCTCGGTCTGGCCGTGCTCGAGCAGGTCGCGGGCCTCGGCCGGGCTGATCGAGCGCCCCTTCTGCTGCTTCCAGATGACGAACCCGCAGCCCGGCTCCTCCTTGCTCTTCCAGGACGAGCAGCCGTAGGCGACGCGGTTCTCGCGGATGATCCCGTCGCCGTTCGGGCAGGGTCCGATCTCGGCCCGCTGGGCGCGCACCTCCTCCGGCGTCAGCTCCCGGAAGTAGTCGACGATGCCGGTCGTGAAGTCGCGGATGTCGTGCATGAAGGCGTCCCGCCGCTCGGCGCCGCGCTCGATCCCGGTCAGCCGCTTCTCCCAGCTCCCGGTCAGTTCGGCCGAGGTCAGGGCGTGGTCGTGCAGGAGGCCGATCACCTGCCGGCCCTTGGAGGTTGCCCGCAGCTGCTTGCCCAGGCGCTCTACATAGCCGACCCGGATCAGCTTCTCGATCGTCTCGGCGCGGGTGGCGGGCGTGCCCAGGCCGGCGTCCTTCATCGCCTCCCGCAGCTCCTCGTCCTCGATCTGGCGGCCCGCCGTCTCCATGTCCTTGAGCAGCGACGCCTCCGAGTAGCGGCCCGGCGGCTTGGTCTGCTTCTCGAGCACCTCGGCCTCGGTGCAGGTGCCGCGCTCGCCCTGGTCGATCCGGGGCAGCACCTGCGGGCCGTCCTCGTCGTCGGCCGGCGGCGGCTCCTCGGCGGCCGCCTGCTCGCCGAAGGCGGCGGCCCGCCAGCCCGCCACCAGCAGGCGCCGGCCGCGGGTGCGGAAGCGTTCGCCGCCGGCCTCGGTGACGACCTCGGTGTCCTCGAAGACCGCCTCCGGATGGAACACCGCCAGATAGCGGCGGACGACCAGGTCGAAGACCCGGGCGTCGTCGCCGGACAGCTCCTTGCGGGGCAGCTCGCCGGTGGGGATGATCGCGTGGTGGTCGTCCACCTTGCCGTTGTTGACGACCCGGGCCA
>Ga0070711_100001826_pt1 | contig 11877 bp, 11 predicted proteins | sample LARL53metaG_FD_65452 | JGI IMG/M metagenome (GOLD analysis project Ga0070711, IMG submission 65452) | Corn, switchgrass and miscanthus rhizosphere microbial communities from Kellogg Biological Station, Michigan, USA - LAR L5-3 metaG | ecosystem: Host-associated > Plants > Roots > Rhizosphere ... | reverse complement strand
GCCAAAAAAACAACAAGACATGTTAAATCTTGTAGCCGAGCTTTCTCAGTAAATGTTTTCTCTCTTCTACATCCTTTTCAGTCTCTATACCTTTTGATTTAAATCCATCAACTACACCGAGTATGGATCTTCCTTGCTCAGTTTCAATAAAGATGACTTCGATTGGATTTGCAGTAGCACAATATATATTGACCATTTCAGAAACATCTTTCAATCTGGGTAGCACGTTGATAGGATACGCATCTCTTATCAGAATTACAATACAGTGACCAGCGGAAAGTTTGTAGGCATATTCTGATGCAAGCCTATCTAGCTCAGCATTATTTCCTGCGTGCCTTACTAAACATGGCCCGCTGGCCTCGCAAAAACCAATGCCAAACCTGATGTTTGGAACACAGTTGACTAAACACTCTGAAACGTCCTCCACAGTTTTTATAAAATGACTCTGAGCTAGGATTATTTGTACGTCATCTGGTAACTCTATTTTCAAACTTTGTATATTCATTGATTACTTATCTAGACAGTACCAAATATACATATCAAAGCTTTGAAATTCTGCATAAGAGAAATGTAAAGACCAGAATATTAGGCATTATTCTATCATTCATCAACACTATCCTCCAGTGTCAAGATATGATATGATGGCATTTATGTGAGCACTACGTTATTTACATCAAATATGCTATGTAAATGATGAATGCAGAATAGGATAAAGAATAGCATTATAGAATGATGTATTGTTACAGGTAGATAGTAGTTCCTTGGTAACTTATTTCCAGAACAATTAGTACTTGTGGAAATTACGTTTTCATTAAGAATCATTGATAAAAATTCAGATAGATCACCTTTGGGAAAGGAAAGAAGATAGGTCTACTATCCAGACCAAGATTTATTGATAAGCAAAAGTGGTAATAATAAGTGAAAACATTGTGAGACACTCACTGCATTTGTATTACTAAAAGGACATCACGTTTTAATATTATTATTGACTCAAGAATGACTCAGTAACTCAGTTCACCGAATGGGTTATGTATAAAAAAGATGACGTTTTATCGTCTCTTGTGTAAAATATCTTCAGACCAATATTGCATAAATCTCTCATATAATTCGCCTGGATGTGGCACCAAATCGCTGTTAATAAAAGTAGATATGGTATCTTGATTCTTGATAATTATCTTGAATATATCTCTGGAAGTAATTATACCAACTAACTTTCCTTCTTGATCAATTACTGGGAGCCTTCTTATATTTTTCAGTTGCATCGTCTCTATTGCGTCTTTAAGAGAATAAGTTGGTGTTATGCTGATTATGGGTTTGCTCATTATGTCACGTACAGGGATATGATACAAAGTTTGATCAAATGAGCCTACTATTCGAACAACGTCTCTTTCAGTAATAATGCCTGCAATTTTATCTTGCTTAATACTATCTCGTGCTTCATAATTTCTTATTATTAATACATTACCGATATTATTTTCATACATAGTTCTAGAGATTGCCTGGATGGTTTGATCATCGGTTTGAACAATTACCTTTTTGGTCATAATACTGGATACTGGAATCGATTCTAGGCTCATTAATTGGGTACTACTATAAACAGTATATTACATTTTTGGATTGTAATGCGCGGCAGTGCGCACCTACATATTGTATATCTGCTATGAACCAATCGAATATGAATCATAAAAGGTTAGAATATTATGTTGCAATTAATACATACATACATAATATAATACTACACACCAAACATTCACCTCTTTAGACAGCACCAATAGATTTATGATGATATCTAGAAATACTAAATCCATATGACAAAAAATGCAATAATGGCAGATTTCGATAGTAATTGCAGTATTCAAATAAGAAGGATACTCGTTCCAATAGATGGTTCGAAATGTTCCCTAAATGCCGCTAGATATGCGGTAAAGCTCGCAAAGGATGAGAACGCTCAGCTATTTTGTATCCATGTTATTGGAGGATTACCATATGGATATCAAAGAGCCCCTCCGCATGTAATAGACCAATACTTCAAAGATCTCGAAGAAAAAGCACAATCATGGTTCAAGGAAGTAAAAGATATGGCAAGGAATGAAAACGTTGCAGAGCTAAATACCGAGATTTTCACGGATGTAAAATCTATCATTGAATCTATTATTGATTATGCAACTAGTAAAGACATGGATCTAATAGTTATTGGAACAAGGGGAAGAACAGGACTGAAAAGGTTCTTGACTGGAAGTGTTGCAAATGGTGTAGTCCAACATGCTCATTGTTCTGTCATGATTGTTAGATAGAAATCGTTAGTTAGTCACGTAAGTTGTTATTTTATTTGGAAAGATGCATGATATGGGTATTAAGACTTTTAGGATGCATAGCTCAGTTCTGTTTGTAGGTATCAAATTATTTGAAGTTTGACTCTCTGCAGCAAGTTTTAGTGTACACTTCCGACATAAATCTCAATTTAGATTATGAATTATATGGTAATATATAGAGTATTGATTTAATTTTGGCTATAAGACCAAGATATGGAGTTCAGATATGCTTGTTGTAAGCATCAGCAGGCCTAACTAAATCCTGATATATCGAAAGAGGTTTGGCAAAACCCTATTTTGATAAACCGCAAAATCAGATCTGATTCGTCTTTGACAGGCGTTCTATATTCTGTTATCGTTATTGTTCCTAACGTCAGTTATGCTGATTAGTATATCACCATACAGTTACAAGGCATAGTAGCAAAAGTTGGATGAATACGCTGTGACAAAAGAGCCAAGTAATTGTTGAACTTGGTCTAGCAATACTGACCACATTGCCCCCAATATGATAAATATTTCATAACCAGGATGCGTCTTTTGTTGCTCTAATTGCAATTGTATCTCCATCAGTGTATCTTTTCAGAATGGTTAATCAAAGGAGAATCTTTGCTTCCTTTATTATTAGACTTCAACTTCAATCAGTCAGCATTTTACTCAGGGAGAAAACATTATTTATGTATTTCACAGATAATAATTAATGTCAACTGATTATATATGCACTTGTAAAATTTGTAATCATGGTGTTGCAAACCAATGCTTGAGAACAGGTTGTAGCTGTTGTAAGGTAGAAGACCATTCTATGGTAATGGACGGAGTAGAAGGCTTTATACCTTCACGCTAGCTAGAGGCACTAAACAGTATGATGAAACAGACATATCGTAGGAAAAAAGGAATTGAGTTAGAATAGTCCAGGAAGATCGTAATCATGCCAATCTTTTTATTAAAAAGAGTTTATTTTAGAGGAAATTGGAATGGATAACGAAAAGGATATTCAAATAGCAGTTGAAAAATTAATGAAGGATAACGGATTAACCAAGCTGAAGGCATTGTCTATGTTACTCGGTAAATATCAGAGCCAAAGGCGTTCAGAAGAAGCTGTAATTGTCCAAAGGATTATAGATGAAGAAAAATCTAAAAAATCAGAATATGGTGAAGGGTTTTATGAAGATATGTAATTAAATCAGCCTGCTTTTAACATCGAGAGAACAATTCGTAGAATTATTTGATTCGATAGATATTGTCTGGCTCTAGAAACCATGTATTGTACACCATTAGAGCTTTCTAGACATATGATCCAATATGGTTGTTGAAAGGATCAAGATATGTTAGATTGACAAAATACTATGTACCGTGTTCTAAGGAGCTCAAGGATACCATTGTTTCTTCACAGAAAGAGCAATCATGTATTTACGATGTGGCAGCATAGGCTGTGGTCAGAAAGACGATGAAGAAAAGACTGTAGTTGGTAGCAAAAACAAGAACTTGTAAGTTTAGGACTTGAGTCTTATGTAGCTATCCATAAACAGGGCACAGAAAGTGTAATCAAAAATATCTTAAATTCTATAAAGATGCTAAGTACTATCTTTTTATAGATTTCAAAAGGGAGCAGATAATCCCATTGTCATCTGATGATTCAGTATGCTGTAAGGGTTCGTTATTTTCTAACCAGGAATTAGCTATTGCTACATACTTAGGTAAACCAATAATTGCCTTCCAAGAAAGCGGAGTCAAGCCTCATGATAGAATATTAAGTTAAATTCAGGCCAACGTAATAACATTTGATAATAGAAACAACCTTGCGAATGATCTATTAAAAAGGGTTAAGACCGAATGGAAAAGCAATTGGAGAAATGAGATAATATTTGAAGATACTGTTAAGATGCAAATAGCCGCAGAACACATAAGCGATTACGGAAGTAATCAATTTCTGTTAGGTTCTTTCATGCAAATATAAGAAATCTCCATAAAGATACATCGGCACGAAACTATGTAGCATACTTGGAAAGCTACAAGATCTGCTCTGATAGAAAACGGGAATCTAAGACAGAGGTTATTTCCGAGCCTGTGGAATTAAAGTGGAAAGGCGTGAAGACGCAAAGCGTGCTGATAGCTCCAAAAACAAATAGAAAATTTGATGCCGTATTCTTTTATGAAAGTAATCCACATGTTGTACACATAGGTATTAATCCTTTTTTAGTTGATCTCTCGAGCCATTTCAAACAATTAGAAGGAATCAATATCTTCGAATTGAATTATGTAGTTTACTCGGATAACTTCGCGACTATTAGATGTACGTATTTACTTGAGGTACGACAGAACTTAAGTCAACATAAAGATGTAGAGTGAATAGATTAACATCATGGCTATTATTTGTATGCGCTGCCTATCTTATTTTTTTGATTTTAGCTTTAATTTCATATTGGTTAGACTGTGCAATACATGTAGTCTCGATTATTCGATATCTTCTTTTATCGTGTTGTCGGCAATTGTCTTCCACTTTCTATAAGAATATCAAAAGTTGACGACAATATCGGGGGCGCTTCAGTATCTTGTTTCTGAACTGAGTAAATATCGAATAGTCACTAAATGAGTTGCCAAATGCGAGTTCTATTAGATTAAGGAGGATTTAGGAAATCTTCATTTTTAATAGCATATTCCTTCATTATTCAAACGTCGTATTATTAAATGATACTGTAAGCAACTTTAATTATTAAGACTCTGCAAATCCTAATAGTGGTAATTCTTTTATGCTTTGCTTTTCATCTATTCCTTTGTTGCTCTCATTTACAGAAGCTCCGCAAATAGTCTGATTTTAAGTTCTTCAATCTTTTGATTATAGAATATCTCAGACTCATTTAGTATTATATTCCTAAGGTATTCTACTTGAATACAGTCAGAACCATCATAGTTGGGAGATAGATAGCATTGATTATAGAAACTTGGTTGCTCTTCATGATTTCGGTTGTGATTAGCATTATATAGTAAATTCGATGTAGATGCAAGCGACATTGAATATTCCATGAATGATTGTAATCGGTAAGGATTCTTTAGTAAGGACTCAATTATGGCTTCGAAAGCAAATTTTAGTAGTTGTTTATCATCTCCAAAGACCTTGTTTACCTGTTGTTTCACTATCATTTCGATCTTGGTACATTCTTGACTATCCTGAAGTTGTTTTAGGGCTGACTCTAGTCTTATCTTTTTTAGATACAGAGTCCTTTTTTCTGATTCTTGCTTTTCGCATTCTAGCCTTTGATGATCGGCGGTGTTGCGAAGATAAATGATGTCGCCATTAAGTTTCAGGATAGCTGACTCTGCATCTCGTTTCTTCAGATTAAGATTCATTACGTCTTTATGCAAATTTTTATATGTTTCTTCAACTTTTGGCAATTCGCCATTGGCAACTTCCAGTAGTCTTTTTACATGGTTTAGATCTATGCCGGAAGCTTGGATTAGTCTATAGAGTTCTACAAACAATCCGATACCATCTTTAACCTTTTCATAAATTTGGCAAAGATCATGTAATTGTTGCAAGTTCAAATATTGCTTGTACAATTCATGCACTTCTGATTCGTTTAGATTTAGTGTAATAGCCACTTGCAATGGCGTTTTACCTTGTATGAAAAGACTGAAGGCTTGGGATGATACGGATATTGATTGACCTAGTTCAGTCTCTTTAACCTTCTTGTCTACTATGGTTTTAATATCTCTTGGACATATTTTTGCCTCTTTGGCTATTTGTCTGTAAGTCTTGTCCTGATTATAGTATAGATCTAAAACGAGCATTTCCTTAGCTTGTCTTGTTAATGCTGTCATCATTTACCTGTACCCACATTCCATTAGTCAGACTATCCTTATAGTGTTCTTGTTATCACATGTTATCAATTTATTAGGATTGCTATCTCTGTTATCTTTTCAATTATGCAATTCCAGTTTGAATTCAAAATGAAACATTAAATATGATTTTGAAAATTTATGAAATCTGACAAATCATAACCATGAGATTAGACATAAAATTCGAGAAGAATGATAAATATGCAATCTACAAAAGTCAAAATTAAAAGGTGTTAGAACGAGAAGAGTAGCCGAAGCCGTTCTTTTTGACTTATTCGAACCAAATTGGGATAGATACTCGGGGTAAAGTCACCATACCCTTAAACTTTATTCATGAATATATAATGTTAATAAATACAAGAGTGACTTTGCCAAATCAAGTATCTATTTCTTTCCCATTGGACCCAATTCCCGATCCTACAAGCTCAAGATCGTGTAGTTATTGCAAGTTTGTCTCTATCAACAGCTGCAGCTCTTTTTCTATGAAAATTGTTCTTACATGGATCTACATTCAGTCATAGGGGTGAGTGATGCTAGAAAGGACTTGTTCTGACAGTTGGGATTGGCATATTCCCAGCCAAGAAAAGGTTTTTCAATTTCATTCACAGGAATTTGTCAACGGATGTGTAGATGCATTCTGTAGTATCACTGGCCCAGGTGCTAGTAGTGACGCAGATCAGGTATATTGGGACTGTTCGCAAAGATCATCGTCTGCCACATAGGTGGCGAGTCAATAATTAATTAATTTAATTATTAGTCCCACTATGGCCGGTTCAGCCTTAGGCTGCCTAGTAACTTATTTTTCTACTTGATTTAGTTTCGTTTCTTTTCTTTTCATTTAATTTAATTTTGGATCGACTGATGTTAGATACGACTGAATAGTGTTATGTTAGAGAGTACTCTTAAAAACAAATGCCGAATCCATGTTCCTATTTGTCTTAGCCAAAATATATTAGATCAACAACTACTCGATGGTCTCGGCTAGTTGTTTAACTGCGGCAAACGTCTCTTTATCATTATCAGTCTTTGTGACACAGACCTTTATTAAGTGTGGACCTTTGCCATGTAAACATGAATGCGCTATATCTCCATTATAAGAGTCACATGGAATATATCCATGAATAAACGGTCTTGGAGCACGGGCTCGCACACCTCCAGAAATATCATCCCAATGTAGATTCGATAAATCTGATATATCTACCTCTGCAATTCGATAATCATTCCACTGGCGTCTAATATTCACCTTCATTTGTTCTTTTCAGAAGTACTTAAAATAATATTAAATAAAAATTAAAATAGTTTCAATTTTGTAGAAGTCTCTGGTTCGACTTGATGATCAGTCGGAAAAGGTTTTTAACTGTAGCTTTAAAATCGGATACGTATTTATTTTATTTTGATATTTATTTAAGTTTGTCATGAGATGCAGCCAGGGTACAAGTCAGAATACCCTAAAATTCATCTACACTAGAGCAAAAATTAAGATTCCTACAAGTAGTGAGCCTATTTAGCAGCTGCACTCAAAGTAGGGAAAAGAGTGACAGGAGTAGATTGTAATTAGCAGACATATAACGTTGCCAAAGCAAACCTACTTTAGCAAATGAACTCAATGAGCTCCATCAGAAAATAAGTACTATTACAGAATGCTGAAAGTACCTTTATTTAAAGTTGATCCGCCATAATGAGCGGATAGTGCAGATAAAATTGTTCTATAATATCGTTTATTATACAGAAACATTCAAAGACTATATTTCTTTGTTGTTTCCTATCATAGTGTCTGGAGCTGCCCCTAATCCAAGACCAACAGTTGATGGCACCAACTACAACCGCATTATCATAAATCATCTTCCTTAGGCAAAAGAACAGGGATCTAGCTTGAATTCCTTCTACTTCTATATTCAAGACCATAATGGAATGAATAAAATATGATCAGTAACAAAGGTGCATCCGGAATGCAAGATAATATTTATAGCAGAACTAGTGGTAGAATTTGTTATGGTATTGACATACCGGTAAACCTTATCTGTATTTACAATTATTAATTCTTGATATTAAGAAAGAATCTCTAACTACTCTAGATTTTCAGATTATTTATTTATCTTTGATAGTCTTGCTTTTGCTATTTCAAACTTGTCAGCATCTATTTCTATGCCTATGAATTTTCTTTCGAGCTTAAGTGCAGCAGCTCCAGTAGTTCCGGAACCCATCATGGGATCCAGAACAGTCTGGTTTTCCACAGTCAATCTAGATATGACGTGTTCGGCATCCATTGTCGGTTGTTCCCATTCATGCATTATTTTTTCTGGTCTGTTGGAATTGATAGCATCTGACATATAATCCAAAGTGTTAGTTGAGTCACCTTTTACGAACCATAGCAAGGGCTTCCATTTGATCGATACCTTTCTAGGAAAATAACGTGCGAAATAGCCTTCAAGGTTTACCGCTATAGTCCACCAATATTTTAGCCCTGCAGAGCTCAACATATTCATTACTTGAGGAAGTGCATAGTTCCCAACATAGGTTACCAGACTTCCACGCTCTTTTAAGACTCGTGTCGCCAGTGTAGCTAAATTATCATATAATGACAAATATTGAGATCCGTAAGGAGGATCAGTAAACAGTAGATCGATTGAACTATCAGAGATGAATTCTTTTGACTTTTCAATAAAATCTCCTAGTATTAACTTGTAATTATCATTAGGAAATTCTAAGACAGGTTTGGTGTTTATTAATTCTTGCTTCTTTCGCTGATTTTGTAATTGTCTGTAAACTTTATCTATCTTCACTTTTCCTTTTCGTAGTTGTTCTTTTATGTCTTCTGGTGTGTTTTTGATTATCTCTCTGCCCTTGAAATAAGTCATTGGCGAAACATGTGCCTTTTTTGCAGCTAGATCTATTACTCGTCCTTTTTCAGTGTCAATATCACTATTAATTCCAATATCCTTATCTTTTTGTACTAATACTGGTTGGAAACCTTTTTGCCCTTTTTTCGGTAAGTGCATGTCAAATCTTTTCTTTGCAAGCTCTGCATCAATTGACTCCAGCTTGTATTGAAGCTCGATTCTCTGAAATAGGGTCAAATGTCTACGATTCATATTCACTTCTATTCTGAATTTTTGTTCTAGGAATGAATCATCAAAATGTTTAACCTGGAGCTTTGGATCTTTTCCTAGCTCTTGACATGCCTTATACCTCTGATACCCATCAAGAATTACACCATGTTGATTTACTATTATGGCATAGGTTAAGCCATCATCATCTTCCTTGATCGATTGCTTGAGAGACTCAAATTCCTCTATTGACAGACTTGGAATCAGACTCTCATATTCATTGTTGATAATTATAGTTCCTGCAAAGCTTCCATCGTGTATTGTTGCGATTGATGATGGTGTCATATCATTTTTTTAAAAATTAGGTTTAAATAAAATAAATAATACTATTACCACGCTATACACAGTAGGGCTGAAGATGTCCTGTCCCATACATTATAACAAATTGTAGGCGAAGTTGCAATTTTATGATATAGTAATTTATCATAATGATCCGCTCCTAGAGCGGATATTCTGAAAGAGAATATCCGCACTTAAACTTATTTGAAGAGAATCAAACTTACGACTCAATTCTCTGACCTTATGTTGAATCTCGTCAATCTTTTCATCATATCCTTTTAAGTATACCTCAAGTTTTTCTAGGGGATTAAAGACATCATTTATGAATTCTATGGCTGTTATGTTAGGACGCTTATTTTCTTCTATTCTACAAATAGTATCTTTGCCCATTGCCTTAATGTAAACTCTAAAGAGGTGATCGAGGTGCCTTACTTGGATCTTAATAGCTGTATAATGAAGCAGATCGCTTACTCTGATATCCTTATTTATGTCGCATTCTGTTATCTCCCAATATAAGATGTCTGGAACTATTCTTTCGTGTTTATCACATAGCAATCCTATTAATCCGGATCGTAATTGTCCGAAAAATGCTAAAATTCGAGATCTATCTTCCTCAGTTTCAAGTTTATATGGATTATTGCTACATAACACCTGAATATTGACTGTTCCTTTCTTATAGAAGGTATATGTAACCAGAGATTTACCAATAACTTCTTCATGGTGTTTACCATTATTTTGTTTGTAGCTAGGGAGATTTAATTCTGTATAATATTCTGAACTAATTTTTATTGTAAAATGCATGTTATGAATGAACAGAGGAGCAGTAGCTAGTAATGGAAGAACGTAACCTTCAAGAGTCTCCACGATTAGAGGTTGTAAGCAGTTAGCTAGAGGTCCCTTAGAAAGGGGTAAGTTTGAGAGGCCTACCGCTGAGGGGCATATTGGTGTATTCTCTTGGAGTTTTCTTTCCATTATTTCAGATTTTATCTCAGTTGGATAGTACTGCTGCGGCCTTCTATCTTGTAAAGTGAATAACGTTCCTTTCCTTGAATGATATTTGAGCATATCCTGAGCCTGTCTTTTATGTAGTCCAAATCCTCTTTCAAGTAAATCTGTAAAAGTAATACCTCTACCTCCTTTTGTTTTGTATGTATCAATAGCAATTTCTTTAATTTGATGAGAGTTTATGTACCGATTTCGGTGGCATAATCGTAGCGACAAGGTTAGTGGGGTACTTTTAGAATTTGCTAGAGGTATATCATTTGTTTCATCTTCAAATAAATTTTTGTTAGGCATGGGTTTACTTGCTTCGAAAAGTATCAGGTATTGCTCGTTCAAATAAGCCGCCTTTATCGAAAATAATGAATACTATATTGGAGCTCCTCTTCATCGCATCACTTAAATCTTGAAATTTATCCCGTGGAATTGTAAATTCTCTTTCATTTGCAGACATCACTTCAGCAGTTACTAATGCAGTTTGCGTTGAGAGAGCCTCGCGTAGTTCAAGATTCTTGAACTCCTTCTCTTTGCAGCTGAGGCATACTTTTACATCATCAACTCGATTCTGCCCGGATACTTTACTGTCAAATGTACTTTCTATTGTGTTGCTAGAGGTTGGAGATAATTTCAGAACCTCCTCCTCCTTCTCTTTGATAGATTTTCCATGACCAGCAGCTACAATAATAATCTCCTTATTGTTTTCAGTGTATTTTTCTTCCTGTTTCAGCGGCGTATGCGCCGCGACACTTTCATAGCTTTCTTTAGATTTATGCCGTTCCTTTTGTTTTTTTGCATTCTCCGCTTTATCCTGTTGTTTATATCTATCCTCGAGGCATTCCCGTATGAAACGTTCTGACACTTTACTACGCAGCTGGTTGACAATCTCAATGCAAATAGTCTCTATTGGAATTTTTCCTTCAAGATCTCTCGCCAGATCTTTAACAATATTTTTCTTTTTATTTTTTGCTTGATCATCTATTTTATTAAGATTAATCCTTGCATTTTCGAATAGCAGAGAGATTTCTTGTTGTTCTAAAGAATTATTTTGCTCAGTCATGAATATGATCCTCCTAGCTAGCCATGTCTCTAAGTTGTGATATCTCTAACTTTACAGTCGTCAAGGCATAACTTTGATTTACATGTTGAACAAAGAAACAAACAAACAGTCCTAGTAGATCCAACTTTGAGTTCAATTGTACTAGTGGCATTGGAATAGCAGCCGATCGCCTCACAAACAACATCTGGTGTTTTGTTATTAATCATTGTATTTCACTTATTGCTCTAATGTAGAATTGGAAGATTTGCTAGATTTTTAGGCCCTCAAAGCCTACGATCAAATGAATCTA
>Ga0070711_100001824_pt1 | contig 11878 bp, 11 predicted proteins | sample LARL53metaG_FD_65452 | JGI IMG/M metagenome (GOLD analysis project Ga0070711, IMG submission 65452) | Corn, switchgrass and miscanthus rhizosphere microbial communities from Kellogg Biological Station, Michigan, USA - LAR L5-3 metaG | ecosystem: Host-associated > Plants > Roots > Rhizosphere ... | reverse complement strand
CCGGAAGGCCGGCCGAGGGGCAGTAATGATGGTACCCCTCGCGAAGGGCACGGACGCCTGCCTCGACGATGTTGGACGGGGTGGGGAAGTCCGGTTCGCCGATCTCCAGGTGGATCACCGGCCGCCCCTCCGCCTCCAGCGCCTTTGCCCGGGCGAGTACCTCGAATGCCCGCTCGGTGCCCAGGCTCTCCATGCTCTTTGCCGGTCGCATCAGTCCCCCAGTTCGATCCGCCGTCGGTCGACGTACTCCTTCAGCTGCTCGCGCACCGCATCGTCCAGCGACGGCTCCTGATACTCGTCCAGCGTCCGCCGCCAGATCTCGGAGGCGCGAGCGGTGGCATCCAGGCCGCCCCGCTTCTTCCACCGCTCGAAGTTGTCGGTGGACGACAGCAGTGGCCGGTAGAAGCAGGTGCGGAAGCGCTCCAGGGTGTGCTCGGCGCCCAGGAAGTGGCCGCCGTGGCCGACCTCCTGGTGGGCCCCGTAGGCCAGGCTCGCCTCGTCCACCTCGAGCGGCGTGAACTCCTCCTGGAGCATGCGCAGGATCTCGATGTCGACGATGAACTTCTCGTAGCAGCTGACCAGCCCCGACTCGAGCCAGCCGGCCGCGTGCATGACGAAGTTGGCGCCGGCCAGGAAGGTCGGCAGCATCGTCATCAGCGCCTCGTAGGACGCCTGGGCGTCGACCGTCTGGCTGGACGTGAGGCCGCCGCCTGAGCGCCAGGGGAGTCCGAAGTGGCGCGCGATCTGGCCGGTGCAGAGGAGCCCCAGCGCCGACTCCGGAGTGCCGAAGCTGGGCGAGCCGGACTGCAGGTCGGTGTTGGAGAGGAACGATCCGAAGACGACCGGGCAGCCCGGCCGGACGATCTGCGTCAGCGCGATCCCGGCCAGCGCCTCGGCCATCTGCTGGACGAGGGCCGCCGGGACGGTCACCGGCGACATCGCCCCCATGAGCAGGAAGGGCGTGATGATGACCGGCTGGCCGGCCCGCACGTACTCGAGCATCGCCGCCAGCATGCGGTCGTCGTAGCGGAGCGGCGAGTTGACGTTGATCAGCGAGATGACGACCGGCGAGCGTTCGATGGCCTCCCGCCCGCCGTGCACGATCTCGCACATGCGGACGGTGTCCTCGGCGTTGGCGCCGGAGGTGACAGAGCCCATGTGCACCTTGTCGGAGAGCGTCTGCAGGGCGTACACCATGTCCAGATGGCGGGAGTCGAGCGGCCGGTCGTTGGGCTCGCAGATGGTGCCGCCGGGGCTGTCCAGTTGATCGAAGGACTGGGACAGCCGGACGAAGTTCTCGAAGTCGGCCATCGTCGCGTCCCGCCGCTCCTCGCCTGCGCGCACGAAGGGCGGGCCGTAGACCGCGCCGAAGGCCATCGCGTCGCCGCCCACATGCACCGACCGCTCGGGGTTTCGGGCCGTCAACTCGAACTCCCGCGGCGCCTTGGCCACCTGCTCCAGCACGAACTCCGGATCGAGGTAGACGATGGCATCCTCGGTGCGGCAGCCGGCGGCGCGGAAGACCTCGACCGCCTCGGGCAGGATGAACTCGATCCCGATCTCGGACACGATCCGCCGCCAGCCCCGGTCGAGCGTCTCCATCGCGTCCGGGGAGAGGATCTCGTATCGGGGCATCCTGTTTCGGAACATGGGGTCTCCGGTGAGCGCTTGACGGACGCGCAGGCGCGTCCCTATGATCCGTATTGCGGGACAAGTGTTCCACATGGTGAGGCCGATTGCAATGTATGAGGTACCGACAGGCGGACAGTCGATCGACCGGGCGGCCCGGCTCCTGGTCGCCGTTGCCGAGAGCGACGACCCGATCAGCGTGCGCGAGCTGGTGGAGCGCACCGATCTGCCCAAGAGCACGGTCTCGCGGCTGGTGGCGGCCCTGGAGCGAAACGCGCTCGTCCAGCGCGAGTCGGCACGGGGGCCGCTGCGGCCGGGGCCGGTGCTGATGCGCCTGGCCCGGCGGAGCGTGCCCGACCGCGACCTGGTCGAGCTCTGCGATCCCGTCCTGCCCCGCCTCGCCGAGGCCAGTGGCGAGACGATCAACCTGGCGGTGCCGACGCCGCTCGGCGTCGAGCATCTGAGCCAGATCGACTCCCGCCACTTCCTGGGCTCGACCAACTGGATCGGCCGCCGTGTCCCCAACCACTGCACCGCCGTCGGCAAGGTCTTCCTGTCCTTCGGCGCCGCCCGGCCGGAGCGGGGGCCGCTGGAGAGGCTGACCGCGGCCACGATCACCGACCCGGCGGAGCTGGCGCAGCAGCTGGAGGAGGTGCGCCGGCTCGGGTACGGCCTGGCGGTGGACGAGCTCGAGCCGGGCCTGTCGGCGGTCGCGGTGCCGGTGCGGGGAGCCGGCGGCGAGGTCGTCGCCGCGCTCTCGATCTCCGGCCCCGGCCAGCGAATGGAGCTGCCGCGGCTGCGCGAGCTGGCGGACATCATGTTGTCGGAGGCGGCGGAGGTGTCGTCGCGTCTGGGCTACCGGACAAAGCGAGGAGCGGCATGACCACGAACGACGAGGTGCTTCAGGGACTGTTCGACGAGACGCTGGTCGGGAACGCGCCCAGGGTCAAGGAGCTGACCGAAATCGGGCTCGAGAACGGAATGAATCCCGAGACGCTGCTCTACGACGCGCTGATCCCGTCGCTGGAGGAGGTGGGCGCCCGCTTCGAGCGCGGCGACTACTTCGTCCCCGAGATGCTGATCGCCGCCCGGGCGATGCAGGGCGCGCTCGACATCCTGCGCCCGCTCCTGGCCGAGACCGGCGCCAAGCCGGTCGGCACGTTCGTCATGGGCACCGTCAAGGGCGACGTGCACGACATCGGCAAGAACCTGGTCAACATCATGCTGGAGGGGGCGGGGTTCACCGTCCACGACCTGGGCGTCAACGTGGCGCCGGAGACGTTCGTCCAGCAGATCGAGGAGCACGAGCCGGACATCGTCGGCTTCTCGGCCTTCCTGACCACGACCATGCCGATGTTCAAGGCCAACATCAACGCGATCGAGAAGTCCGGCCTGCGCGACAAGGTGATCGTCATGGTCGGCGGCGCCCCGGTCACCCAGGAGTACGCGGACGCGGTCGGCGCCGACGGCTACGCCGCCGACGCCTCGACGGCAGTGCGACTGGCCAAGGATCTGATCGAGAAGCGCCGGGCGCTGCAGCCGGCGTGACCACGTCGCCGAACGGACTGCGCGACTTCGCCGCCCGGGCGAGCATCGAGGTGACGCCGAAGGCGTCCGCGGAGCTGGCCGAGCTCGCCGGCCTGCTGGCGCCGGCCACCAGCGTCTACGTGACCGCCCTCCCCGGCGCCGACCTGGACGATCTGGTGACGGCGGCGCGCCGTGTCCGCGATGCTGGCCACGAGCCGGTGCCGCACATCCCGGCCCGGGCGATCGCCGGCCGCGACGGGCTCGACCGGCTGCTCGGCGCCCTCGCCGCCGAGGCCGGGGTGGTCGACGTGCTGGTCGTCGGTGGGTCGGCGAAGGAGCAGGCCGGCGAGTATTCGAGCTCGATCGAGATCCTCGAGTCGGGCCTCCTGGAGCGGCACGGGATCGTCCGCGCGGGCGTCGCCGGCCACCCCGAAGGCACTCCCGACATCCCGCCCGAGTCGGTGCGCGCCTCGCTGGCCGCCAAGAATGCCTTCGCCGCCCAGTCGCCGATCGAGCTTCGCCTGGTCAGCCAGTTCGCGCTGGCCGCCGAGCCGTACGTCGCCTGGGAACGGCAGATCCGGGCCGAGGGCAACCGGCTGCCGGTGTTCGCCGGCATCCCCGGCGTCACCTCGCCGGCAACGCTGCTCAAGTACGGCCTGGCCTGCGGCATCGGCCCGTCGCTGGAGATCCTGCGCAAGCAGACCGGCGGGCTCCTGAAGCTGGCCACCACCCGCCTCTGGCGGCCCGACGACGTCGCCCGCGGAATCGCCGAGGCGGCCGCCGCCGATCCGCAGAGCCTGATCCGCGGTCTGCATGTGTTTCCGTTCGGCGGGCTCCGCCGGTCGGCCGAATGGCTCGCCGAGATGCGCGCGGACGTCCACGCGCAGCCGGCATGACAAGCGTCTGAGAGGGAGTGGGTATGGACACGGTTCTGCGGTCGCGCACACGGGAGGTCGTGATCGGCTCGGCGCGGCCGTTCTGCATCATCGGCGAGCGGATCAACCCGACCGGCCGCAAGGCCTTCCAGGCGCAGCTGCAGGCGGGCGACCTGTCGCAGCTCGAGATCGACATCGCCGAGCAGGCCGGGACTGCGGACGTGCTCGACGTCAACGTCGGCGACCCGCTGGCCGACGAGGTGGGGCTGATGGAGCAGGCGGTGCGCCTGGCCCAGTCGCTGACCGACCTCCCGCTGTGCATCGACTCGTCCGTGGTGGAGGCGCTGGACGCCGGGCTCTCGGCCTACGAGGGGAAGGCGCTGGTCAACTCGGTCACCGGCGAGGACGAGCGGCTGGAGCTGATCCTGCCGCTGGTAGCCCGGCATGGGGCAGCCGTGATCGGCCTCGCCAACGACCACGAGATCCCGATGGACCCGGCCCGCCGGCTGGAGGTGGCGCGCAAGATCGTCTCGGTCGCCGGCGACCACGGCATCCCGCCCGAGGACGTCGTCATCGACCCGCTGGCGATGCCGGTCGGCGCCGAGCCGCGCGCGGTGACCTTGTTCCTGGAGACGACGCGTCTGATCCGCGACGAGCTGGGGGTGAACATGACCTGCGGCGCCTCCAACACGTCCTTCGGGCTGCCCGGGCGGCATGTCCTGAACGCCGCGTTCCTGGCCATCGCCTCCAGTCACGGGCTGACCAGCGCGATCATGGACGCCCGCTCGCGGGAGTGCGTGGACGGCGCCCGGGCGGCCGACTTCCTGCTCGGACACGATGAGTGGGGCGCGCGCTGGATCGCCGCCCACCGGGCACGTCAGGCGGCGGCATCGACGTGAGCGCCGAGCGTGCCGACCTGGAGGAGGGTGGCGGCCGCGTCCACATCCGCTTCGCGCCCGACGGCACCGAGACGCGCGTCCCCGCCGGCACGACGATCTTCGACGCCGCCTCCTGGAACGGCGTCGCCATCGATTCCACCTGCGGCGGTCACGGCACCTGCAAGAAATGCAAGGTGAAGCTGCTCAGCGGCGCCGTCCCGGTGTCGCCGGTCGACCCGCGGGCGTTCACGGTCGAGGAGCTGAAGGCGGGCTGGCGGCTGGCCTGCCGTGCGCCGGCGACCGCCGACCTGGAGATCGAGGTGCCGCCGCTGCAGACCCGGCCGAAGGCGGCGCTGGTCGGCGTCGGCCGGCACGTCATCCTCCGCCCGGCGGTGCAGAAGCGCTACGTCGAGCTCGAGGAGCCGTCCCTGGACGACCAGACGCCCGACCTGGAGCGGCTGCTGGCGGCGGTCTCCGACCTGGAGCTGCGGGTCGATCTGCACGCTGCCATGACGATGGGAAAGACACTTCGCCAGTCCGACTTCAAGGTGACGGCGGTGGTCGTCGACGACCTGCTGATCGACGTCGAGCCCGGCGACACGACCGACCGCCGCTTCGCGATCGCGTTCGACCTCGGCACGACGACGGTGGTGGCGACCCTGCTCGACCTGGGCACGGGGCAGCCGCTGGCGGTGCGCTCGATGCTCAACCGCCAGCAGCCGTACGGCGCCGACGTGATCTCGCGGGTGTCCGCCACCATGCTCGACCCGGAGGCGCTGGAGGCGCTCCAGACGCGGGCCGCCGAGACGCTGAACCAGCTCGCCGGCGAGGTGTGCGAGCAGGGCCAGGTCGAGCCGCGGGAGGTGTACGAGATCACGCTCTGCGGGAACGCCACGATGACCCAGCTGGCCCTCGGCATCGACCCGGAGCCGCTGGCGGTGGCGCCGTTCATCATCACCTCCCGCGTGCTGCCCCCGGCGGCCGCGGCCGACCTCGGGGTGCGAGTGCACCCGCGCGCGCCGGCGGTCGTCTTCCCCGCCCTCGGCGCCTACGTCGGCGGCGACATCGTCGCCGGCATGCTGGCGTCCGGGCTGACGCGCGACCGGCGGCTGCGGCTCTTCATCGACGTCGGCACCAACTCCGAGATCGCCCTCGGCTCGGCCGAGCGGGTGGTGGCGACCGCGGCGCCGGCCGGCCCGGCCTTCGAGGCGGCCCAGATCCGCTGCGGAATGCGGGCCGCCGAGGGCGCGATCGAGGGCGTCCGGATCGACGGCGACGAGCTCGCGCTGGAGGTGATCGGGGACGCTGCCCCGCTCGGCATGTGCGGGTCGGGGCTGGTGGACGCCGTCGCTCAGCTGGTGGCCTGCGAGCTGCTCGACCACTCCGGCCGTTTCGTGCCCGACGAGGTCGCGGGCGAGCGGCATCCGGAGCTCGCGAAACGGCTGGTCAAGGTCGGCGAGGAGCGGGTGTTCGTGCTTGCCTGGCGCGGAGACGACCCGGCCAACGCCGTCTACCTGTCGCAGCGCGACGTGCGCGAGCTCCAGTTCGCCAAGGCGTCGATCGCCACCGGCTGGTCGATCCTGCTGAACGAGCTCGCCGTGACTGCGGCCGACATCGGCCAGGTGCTGCTCGCCGGCAGCTTCGGCTCCTACCTGTCTCCGGCCAGCGCCGTCCGCATCGGGCTCGTCCCCAAGATGGCGCTGCCGCGCATCGTCTCGGCCGGGAACGTCGCCGGCGAGGGCGCCAAGATGGCCGCGCTCTCGGTCAACGAGCGGGCGGCGGCGCTTTCCATCCTGGACGAGGTGGAGTACGTCGAGCTCTCCGGCCGAAGCGACTTCAACGACCTCTTCATCGACCAGCTGGCGTTCCCGGGATGACGGCGAGCCCGGACATCGGCGTGGTCGCCTGCGGCGCGCTCGCCCTGCACATCGAGCAGATCGCCCGCCGCCGCGGCTGGGACGTCGAGGTGCATCCGCTCCCGCCGGTGCTGCACAACCGCCCCGAGCGAATCACCCCGGCGGTGGCCGCGCAGCTGGACGGGCTGGCCGGCCGGCACCGGCGGCTGGCGGTCGCCTACGCCGACTGCGGCAGCCGCGGCGATCTGGCCCGGGAGCTGTCGGCGCGTCGGGTCGAGATGCTGCACGGCGGCCACTGCTACGACGTCTTCGCCTCCGACGAGGTGGGCCGGGCGCTGGCCGATCAGCCCGGCACCTACTTCCTGACCGACTTCCTGGTGCGCAGCTTCCGGCGCACCGTCTGGCGCGGATTGGGCCTGGATCGCCACCCGGAGCTCCGCGGCGACTACTTCCGCAACTACACCAGGGTCGTCTGGCTCGCCCAGCGGCCGACAGCGGCGCTGCGCCGGGACGCCCAGCGGGCAGCGGACATGCTGGGGCTGCCGCTGGAGACGGTCGACGTCGGCGACACCGGCCTCGAGCGCCAGCTGGAGCGGCTGGTCGAGGGAGCGGCGGCGTGAACGTGCGGGCGGCGCTTCTGCCGGCGCCGGGGACGGCGCTTCGGGTCGTCGATCTCGAGCTCGCCGAGCCCGGCCCCGGCGAGGTGCTGGTGCGGCTGGCCGCGAGCGGCGTCTGCTCGGACGACCTGAACGTCCTCGACGGCACGGTCGAGGTTCCGTGCCCGGTCGTGCCCGGGCACGAGGGCGCCGGCGTTGTCGAGCGGCTCGGCGAGGGCGTCAGCAGCCTTCGGCCGGGCGACCACGTCGCGCTCTCCTGGGCTCCCTACTGCGGGCGCTGCGAGCAGTGCCTGCGCGACCTGCCGCATCTCTGCGGCACCGCCTGGCCGCTGATGCTGGCCGGCGGCATGCTGGACGGGACGACGCGCCTCGAGTTCGGCGGCGCCACCGTCCACCACTACTGCTTCCTGAGCTCCTTCGCCGAGCGCGCGGTCGTCCCGGCGCGATCGTGCGTACGGGTTCCGGACGACGTCCCGCTGGAGGTGGCGGCCCTGCTCGGCTGCGCGGTCACCAGCGGTGTCGGCGCGGTCTGGCGCACGGCCGGCGTCCGGCCGGGCGAACGTGTCGCGGTACTCGGCCTGGGCGGAACCGGCCTCTCGGCGGTGCTCGGAGCGCGCGCCGCCGGGGCCGGGATGGTGATCGCGGTGGACGCCCGGCCGCGCCGGCTGGAACAGGCGCTGGAGCTGGGCGCGAGTGCTGCCGTGCCGATGACCGACGATCCGGACGCGACGGCGGCCGCGGTGGTAGAGGCGAGCGGCGGCGGCGTCGACTACGCGTTCGAGACATCGGCGCGGCCGGCGGCGGCGAGAGCGGCGTTCCTCTCCACGCGCGCCCGGGGCGCGGCCGTGCTGCTGGGGATACCGCGCGCGGACGCCGAGCTTCGCCTGCCGGCGCTCTCGATCCCGCGCATGGAGCGGCGCGTCCTGGGCTCGATCTACGGCTCGGCGCGTCCCGACCGCGACTTCCCGCTGATCCTCGACGCCTACCGGCGCGGGCGGCTGCCGCTCGACAGGCTGATCAGCCACCGGCTGCCGCTCGAGCAGGCCGAGGACGCCGTCGACCTCGTGCGCCGCGGCGAGGCCGTGCGGGCAGTAATCGACCTGAATTAATGGAGGCGTATCGCACGCCGGCGGCGCCGGCGTGAATACGCAGAGGCCGCCAGCAACCCGCCGGCCCCGGGTGCCAGGTCTGTAAGGAACCACCACGTCGGAGTACAGTCGGCGATTGGTCGTTACAGGCCTGGCTCCCCCCAGCCGCCACCGATGAGTACAGACGGCCGTCGAGGCGAGAGCCGTCGTGGACGCAAACTACGACAACGCGGTTGCGATCGCAGCGATGTGGGCCGGGGTTGAGCCACAGCAGGCGCCGACGATCTCGACGCCCATCCCGCGCAGGCGGTCGACGTGCTCGGCAAGCTCCTGCGGCCCGACGTCGTACTCGAAGTGGTCGCCGTGCAGGTGCGGCATGCCGGCGTTCGTCTGGGCCACGAGCAGCACCCCGTCCGGACGGGCCCCGGCCATCTCGGCCATCACGATCTCCATGTCCTCCGGGCCGCGGCCGCAGTTGGCGCCGGCGGCCGCGACCTGCAGCTCGGCCAGGCGAACCACCGCCTGCGCGGGGCTGACGCCCATCATCGTCCGCCGGTTGGTGTCGAAGCTCATCGTCGCCGCAACCTCCAGGTGCGACGCCCCGTCGCGGGCGCCGAGCACCGCCGCCTCGAGCTCGGCCAGGTCGCTCATCGTCTCGATCAGGATGAAATCGGCGCCGCCGTCGGCGAGCGCGGCCGCCTGCTCGGCGAACATCTCGCGGGCGGCGTCGGCGGACAACGTCCCCAGCGGCTCGATCAGCTCGCCGGAGGGCCCGATGTCGCCGGCCACCAGCGCGCCGAAATCCGACGCCACGCCGGCCGCGATCCGGGACGCCTCGCGGTTGACCTCAGCCACCCGGTCGTCCAGGCCGTGCATGGCCAGCCGGGCCGAGCTACCGCCGAAGGTGTTGGTGGTGAGGACCAGGCTCCCGGCCTCGGCGTAGGCCCGATGGATGGCCGCGATCTCCTGCGGCCGGTCGATGTTCCAGCGCTCGCCCGCCTCGCCGGGCTCGAGACCGCGGTCCTGGAGCAGGGTGCCCATCGCTCCGTCGCCGACCAGGTGGCCGCGGGCGCTGACCTGGTCGCGCAGGCTCGTGGCGGCGGCCGTCGTCACGAGCCTGCCTCCGCAACCAGCGCCGCCAGCCGCTCCGCCGGCCACTGCTCGTCGAGCTCGCCGGCGACGAGCGCCGCCACCTCACCCGGCCCGCCGCCGCGCTGCGCCCAGTCTCCCTGCTCCCAGCCCGCCAGGTAGTCATCCGACCCGGCGGCTCCGGTGCGCATCGCCAGCTCGTCGATCGCCTCCTGGAAGCGGTCGGGCAGCGGCACCTTGACCAGCTCGCCGGCGTCGCCGCGGGCGCTGACCAGGGACGGGATCTGCCGCCATCTGGTGATCCGGTACTCGGCCATCGAGCGCACATCGTATCGTCGGCCCGTGGCCCGCCGCTATGACTCGGTGATGGCAGTCGAGATGCCCCGCGACCGCGAGATCCTGCGTCTGGCGCTGCCGGCGCTGGGGGCGCTGATCGCCGAGCCGCTGTATGTCCTGGGCGACACCGCGATCGTCGGCCACCTGGGCACGGTGCCGCTGGCGGGGCTGGCGCTGGGCGGCCTGCTGGTGTCGGAGATCTTCGGGTTCTGCACGTTTCTGGAGTACGGCACCACCGCCCGGGCGGCCCGCCTGTTCGGGGCCGGGCGGCAGCGCGAAGCTCTGGACGTCGGCGTCCAGGCGACCTGGCTGGCGCTCGGCCTCGGGGTGGCGCTGATCGTGGCCATCGAGGTGATCGCCGGCCCCGCGGTACGGCTCCTGGGCGGCGGCGATACGGCGGCGGCGGCGCAGGGCGTCGAGTGGATGCGGATCGCCGCCCTCGGCGCGCCCTCGGTGCTGGTGGTGGCGGCGGCGCAGGGCTGGCTGCGCGGATTCCAGGACACCCGCACGCCGCTGATCGTGATCGGGATCTCGAACCTCGTCTCGATCGGCCTTTCGGCGCTCCTGATCATCGGCCTCGGGTTCGGGATCGAGGGATCGGCGATCGCCAACGTCGCCGCCCAGACCGGATCGGCGGTGCTCTTCCTGGTGCTCCTCGTCCGCCGCCGGGCGCCGCTTTCACCCAGCTTCGCCCGCATCCGTGTGCAGCTCGCCGGCGCTCGCGACCTGAGCGTGCGCACGCTGGCCTTCTTCCTCGCCTTCACCCTGGCCACCGGCGTTGCCGCCAGGCTGGGGACGGCGCAGCTGGCGGCTCAGCAGATCGGCGTCCAGCTGTGGACCTTCTGCGCGCTCTTTCTCGATTCGACGGCGATCGCCGCCCAGGCGCTGGTGGGAAGGCTCCTGGGCGCATCGGCGGAGAGCGTCGCCGGTGCCCTGGCCCGCCGGCTGCTGGCGGCGGGGACGCTCCTCGGATGCTGCTTCGCGTTCGTGCTCGGGGTCGGGCACGACCTGATCCCGCGGATCTTCAGCTCCGACCCGGCGGTGCTCAGGCAGGCGGCGGTGCTGTGGCCGTGGCTGGTGATCATGATGCCGGCGGCCGGCTACGTCTTTGCGCTCGACGGCGTCCTCTTCGGCGCCGGCGACCTGCGCTTCCTGCGCGACGTCAGCATCGCCGGGGCGATGATCGGCTTCGTGCCGCTGACGCTCCTGACGCCCGTTCTCGACCTGGGCATGAACGGCATCTGGGCCGGCCTGACGGCGTTTGTCGCCGTCCGGCTCCTGCTCGGCTGGCGGCGCTGGCGCGGCCGCCGCTGGCTGGTCGGCGGCATCGCAACTGTCGACGATCTGTCAGCGTGAGCCGGATCGCGGCTGCGGCCGCAGGATGAGCACCGAGATCCCGATCACCCAGGCCGCAAGCCCAATCGCGGTCACGCTCTCGATCGCCGACCCGGCGATCGGCGCAGAGACCAGCGCGAGCGGCACGAGGGCGGCCGAGAGCCACCCGATCCAGGCCGGGAAGGCGTCCTCGGCCAGCGAAAGGTACGCGATGACCGCGAACATGACCGCGAAGGCAAACCAGCTGAAGCCGGCGATTGCGTTTCCGGTCTCGGCCATCGACGTCGCCGTGGGCAGGTCGAGCGCACTGCCGGCCCGCTCGGCCAGCGCCAACCATACCGCCAGGCCTGCCAGCTGCAGAGCGGCACCGGCGATGCCGGCGGCGAAGGCGACTGCGCCCAGGGGCCCGTACCGCTCGGCGAGCGTCCAGCGCAACCCGCCCAGGAACAGGATGAGGGCGACCGCGGACAGGGCGAGGATGTACACGCCGGCCTCGATCGCGCCCTGGTGCACCTCGAAGTACCCTGCGATCTGGAGCGGTGGGTCGCCGCGCAGGGAGGACGGCGAAGAGCCCGGCAGGAGCGCGCCGACGACACCCAGGATCGCCGATGCGATTCCGCTCCCGGCGGCGAAACGACGAAGATTGCG
>Ga0070711_100001823_pt1 | contig 11882 bp, 15 predicted proteins | sample LARL53metaG_FD_65452 | JGI IMG/M metagenome (GOLD analysis project Ga0070711, IMG submission 65452) | Corn, switchgrass and miscanthus rhizosphere microbial communities from Kellogg Biological Station, Michigan, USA - LAR L5-3 metaG | ecosystem: Host-associated > Plants > Roots > Rhizosphere ... | reverse complement strand
GCAGGCGGCCGATGCGCAAGAGAAGCAGTATCAGCAAACGCGGTCCGATCTGCTGCCCTACACGCAGGCCGGCTATACCGCGCTGCCGACGCTCGAAAGTTTGGCCACCAGCGGGCCGAATGCGGGTGGCCCGAATTATATCGATCAGGCGGCAAAGATCAGGCCGGACAGCGTATTCACACAGGCCGATCTGGAAGCCACGCCGGGCTATCAATTCACCCGCACGCAAGGTTTGAAGGCGACGCAAAGCGCGGCTGCAGCGCGTGGCTTGGGGGTAGCGGGCGCCGCGCTCAAAGGGGCCGCGGCCTATGCGACGGGGCTGGCTGACAGCACATACAGCAACCGATTCAACGAGGCGCAGACGGCGTTCTCGGATGTGTTGGGCTTGAACCAAGCCTACCAGGGCAATGTGCAGAATCAGTATCAGCGGGCGCAGGGGTTGGCGTCGCTTGGCTCGAATGCAGGGGCACAGACCGGCACGGTCGGCGCCACCCTAGCCGGCAACCAGGGCAACTATCTCAATCAGCAAGGGTTGTCACAGGCCGCCGGGACGGCTGGCGTGGGCAACTCCGTGACCGGCGGGGTGAACAGCTATCTCGGCTACAACGCGCTGCAATCGTATTTGGGCAACAAATCCGGTGGCACCGGCGGCTATACGGCGGCCAATCAGCAAGCCGACATTGCGAAATACGGGTGAATGATCGATGTCTGATCTGGAAAACCTGCTGCAATCGTCGGGGCGATCGAGCTCCGTGCTCGGCGCGATTGCCAACCCCGCACAGGTGAATGTGCTCGGCGCGTATGGTGCGGCGGCCGAAACGGCGGGCAAGATTTACGGTGTGCAGGATTTGCAGGCGCAGAAAGCGTGGGGCGAGGCGCTGCAGCAATCCACCGGCCCGGATGGGGTGACGGACTACCAGAAAGCCAGCGCCATCGCCGCGCAAAACCCGCTGGCGGCAATGGGCATGATGAAGGGGCTCACCGGATCGACGGCGCTATCCGGTGCGGTGCAGACGCAAGGCACCGCAAGGAATCAGATGCTCACCGATGCGATGTCATCGGCGCTCAATGCACCGGACGATCAGTTGCACGATGCGGTGGTGGCCGGCACGCAAAAGCTGGTGGCAAGCGGGGCGCTGACGCAGGAACAGGCGCACCGGGCGCTGCTGAACATGCCATCCGATCCGGCGCAGCTTCGCACACAGATGGAGCGCAACCGGATTGCGCTATTGCCGCCCGTCATGCAGCAGCCGGCGATCTATGGCCAGCCTGGCAGCCAAACCGGACCGGGCGGCGAGACGGTGGGCACAAGGCAAAGCGTGCAGACCAGCACGGTAACGCCAGCGCAACCATCCGGCACGGGTGTTCCCGGCGGCATGGATGCGAAACAACTCGATGCGCCCTACCCCTACAAGGACGCCAACGGCAACCCGCAAGTCACGACATGGCGCGAGATTCTGACCAAATCCGGCATTCCGATTCCGACGATCCCGGCGGCCGGCGGCACCAAGGGGCTGCCGGACACCCTGCGCGTCAATCCTAACAAGGCGACACCGGGCGGGGCCACGCCGCCGCCGGCCAATGGCGCGCAGCCGGCACCAAACCAACCTGCGCCAACTACGCCCGCGGGGCCGGTATCGATGCCCATAGGGCCAGCCCCCGGCATGGAGGAAAAGTGGAAAGCCAGCGCTGATCAATACACCGCCGACACCGCGCAGGCCGGACAGTATCAGCAGCGCATATTCCCGCTGGTGCAGGGCCGGGCATTGCTGGAAGGCGGCGACGTGACCACCGGGGCGGGCGCCGAGTGGGTGAATCACGTCAAGAGCCTATTGCAGACCGCCGCCACGCAAATCCCCGGCTTGCATTGGGACGCCCAAACGATCGCGCAGGCAGACTTTGACAAGCTGAACAAATACCTCACGCAATACACCAACAGCCTGCCGATGGCCGGGGCATCCGACGCAAGGCTGGCATCGGCGATCACCGGCAACCCCTCCGCGCATATCTCGACCTTGGCGAATAAAGACGTGGTAAAGGCGCTGATCGGGCTGGAACGGATGAAGCAAACCGCCATTACCGATTTCAAAGCGCAGGGCGGCCAACCGAACCAATACGCCGACTATCTGGTGAGTTGGCAAAACAGCCACGATCCGCGCGCCTTTGTCTTTGACATGCTGAAAGACGAGGACCGGGTGAAGATGATCAAGGGCATGTCGCCGACCGAACGTAAATCGTTCAACGACACGCTGACGCTGGTGGAACGCAACCCCGGCATCATGGGGCAAGCGGCGATGCCGCAGCACTGATATGGTTGACCAGATCGACCGCTATCGGCAGACGTTCATCGATGCCGGCAACGAATGGAACGTTGACCCGGTGCTGCTGATGGCGCTGGCCAAGCATGAGGGCGGCGGCGATCCCAACGCGCGCGGCCGATCGGGCGAGATCGGCATGACGCAGATCATGCCGGGCACCGCGCGGCACCTTGGGATGACCGATCCGCACGATCCGGTGCAGCAGATATGGGCTGCAGCGAAATACATGGATGAAGCCTTGCGGGCGACCAACGACAACCCGACCAAGGCACTACTGTATTACAACGGCGGGCCGGGGATGCGCGGCGATCGACGTTATCCGGGCTATGTCGCCGGCAATTACGCGCAGTATGCCAAGGCGAACACCGGCAGCATGACGGACGCCAGCCCGGCGCCGGCAGACTCCACACCAGCCACCAAGGCGCCGGCCGACATGACTGACGCCGAATGGCTCGACGCGCAGGCAAAGACATATCCGGGGCTGGCCGGGCCAAATGCCGAGCCGGCAACAGGAAAGGATGCCGCGGTGGCGGACAAGGGCGACGCACCATCGGCCGACGATCTGCTGGCCCGGATGCGCAAGCTGGCGCCCGGCCCCACGGAAGGCGCTACAGGCGGCGAGGCTGCGCCGGGGACACAGACACCGGCCGGCGGCGGGGCGCCGTCTGCGGATGATCTGCTGCGCCGCATGACGCAGATTGCGCCGGCTGCGCCCGAACCAAAGCCGGGCGAGGCACCGGGCGGCCCGAAGGCTGGCGAACAGGTGGGCGTCTACAGCCGCGCAGGATCAGCGGCCGGCGACATTCCCGGCCAGCGCCCGACCGCCACCAGCCCGACGCCGACGCCCCCGCCGGCATCCGCGCCCGGGCCCGGTGAGCGTGGCGTGGTGGGCAATCTGCTGGCCGCCGGACAGGAAGGCTACGCCAACACCCCGGCCATCCTCACCCCTGCCGCACGGCAAGCCGTCGAGGGCAGCGGATGGGTGGGGCGCAACCTGCTCAATCCGGCACTCGATGCCGCGGGCGCTGTGCTAGGCGCCGGTGGTGCAGTCGGCGGGGTGATCGGCCAAGGCGCCTATGAGGCCGGCAAGGCGGTGGGCGGCGATGCCGCGGGACGCGACGCCTACGCGCTGTCCCAAGTGCTGCCGGTGGCCGCGACCATGCTCCCGCCGGGCACCAAGCTACCGGGGGCGGTGGGCCGATCGCCGGAACTGCCACCCAAGGAAATGCCGCCCAACTACGTCGCCGGGGTAGCGGAGGTGTCGCCGGAAGCGAAGGCACGCATGGCCGGCAATCCGACCGGAACGGCCGAGCCGATACCGCCCCCGCCGCAAGCTGGGCCGACAGGCGGCGCTGCTGGCGCGCAGTATGCCGGGCGGGCAGCACCGATGACGCAGACCGAGCGCATAACCGCGCTCGAAAAGGACGTGCAGCAATCCGCGGAGGACCGCGCCGGGCCGCAACTGCAGGATGACACCCGCTACGTCAAAGACATTCCCGACCGGACCTTGGCCGCGCAGGATTTCAGCGACAGCCGCAATGCGCTCGATGAAAAGACCCGGATCGGACAGAACGCCGATTTCCGCAACAAGGTGGAAGCCATCAACCGCGACCGCAACAAGGGCATGGTTGATCTGTTGAAGGCCGACGCCAAAGACGAACACGCGCTGGAAGCCGCGCACGAAACGCGCAAGCTGGTGTCACCCGACGAAATGGGGGTGTTCGCCAACGAACAGCCGGTTGACGCATCGGCCAACCTCGCCGCGATCGATAAGGTGCTGCAAAGCCGTGCCGGCAAGCGCGACGCGGTAACGGCGGTGCTGAACAAGGTGCGCAACTCGTTTTTTGACAAAGATGGCAATCTGGAAACTTCGCCATCGCAGCTCTATGGCGTGCGGCAGAACATCACCGATCTGCTACAAAAGGGCGTCAAAGGCACCACGGATGAAGCCGATGCGGTGCGCGCCTCGAAAGCCATCCTCACTGGCTTTCTGCCGGAGCTGGACAAAACGATCACCGGCGGGGCGCCGGATTTCCAACGCTACCTGCAGGCGTGGCATGAGCTGTCCAAGCCGATCGACCGCATGGAATTTTTACAGAAATACCAGACCGGATCGAAAAAGATCACCGGCGTTGACGGCTATCTGATTTTCAACAAAGTGCAGAAAATGCTCGATGACGTGCTGCAGGGGAACAAGGCGCGCGCACCGGGCGGGGCTAAGCTGCTGACAGATGATGAAATCGGCAACCTCGTGGCGGTGCGCAATGAGCTGGCGGCGCAGCAGCTAAAGGACCGGCTGGCCAGCGTGAAGGGCAGCGATACGTTTCAACAGATCAACCGAGCCGGTGCGTTTTCCGGCCCGGTTGGCAATGCGCTCGGCACCCTGGCCCGCATGGGCGGGATCATCGGCAGCGGCGGCACGGCCAATCTGCTGTATGAGCACGGTATCCGGCCGGGTGTGGCGCGGCGCCGTGAGGCTCGCATTGCTAGGGAGACGGCAGCGCGGGAAAATCAATTGCTCGGCGGATTGCCGCCGCAAAAGTAGGGTGATCGTGTTCGTATTCGTCAATCTCGCGCAGCGTCCAATGTAGCGGATACACGAACAGCTTGGCGCGGGAGGCTTGGCGTTCTTTGCTCCGCTGGCAATAGATCGGGATGCTGGCCACGAACCATGTGGGGATGACGCTGAACAACCCGGCGACCGGATCGGCCAGCGTCGCGACGCTGCAAAAAGTGATGATGCCGAGTAGCACGAACATGAGCACCCGGCCGAACCAATGGCCAGCGAGCCAGACGTAAAGCAGCGCCACGATGACGGCGAGGCCGATCAGGATTTCCATCACACACCCCTAGTGGCAATTAGTATAGGTGAACTCGCCGAGCTGCTGCGACGTGCAGTGAACCGACTGTCCATCAGGGCCGTGGAAATTGGAATAGCCAAATTCACCGAGGCGCTGCGTGGTGCCGTTCCAACCGCCGCCATTGTGATAGGTGAAATCACCGAGGCGCTGCGATGTCATATTCGGCGGCGGGAATAGTGCTGGCTGCGCCATTGCCGGTGTGGCAAAAGCGAGGGCCGCGAATAGTGCGATGGCTGCGCTCGTGCCCTTCATCTTCTGCACCAGCGCCCACCGTCTAGCCGCAAGCGCGGACTGCTTCTGCTGCTGTGACTTGCCAAACTTGGCAGAAATTTGCTTTTGCATACCCTTTGTCTCGCGGCCAAGTGGGACGCGCCGGGCATCGATCGATTCTTTACTCATGGTGTGTGTCGCTCCGTGGGTTGATGCGGGGCATCATGCGCCCGCATCGCTTGCAGGTTCGTTACGCTATACGGAATACGCTGTTATCATCCTCGCTGAACACGCCCTCCGATTTCATGCGCGAAAGCGTGGTGCCGATTGTCCCTGGTGCAGCGTTGCTCTTTCGCCCGGCCGTGGCGAACACGGCCTGCCGCTCGATGCCAGCCTTCCCGGCGTCGGCCACAATCTTGTGTAGGATTTCCCGCACGGTCGGCGTCGGATCGGACGCCCTGCGCCGGCCGGACCGGGCACTTGGCGTGGCAGAAAAGGCGATCGTTGGCGGTTCTGGCGCCTCGATCACCGGGGCCGGCTCGGCACCGTTGGCCAGCAGTTTGACCAGGACGGTGCGTTCTGCCGTCAGATCGTTAATCCGATCGGCCAGCTTGGCGATTTCGGCGCGGATCATGGTTGCGAGTTCTGGTGTCATGGCTTTGTCTCCCGCTTGATCATGGATTGCAGCAGCTTGGGCAGGCCGATCGACAGCCCCCGCCTGATTTCCTCGATCTTTTCGGGCGGGAAGCGTGCTGCGCGATAGTCCGCGATCAGTAGTTCCAGCTCTAAGATTTCGCGGTCAATGTCGTCCATCTGGTGCGTCGCTCCTTGTTGATCATAGCTGGCGTAAGTTTCGGTAAACCGACATCGAGTAAATCGCGGATGACCGCGCCGCGTGAGCGCACCGTTCCGTCTGCTGGTGTCGATCGCAGCGCATCGATCGCGTCTAGCAATTCGCGGGATATGGTGAACGTCATGCGCGGTCCGCGCAGCTCGCGTCCGTTCGCGCGATTTATCTCGGCATGGCGCTGCCGGTGACAGCGGGGGCACAGCCAAACCACATCGAGTGGCTTGCTGTAATCCTCATGGTGCGCGTGCCCGTTTGGCTTGCCGCACCGCTCGCATGGTTCCGGCAATAACGTGCCATCACGAACCGCTTTCCATACGGCATAATGCGCCTGTTGCTTTATTGTGGGCATTTGCCGGCCCGATACTGATCGATGATCCGGCGGATTAGATCAGCCACGGTGATGCCGAGCCTTTCGGCTTCGCTCCGCAGAAACGCCATCGCGGGGGCGGACAGGCTAAGAGACGTGCGCTCATTGAACATAGGTGCAGTTATACACCTAATTGTGTTAGGTGTCAACGTTCACCTACCGCGCACCACTCTTTATGCTGCCCCGCATGGCGCGGCGCCCCACGAGACGGATCGGCTTCACCGGCACCCGCGAGGGACTGTCGGACGGCCAGCGCGCGGCTCTGTATGAGTTGCTGTGTGACCGGCTGACCAACCCGCGGTTCCTTGGCGCGTGGTGGCTGCACCACGGCTGCTGCCAAGGCGCCGATGCGCAGGCGCATCGGATGGGGATCGAGCTATCGATGCGGCTGATCGGGCATCCGCCGACAGACTCCAAATTCCTGATGCCGGACATGGAGCATTTCACGGAGCTTCGCGAGCCAGCGCCCTACCTGACCCGCAACCGGCATATCGTGGACGAAACCGGCGAGTTGGTGGCGTGCCCGGTGGGACCGGAGGAGCTGCACAGCGGAACATGGTCAACCGTGCGATACGCCCGCCGGATGCGCCGGCCGATCACGATCATCTGGCCGGACGGCCGGATTGAGCCACCGAAACCATAGGGCCGAGCCATGAGTGAGGACGTGCTGGGCCGGCTGATCGCGCTGGAACGCGACCATCACGCGCTCGCCCAACGCCTGACCGATGCCCTAGACGCACGCGACAAGGCGTTAGACGTGGCGCTGAAATCGCTTACACAGCACCTTGCGGTGATGAACGAATTTAGGGGCGCGATGGGCGATCAGCAGCGCAACTTTGTCACCCGTGACGAATTACACAGCGCCGGCCTACAGATTAACGATCTACGGCTGGCGATGCGCGACGTGGCGGCACAGTATGTTCCCAAAATCGACATGAATCTGCAGGCCGATCGCATCAGTATCACGGAAAAAACCATTGCCGATCTGCACACCCGTTACGCGACGCTGGCAATCGTGTTCTCGGTCGGCGTGATAGTGATCAATCTGGCGATCGACCTCTGGCCGCACATCACCCGATGAGAAATCACCTATTCCCCGCCCTGCTCTGTTGGGTATTGCTACTCGCCGCGCTGATCGGTGGCGGGGCTGGCGGGCTGACGTTCGCTTGGTTCGTTTGGTATCATCTGTGAGGACATCGCTATGTCACCGCTCGCAATTGCTCTGATCAATGCCCTGGCCGTTTTGGGGCCGAGTGCCATCGATGCAATCACCAAGATCATTCTGGCGCAGCACGGCGGGCCAGTGACCGAGGCGGATCATCAGGCGCTCGGCAAGGCGATTTTCACGGCGCTGCAGAAGCCGGCGGCCTAGCACTCCGGCGGATCGCGCAGGACCATCCGGCGCGGTGAGCCGGCGGCCCGCCAGTGGCGCAGGGCGCGGATTTCGCCTTCATCGCTGTATAGCTTTTCCCAAGGCGGCAACGGGATCAGCCGGCGCATCAGATACCACGTCGGGATGATGATCATCGGCCCGACGATCCAGATCACCACCAGCCACCAATACCACCGCATAGGTGCATTATGTCGGATACGTTTGACCTTGCGCAAATGCGCGCCGAGCTGACGCGCGATGAAGGCCGGAGACGGTTTCTCTACTATGACCAGGGCAATCGCATCACCGGGGGCGTGGGCCGGGATTTGTCCGATGTCGGTTTCCGAGACGATGAAATCGATCTGATGCTGGACAACGACATTTCCAGCGCCGCGGCTGACCTCGACCATAATATCCCGTGGTGGCGCCTACTCGATCCGGTGCGCCAGCGGGTGCTGTGCAATATGTGTTTCAACTTGGGCTGGCCGAAATTCTCACAGTTCGCGCGGTTCTTTTCCGCCGTCAATCAGCATCGGTTTGATGATGCGGCGCTGGAAATGGCGGCGAGCCGTTGGGCCGTGCAGGTGGGCGAGCGGGCGCGCCGTCTCGAAACCATGATGCGCACCGGACAGCCGGTAGCGTAAGAGCTCGGCCATGTGCGTTCTTCCGGCGTGCGTGGCCAAGGGGCGGGGCCGGTCGGCAAGATCGATCTGTCGTGAGTCGGCCGCCCGCGACACAAAGGAAACCAGATGATCATCACCATCAACACAGACCACGCGGAACTGTCGGACATATGGGATGACATCGCCCAACGAACGGCCACGTTGCTGCGGCCGGACCTAGCAGCAATCAGAAAGGACATCGGAACTATGGGCACGACACTCGAAAGCCAACTGCAGGCCGCACAGGCGGCAACCGCCGCGGCGCAGGCTGCCACCAATGATGCGCTGGCTGCCATCGCCGCCGATCTGACGGCGCTCGCGGGGCGTCTCGTGCCCGGCGCCACCGTGACGCAGGCCGACGTGGATGCGGCTGTTGCCATCGCTACCGCGGCCGGTGACGCACAGACGGCAGCCGTAGCCGCGCAGGCGCAGGCCGACGCGCTAGTGACACCCCCGGCACCCTGACTGCCGGGCGTGGCGCTCGCCAGTCAATCCGATCTGGACCGGCTGGCGGCGCGCGTGGCTGCGTTGGAAGCTAATAGCGCAGCATGAACACGCCGAACTCCCGGCGCTTGGCGATGTTACCGGGCGCGAAGTAGGCGCCGTTCGAGTCTTCGCCCCTCCTGATTGCCCGACCGAGCAGCAGCCCCAACGGGGGAGGATTCCCGCCGATCACCGTAGGGATCGAGCCCGATCCGCCCCCTTCCCGCTGCGTCCGCTTCGGCCCCAAGGACGGGAAGGCTGTCGGATTTGGCGAGGGGGAAGACTCGGAGGGGGAAGACTCGGAGGGGGAAGACTCGGAGGGGGAAGACTTTGGAGGCGAAGACTTTGGGCGAGACGGCTTGCTTCTATTCCAATTCATGTTTCGCGTGATCTGTGCGGCCCGCCATAGCACAAAGCGAAACGGCTCGGGCGGTTCGCCGCGATCAAACAGGATGATCGCAACCTGCACGATGCGCGGCGTGAGATAGATATATCGCAGTCGCTTCTCGGGATCGCTAAACCTAATCGTCGCCAGATCGACGGTCACGGTGGTAAAGTGCGGATACGCCGCCCGGATCGCTTCTGCGATGAAGCAATGGCCGCTGTGGCGGGCCACACTTTGGGCGATGATTTCCGCGGTTATAACGATCGTGATTCGTGGTGAGGTTAGACGTTGACGCACGCCGTTTGACGGCGTTTTGTGCCCATTAGACATGACGCGCTCCTATCGCGTTGTGGGGCAGGGAGGCGCGGCAACGCTTCCTTGCCCGCCGGCGCCATTGCCGGCGCAGTAATCCTGCCAACCTTCCCCGTAGCGCGCAACTTAGGAGGCTCCATTGCCCGTCACGCTGCCCTCGACACCACTGGCAACACAAGCCGACCTAGACGCGCTGGCTGCCCGTGTGGCGGCCCTGGAACACGACACACCGCCGGTGGACAAGCCGAGCCCGGACGGCACCACCACGCAAACGCCCGGCGTCGTGCTGATCGACAAACATCTGGCCAAATGGGCGCTTGTTGCTGATACCGTTCGGCCACCGAATAGAATAAGCTACAACGGCGCCGTTGATCCCGTCACCGGCAACGTGTCCAAGATCGGCGTTTATTCCGGCGGGCAGCTCTTTCAATGGGCCACCGGCGGGGTGTGGGTTGCCGATGGCAACGGGGCGTGGACGGCAACCGCCGACCCGACCCTGCCGCCGCCGCAGCCCGGCACGCTCTACAAGGTGGCCAACGGGCAGATTTACGATCCGGCCGGCAAGGTATTCAAAGCGCGCGGCCCCAACGTCAAGTTCCTGAACTGGCCGGACAATCAGGACGAAATCATCCATTTCGCCATCACCGACAAAGCAACGTGCAACCCGCTCCTGTCCACCTTCCCCGGCACGACGGCGATCCGGCTCGATTGTTTCGAGGCAATGTCACAGTTCGGCGTTGCGCAGCCGGCGGCGCTCTATCCGTGGATTGATGCGCTGGTGGCTCGGGGCGTCGTTGTCGAGGTGGAATGCCACGTCTACCCCGGCGTGCTGCAGGGCAACGATCTGAACCAAGTGTGCGCGTGGTATGCGGCGCTCGCCGCACACTATAAGGACCAGCCGCGGGTGTGGTGGGGCACGCAGAACGAACCTGATCCGAACACCGGCGATGTCAACGCGATGCTGCGCGCCATCATCGGGGCCATCCGCGGGGCCGGGAACAACGCGCCGATTATGATCTGCGTCGATAGCTACAATGGACTCGATGGGGCTTTTCTCGCGCAGCAGCATAATCTGGTGTGGGACCAGCATTTCTACGGCTGGACAAGCGGCTACAGCACCGATCAGAACACGGTCAATGCGAACCTGCTGGGCTACTGGCAAACCTCACAGCAATACCGCAGCGCCGATGGGGTGATCCCGATGATCGTTGGCGAGTTCGGCACCGCCGGCTATTGGAACGCCGATCACGGCTTTGTCGCCGAAGGGCAGGGCATCGATGCGAATTGGCAGCAAGTGTTGACGGCTGTATATACGGCGCCCTACCTGTCGGGCTATCTGCAGTGGAACTACAACACGCCGAACACGTCCACCGGCAGCCCGATCATCGATCTGCTGCTGCTGCCGCCGTATGACGGCTCGGGGGTGACGCGCTACGGCGGGCAGCAGTTGCGGGCGGCTATCGCCGCCGCCTGATCGCTTCCACCACGTTTGTTGCCATCGCGACCAGCAGCGCCACCAAGGCGCCCCACCAGGACCACGGCTTGCGGGGCGTCCTGATCATCCCGGCCCGGCCCCGGCCGCCTCGATCTGCTGCCGCTCGGCCTGCGCCAGCTTCGATCGGGCGGCCTTCATGCACGCATCGCACGGCTCGGCCTGCACGGGATCGGTGGGGTGCAGGGCGCGGCAGACGCGCAACGCCCTGTCCCGCATCAGCGGATCAGCGGTCAACCCGGCCCCTCGCTGCCAAACACCGGGGCAATTTCGGCGTGCGCGTTGGGGTTAGGCGCGGCGTGGGCGCCCGACGCGCCGGGACCGTAGAACTCTAGCCCGCCGCCCGTGCTGGCGCCCTGCGTGCCCTGTGGGGCCGGCGGCTGCGGCAGATCGGCGGGGGTGAGGCTGACGTTGAAGATGCTCATGTGTCGCTCCTATGGGGGGTGAAACCTATCGGCACGTTTTACCCCTTGCGGGGCGGGCAGGGGAGCGGCTCACCCACAACCCCTGCCCTAGCCGCACGCAGCGCAATGGCCAGGGCCGCGCACGGTGTTCTGTCGCTCCTATGGG
>Ga0070711_100001820_pt1 | contig 11898 bp, 9 predicted proteins | sample LARL53metaG_FD_65452 | JGI IMG/M metagenome (GOLD analysis project Ga0070711, IMG submission 65452) | Corn, switchgrass and miscanthus rhizosphere microbial communities from Kellogg Biological Station, Michigan, USA - LAR L5-3 metaG | ecosystem: Host-associated > Plants > Roots > Rhizosphere ... | reverse complement strand
GAAAATTGCCGAGGTGCGGAATCGCGGATGAATTCAAGATCAAACGATTGTCGGAAGTCGTGGCGATCAGCAGACAGCAAATGCCGCTGAGAGTCAGCATCAGGAAATAGAACCAGCGAGCGATCTTAGTGGACTCTTCGATGGCCTTGGCACTGTCGAATGCGGCGACGGTTTCGGGAAGGATCGCATCGAAAAGGTTTGCGCCGCCGAGGCGGCCGACCCAAACGCCTTCTGCGCCGTACAAATTGGCACCCATCAGATTTGCGCCGCGGAGTTCGGCGCCGAGAAGATTGGTGTCGCGGAGGTCGGCCTGAATGAGGCTGGCGCCGCGCAGATTGGCCATCGACAAATCAGCGCCCGCCAAATTCGCGCGCTGAAGCTGCGCCCCCTGCAAATTCACGCCGGTAAGATCGGCTTTCGCGAGATTGACGCCGCAGAGGTCGGCTTTGCTGCCGGACTCGCCGGCGGATTCAACCCAGATGCGATGCTGATCGAGAATCTCGGCCAGTTCGAGAACCGAGATGGTGGTGAAGGAATGCTCGGCGGTGACTTCGGTCACTGGGACGTCGTGATCCTGAAGATTCTGAGGCTCGGGTTCTTGCTCCAATCGCGACTCCGATCGCAAGGACGCAGCAATCGCATCGAGTTCGTCGCTTGAGGTTACGGTAGCGTCGGGGTCGGAGTTTGTGGTCGCGGCGAGCTTGGCGTCCACAGTCGGCACCGTTTGAATTTCCAATCCCATTCCTTGGACTCCTCTAATTTGCGGCTCGGGCACAGCGAGCTTCCATACGCGCCACGAAGTTTCGCGGCAAATATGCCGCCAGCGCGCTCATTTCTATTGCTTGGTTCTATGTTGTATCGGTCTGGGCACCGATCATCCTCTCGTATTCGCCGGGGGGAAGTCTCCTGCTCCGAAGTACAGGGCGCGTAGAGGTAACGCCAACGCTGATAAAAAAGGGGTTCGGTGCCCGCATCAGGGCTTGCGCGAGGTATCGTAGTTTTCAGAGACGATCGCACGTATACAAAGGACAGCCCGTGGCCGAAGATGCAGGCCACTGGATTGGGCGATGAGGTGAGACGTGAGCACAGTCGTTACGCTGGACGGTGAAAACGAAGCGATCAAAACGACTCCGAATGCGCCCGTGGCGGGAGTCCTGCACACGTGCGCGCTCGTGGCGATTCTACTGGGCGGGTCGGGCTTGATGTATTTGACTTCGGGACAACTACGAATGGTCGATCATCCGAATCGGATTGCACTGTACCTGACGACGATAGTCTGGGAATGGATTCTGACGGCATATGTGCTGGTCGGAGTGCGGCGGTACGGGACTTCGCTCGAAGAGGTGACCGGGGCCAAGTGGAAGAACGTTCTGGAATTCGTACGCGATGTTGGGATTGCGGTGGCGTTCTGGTTCGCGGCGCTGTTGGTGCTGGGCGCGACGGCGATTGCGCTGCATTTCAAAGGATCGAAGGAGAGCGTTGGTTTTCTTGCACCGGAAGGTTTGGTGCAGATCTCGCTTTGGATTCTGGTTTGTGTGACGGCGGGATTTTGCGAGGAGACGATTTTTCGCGGGTATCTGCAGAAACAATTTATTTCGTGGACTGGGAATGCGGCTAGTGGCGTGGTGCTTTCGGCGGCGGTGTTTGGGGCTTGCCACGTGTATCAGGGGGTTAAGGCGGCGGTGGTGATTTCAGTGTATGGGCTTTTGTTTGGGATTTTGGCGCAGTGGAGGAAAAGTTTGCGGCCGGGGATGATGACGCATGCGCTGCACGATACCGTGAGCGGGATTGCTGTGAGATTTTTGCCAAAGTGAAAGATGAAACGGGCGAAGAACTTCGAAGAGCCAGGTTCACAAACCGAACCTGCGGCACCCCAAGTCAAAAACGAAGCAGAAAAAAAGGAGCCGGAGCGCTCCGCTGAGGGGCCGAGGCACTCCGGCTAATCTTGCCCGCCTCCGCAGTGAGCGAGCAAGAAACTCGTTTAATTTTTCTAAACTGCCCGCTGCGCAGTGAGCGAACAGATCTCGTTCCATCCAAACCGGCACGAAACTGCGGTTACTGCTTCCGGTCGTCGTCGCCACGCAAGAACTCGTAGCGTTCGATCGCGGCGACGACGCCAACGGCGCCCTCGTCGCGAGCTTCGGTCCGTTGGACGCGGCCCAAACAGCGAACCCGAACTGGACCTGCAAGCGTGATCTCGTTTGGCAAGGTCAAGAGGATCTCGATAGCGGAACCCTGTTTGACATCCTTCGAGAGGAAGAAATAAACACCGCGAGAGCTAACGTCGCGGGATTCCGTGCTGGTCTCGCCGACCGCCGCACCCGTCGTCCATCGGACGGTGAGCGGCAGCCGCATTTGAAAGCGCTGGGTGTTGCGGCGTTCGGAGCCAGTCAAGACAGAACCTCCTGATTGAAGGGACAGTGTAGCCGCGGCATGGAAAACGGACAATAGGACTGGGGATTCAAAAAGCGACGAGCGGAAAAAAGTACGGATGTACCATGACCGGACCGGGTGGCGGAGAGTACCCGGTTACAGCGCGAATCGCCGTAAGCTGCTGTAAATGTTAAGGTTAGAGGAGTTACAGAATCAGAGGTCTTTGGACGTCTGCGACGATCGCTGCGATTTCGTCGATTTTTCCTTGGTGCATGGCAACAGGACTACGTCGATTTAACGCGTGCGGCGGAGGATTTTTGCCGAGCACCATTTTATGTAAGGATGCAAAGGGCGAGACAGCAGATCAGAGGCGAGGAATTTCGGCGAGCACCGGTGCGTCTTCATGGTTTTGCGATTCGGGAAATGCGGTAGCCGGGCTGATTTGTTTCGGCGCGCAAGCTCCTGATGAGGCGGGGCGTTCTGGAGCCGCCGGTGGCTGGTCTTGGAGGCGGCTTTCGAAGAAGAAGCCGAGTGCGACGGTGATTATGCAGAGCGTCCATGGAAGAGCGGGCGAAAACCAGAAAACGTGGGGCGTGAAACGAAGGGCGGCGAGCCATGCGAGTGTTGAGAGCAGGCCGAAGGTAATCCCGGCGAGACGCTTGCGATGGAGCGGCGGCAATTCGTAGGCGAACAGCGCTTCGATGAAAAGCGCGAACGGAACGGCGACGACCAGGTCGATGAAATAGTGCTCACCGGTGCCGACGGTGGCGAGTCCAACAAAAATTACGTAGAACATCGCGACCGCGCGCTCCCATGCGGAGAGCTTGCGCGAATACCACCAAGCGAGAAGAACCCATGCCATGTGGAGGGACGGGATTGCGTTGCGCGGACCGGGGATCGGGACCGGCTGAAGCAGCAAACGGGTGATCTGATCGAGCGACAATGGATTCCACGGGAAATTTTTGCCGAAGAGGTGCGCTGGTCCGAGCGCGGGAACGAAATTGTAGAAGAGGATGCCGACGGGGCCGATGATAACAAATGCCGCGAAGCATTTAAGAGCTTTGGCGCCGACGCGGCGGACTTGTCCGGCATAGACGAAAGCAATGGGGATCGACAGGCCGATGTAGGCGATGAGTGCTGTATTGCGGAGTACGGCGTTTGTGGCGAATTCCTGCCCGAGGACGAATGGGATCTGGATGTGGAGGCTGGCGTCGAACGAGTAGAGGTAGAGGTCGTAGACCTTGTCGTGGATGGTCGCGGCCCACGTGAGCATGTTGTCGGCGAAATATTCGGAGATGACAAAGAGGACGGAGGGGATGAAGGCGAGAAGGTGTCGGTTGCGCGATTTGCCTTGGGCCCAGATGGATTCGACGCCCATGATGGCGAGGCTGGCGAGGCCCGCAAAAGAAAGCCAGCCGGCGATGGCGGGAGCGAAATGCAAGATGCGGAAATCGATGGCGACGAATGCAAATGCGCCAGCGACGACGAGCAAAGCGTCGCGCCATGTCGGGCTGATGCGAAGATGGATGATCGTTGCTCCGAGGAGCGTGAGCGCGAAGTACGCCGAGATGAGGGCTTCGGTGTAGAAGCGGGAACTGGCGCCGAGGTAGGCGGCGGTCAGAAGCACAAGGGCGGAGAGCGCGATTTTTGTGGCTTTGCTGGTCATGTATGCCGAGTGGCGAAATTTGTGGCAATAAATCGCTTCATTTTTAGCCGACACTTACATCATCGCGCAGAGTTAGGCGATTGGGGGCGGAGGGATCGGAACCTGTGTCTAAAGCGGGAATGAAAAAGCCACTTCACGCGGACAAGAGAGGCGCGAGAATCATAGTGAGTAAGGAGAGTCCTACTACGTCTGGTCGATCAGACGGTGATGGATGGCATAAAGCGCGAGTTCCAGGCGATCGGAAACGCCGAGCTTGTCGAAAATGTTGTGAAGGTGATTCTTTACAGTTTGTTCACTAATGAAGAGCTTTTCGCCGATTTCCTTGTTGCGGAATCCCTGGGCGACGAGCTGGACGATTTCTTTTTCGCGGTCGCTGAGCAGCGGCTTTTCGCGGCGCGGGCCGGACTCGGAGGATTTCGAGAACGCCTTCATAACTTCGGAGGTCATGCGGTTATCAAGCCAGATTTCGCCGGCGAAAACGCGGTGAATGCTCTTCACGAGCAAATCGGTTGCAGACTGTTTCAGAACGACGCCGCGCGCGCCGAGGCGCATCGCGCGAACCACATCGCGGTCGTCTTCGGCGGCTGTGAGTACTACAACGCGCGTAGGAATCGTGTCGAAGTTTACTTCTTCGAGAACGGCGAGGCCGTCTTTATCAGGCATGCGCAAGTCGAGTAACAGAATGTCGGGCTTGAGCTTAGCGAGCATCTTGATGCACTCGGCGCCATTCTGCGCTTCGCCGACGATAACGATATCTTCATCGGAGCCGAGGAGTTTGCGCAAGCCGTCGCGGAAAATCGCATGGTCATCCGCGAGGAGGACACGAATTTGTTGTTTTGTTTTGGCCATTAGCCGAGCGGAATCTCGATAGTCAGGCGAGCACCGTGTCCTGGATTGGACTCCACGGTCAACACGCCCCCCACGGTACGCGTACGCTCCTTGATGGAGATAGGACCCAACCGCAAACGGTCTAATTCATCACCCGTGAATCGCCCGGCGAAGCTAAATCCTTCACCGTTATCATCAACCACTATTACGAGGCGGCTGTCGTCCTGCGACAGTTTTACCACGACATGGGAAGCCTTAGCATGCTTTTTTATGTTGTTGAGTGCTTCACGGTAAATCTGGAAGAGTTCGCGGCAGACGCGGTCGGGAGCCTGAACCTCAACAGAATCAATCAGAAGGTCGAGGGCGAGGGTGGACTCGTTTCGGAAGCGCTCGGCAAAACCGATCATGAGGTCGACCAGGTCGGCGCTCTGAACGCGGACGGGGCGCATGTCGGTAACCATGCGACGGAGCTCGGCAGATTCGCCTTTTACAGTTTGCTGTAGGTTGGCCAGGCTGTCGGCGGCCTGTTCCGGTGTGGCGGTGACTTGGCGGCGGAGCACGTCGAGCTGAATCTCGAAACTCAAAAGAGTCTGCAGGATACCGTCGTGGAGGTCGCGCGAGATGCGGCTGCGCTCGGCTTCGATGGCGCGGGCACGCAGATGGCGCAGGAGGAAGACGTTTTCGAGGGCGGGGCCGATGTGCCGGGCGACGCGTTCGAACCAGGCTAAGTCTTCTCGACTGTAGCGATTACGACCGTTAAGGAGGAAGAGGCGGCCTGCGGCTTTGCCGGTCTGGTCGAACGTAACCGTCATCATGGACTTGAGCGCGAGCAGCTGTTGGGTCGGGCCCGGGAGGCGCGGCAGGCTTTTTAGGGTGCGGCCATCGCGCCGGTCCCAGCCGAAGCCGGATCCAGCGCCTACCAGACTGTTCCAGCATATTGTGGCGTCGGCGTCGTCGAGAAGGAGGCCATCGGCACGGGTAAGCGGAAGGTTGTCGGGCATGAGGCGCTCGGTTTCGCCGCCTTTGTGGCGCCAGAGGAAGATGCGCTCGAGGTCGGTGTCGCGGTACACGAGCAGGGCTTCCTGGGAGGCGAACGCACGCGTGAGTTCCTCGAGAAAGAGGCGCAGGCACTCGGCGAGGCCCTGATCGACCTCCATGGTGGCCGTGATGCGGGAGAAGAATTCCTGCTGGACGGCGAAGAGGCGGTTGCGGTCACCGAGGAAGGCGATGCCGGCTCCGGCGGCGAATGTAGCGCCGGCTAGGCCTAGCCAGGAAACGATGCGGAGGAAGTGGATCTCGCCTTTGACGACGGTGAGCAGGATGAGTTCCAGGGAGAGCAGTCCTGCCAGCGGAAAAGCGGAACTCAGGCCCCAGCGGATGCCCGCGACAAAGCAGACGAAAAGATATGGAAACCATGCGGGAACCATTGTGGGACTGATGATCATGAAATAGCCGAGTGCGGCGAGATCGAAAATGAGGGGGAGATGCCAGCTGCGGCTGGGGAGGATTTTTTCGAGCAGGATGACGCAGCATGAGAGAACGAAGTAGCCGATGAGAAATGAAATCGTGCGACGGGCGTGAAGGGACGACTGCTGCTGGAGCAGGGCGATCAGCGCCAATAAGACGATGATCGGGCGCGCGTAAGCGATCTGCCGCTCGAAATGACGGCGGTCGGTCTCGTGTGGATTCATGCGCGGGGACGCATACCTGTTCGGTTGTAAGTTTAGCAAGGGACGAGGGTTCGGGACGGCAAGGGTTCCTGCGCGGAACCAGTCACTGAAAGGACACCAAAGGATCCACGGGAAGGGAATTGTTTTGAGCGTCGGGAGGTTCGAACGCGAAGCGAGGCTGAGTCAGTGGGCGAGTCGAACCGAGCTCAGCCCAAAAGGATTGGGAGGAGGATGCCCAAGCCGAGAGCGAAGAGCCAAAGGGCGGGAGCGGGAGTGCCCACCGGACGGACTATACGCGCCACGCGGGCCGCGACGCGAGGGTCGAGCAGGAGCCAACGGGCGTAGCGCAGCTCGAGAATCATGAAAACGAGGGCGGTGATGGCGCCATATATGAGGTGGCCCATGAGCGACGGTAGGAGGAAAGATACCGCGTCGGTACTCCAATCGCACTGACCCGTAAGAAGAAGCGGTTGAATGGTGATGGGTCCGGCGTACCACCAGATCAAGCCAAACAGCCAACCCCAGGCGATACCCATGCCGATGTTGGAGGATTCGTTGCGGAACAGGATGCCGTAGAGCATGCCAAGCACGATGCTGACAAGTACATGCGCGAGAAGGACTTTGAGAGTGGAGGAAGCGTCCGAGGAGTTAGAGAGACGCGGGAGCACGCCGGTGGCGAATAAAATCGGGGAGGCAACGATGCCGCCGATGAATCCGGCGATCGCGCCCCAGGACAGAGAACGCAGAGTCTGGATACCGGGTCCCTCGAACTGGCGATTGAGCGGATCGGACTCGACGAAGAGGCGCAGCCAAAGTTTGTCGAAAGTGGCGTAGGCGATGCCGAGAATCAGGCCGTATAGGATATGGCCGACGAGCGAGCCGAACACGATGGCGGCGTGGTCGGCGGACCAATCGAATTTATGTCCGGCCAGCCAAGGAAGCAGCGTGAGGTGGTCGAAGAACCACCAGAAAATAGCGTAGCCCAGCCCCCAACCCATGCAGGAGCCATAGCCGCGAACGTCGCGCTGGAAGAGAAACCCAAAGCTGATGCCGATGAGCACGGCGACGCCGAAATGCAAAAGCACCATGGTGGAGTGCGGGAGAAGAATCGTGCCGTATCCGGCTAGCAGCGGAAAGTAATCGCCGGAAGCGACCCACGAACTGAAAATTGCGCCGGCGACAATGCCTGCGAAGCCACCAGCGACAATCGCGCGGCCAACGTGAAATTTTGGTTGCGGTATGACCGGGCGAAGGCCGCCCCAGATACCAAAGGTGAGGCCGACGGGAGCGCCGAGGCAAAGAATGTAGGCGACCAGGTGCGGGAAGCGGTCGCGCGCGTCGGCGAACATCGTCGTGGTGGCGTGACGAAAAATCAGGCGCACAGCGCCATTGGGAAAAACAATCCATGCCAGAAAAGCGAATCCGAGTCCCCAGATTAATCCCGCGCCGGCGCTTGTGGCGCGGCGAGAGAACAAAGCGCCAAAGACGATGCCGAACAGCGCGCCATAGATCAAAGACTCGGCGAAGGAGGAATGGAGAGCGGCGCCTTTGAGGACCCCACCGGCCGCACCGATGCAGAGACCAATCAGGGCCAGAAGCAGCAGCGACCGCGGATGCGCGGCGGAGGGCGTGACTGGTGACGGCACGGCGGTGTTGCTCAAGGCGGGTTGCGCCTGGGGCGACGTTGCGTCGGTGCGGTTTGTCGCGGAGTTGGGCGCGTCAGAAGGCATTTTGTGGAGCTCTCGACTTTGCTCGGTTCTACCGCTCGGAGTTCAGTTCAATGGTCTGGACGATGTCGGGCGGGAAGAACAGCTCGACGGTCCAATCCATGAGGACGCGAATCTTTTGTTCGATTCCAGGAAGTTTCGCGAGATAGATGCCGCGCCACATAGCCCACGCGAGCAGCCCGGAAAATTGCAGCGCTTTGTCGCGAGCGAAAGGAACCGTGAGTTCGGCGCATGCAGTTTGATGGCCGACGACGCAAAGTGAACCGAGTGAATTGAAATGGAATGGCTTGAGGGGGCGACCCTCGACCTGAGCGCGAATATTTTTGGCGAGCACTTCCGCCTCGCGGAGAGCAAACTGCGCGGTCGGCGGGCAGGCCTTGGTGGTCTTCGCGTCAAAGACGGCGGCGCAATCGCCGATTGCCCAAAGTCCGGCATGGCCGGGCACCGCCAGAGTTGCGTCAACGGTGACCGCGCCATGCTTGGTTTTCGGGAGTGGGAGCGACTTCACGAGCGGATTCGGAGCTGTGCCCGCAGTCCATACCAAAGTTTCGGCGCGAATTTCGCCATCGCCGAGAACAACGAGCCCGGGGTGAGCGTCGGTGAGGCGGGTGTTGAGGCGGAATATGACGCCGCGTTCGGCCATGCGTTTCTGCGCATAGCCGGCGAGCGAGGAGCTAAGTTCGGGCAGGATGCGATCGTGCGAGTGCACCACGATGACGGAGAGATCTTCGGCCGGAAGGCGTGGGTAATCGGCGAGGATGCCGTGGGCGAAATCATTGAGCGCGCCGGCGAGTTCGACGCCTGCGAAGCCGCCGCCGGCGATGACAAATGTGAGCATAGCGCGGCGACGAGCGGCGTCGATTTCGCGATCGGCTTTTTCAAACATGTCGATCACATGATTGCGGATGCGAATCGCATCGATCAGGCTTTTGAAATTGAAGGAATATTTTTCGAGATCGACCACGCCGACGTAGTTCGAGACGGCGCCAAGAGCGAAGACGAGGTGGTCGTAGGGAATCTCGGACGTTTCGCCAGAGGCGATGGCGGCGGAGCTGGCCCCCCCGGTGTCGGATAAATCGGTCGCGAGGATGACGCGGCGCCGGTCGAGATCGATATTGACAACGCGCGCGCGGGTAAATTCGGTGCGATGGAGGCTGCTGCGTAGGGGCGTGCTGATGTGGCTGGGTTCGAGGTTGGAGCCGGCGACCTCGGCGAGCATTGGGGTGAAAAGCAGCGCGTTGGTGTCGCTGACGAGCGAGAAACTCACTCCCGGGTTCGTAAGGAATTCCTGTTCGAGGCAAGAAGCGGTACGCATGCCGGCAAAGCCACCGCCGAGAATGACGACGCGCGTCTTTGGCAGCGTCGAAGGATCGATGGGAACTGGCTCGGGACCGAGGGCCTCGTGAAGAAGATCGGTAAAGACCTGCACAAGCAAGCCCATCGCCGAGCCAAACACTACCCAGCCGACCAGGGCAGGAACCTGGGCACGCATCTGGTCCGCGTCCCACTGGGGCGTGCGGCTCGCAGAGAGCGGCAGCGCGATTATGTTGATGAGCCCCCACCAGGGAACGCCCAGCGCGCCCCCAGCCATGATGTTGTCGACGTAGGCGCCACGACTAGGGCCAAACGAGAGCGCGTAAGCGATGCCAATGGCAATGCCGAGCGCGATGCTGAGCACAGCGTGCCCGAGCGTAATCACAAGAGCGGCTGAGGCGAGCGCGCCGGCGGCCGAGCCAGCGAGAGTTCGGCGGAGAGTTCGATTCATGCGTTGGTTGCTCAGTGCACGGACCTGCTAAAGCGTGCCCAAAACGCGTCGCTGAAACGAAATAGGTGCAACGACGCTGGTTGGATTCAGACGAAGGGTACTATGATTCAGACTTTCTAGTCGCGGAGCGAGTGCGACCGGCGTAGACGGCCGAAGGCTGGAGGAGTTGAGCCGGGGTGCGGGCGTCGGAGTGTTGCGAAGTTTTCGCGGTATCGACGCTGGTCATGGCGCGGCGGATTGCCGCTAAAGGCGCATCGTCGTTGAGATGAATGGTCTTGCCATCGCTTTCGACGCCGAGCTTCTTCCAAAGGTCGGCGAGGTCGACGGGCATCGGATTGTCTTTCATCTTCATGTAGAGATCGGTGAGGACGGTGCCGCCGACGGTTTTGTCGCCGATCTGGAAGGCGTCTTCGAGTTTCCAGTCCTCGCGAATGTCACCGCCGGCGTTGAGGATGCCTCTCAGAGCGTCCTGAAGTCCAACCTTGTTATTCGATTGTTCACGGATCTTAACATCGGCCACGAAACAGAATAGCGCACCGCCCCAATAGGTGCTGGCCCAGGTGTGAGTATTGTCCAGACCTTTGTCGTCGGGCTTAGGCACGCCCTTGCGCATGTCGCGGGCAAGGTCGGTCCACATCTGGATGGCGGGCATCTGGCCGGCTTGAATGCGCGCGATTGGTTCGACGTAGGTGGCGAGGCCTTCTTCCATCCAGTGGTGGTCGTCGGCGACGGAAGGAAACGATAGGTGCACCATTTCGTGGGTCAGCATCCATTCGTCGTTGAGATCGGCGGCGGGAGTTTGCGTGCCGAGGCCGATTTTTATCAAGCCGCCGCCATCACGGCCCCACGTCATGCCGTGTCGGACGCCGCTGCCGTCGAAAGGATTGATTTGAATCGTGACGTGGGGAACGGGATATTTTCCGTAGTAGGTGGCGACCGCTTCACCGGCGAGTTTGACCCAGTGGAGGATGGCGTCTTGCGAGATTTTCCAGCCTCCGGATTCGATGGTGACGTCGATACGGGAGCCATCGATGATCAGAGTTGAGGTCATGTCGTCTGCCGATTTAGCCCGAACGTGCGCGGTTGTCCAGAGCAGGCAAGCGGCGAGAACGGCTGCAACAACGTACCACGGTGCTGCGGAGCGAAGCGGAAAACGAGGCATAGAGAAACCCACGAGATGATTTCGATCAAAATCAAAATACCGACTGAGACTTTTCTCTCAACGTGATTCGGGCACCGGTGGAGCGCCGAGCCATCGATCGATCAAAGTGTCGACGGCGACCTTGCCGGGGCCAAAGAGCAAGATGATGATCGAGGCGATCAGGAATGTATAAGGCGCCGCGGCGTAGAACTTGTCGGGATCGGAAAAAATCGAGAACAAGGCTTCGCGATCGGCGGTGATGTAGGCAACGATCAGGTTGATCGTCAAAGCGAGTGAGGTGAGCCGGGAGAGCAGTCCGATCGCGAGAAAGATGCCGCCGAAGAATTCGAGGCAAGAGATCGCGAGCGCGGTTTGCGCGGGCATCGGCAGACCGAGGCTGGTGAAAAACTCGGTGACGTTGGAAAGATGGTGCAGCTTGCCCCATCCGCTCTGAATCAACTGCCATCCCCAATAGAGACGTACGAAGAGCAAGAAAGGTGTCTGGAGAAAGGAGACGAGATCGAAGAAACGGTCGTATAAGAGCTTCAGGCGCGTCAGTGTGTTATTCATTTGTCGGCTGCGCTCGTAGGCGAAGTAACGATTTCAGGCATTCGCGGCATTTTGACGCGGCCTGCAAAACCATCCCAGCGTGGCCCAATTCTGAAACCATTGCTGCACGGCACCAGCGCGTTGGTCGACGGGCATGGCACTGTTTCGAAAAGCGGCGT
>Ga0070711_100001815_pt1 | contig 11907 bp, 6 predicted proteins | sample LARL53metaG_FD_65452 | JGI IMG/M metagenome (GOLD analysis project Ga0070711, IMG submission 65452) | Corn, switchgrass and miscanthus rhizosphere microbial communities from Kellogg Biological Station, Michigan, USA - LAR L5-3 metaG | ecosystem: Host-associated > Plants > Roots > Rhizosphere ... | reverse complement strand
GCGACACCGAGAGGTAAGGGAGGCACGACCTTGCACCGGCCGATCACAGTCACCATCCCGATCCTCGCGAGCGCACTCGCGCTCGCATCCTGTGGGTACGCAACTCCCGCCGAGCAGGCGGGAGACGGTCCGGCAACCGTCGAGCGAGACGATTCCGACCACGCACGGGTGATCCTGAGGGAGAGCGCCGCCCGTCGGATCGGGCTCGTAACGGTGCCGGTGACGGTCGCCGACGTCGGCGGCAGCGTCGTGGTCCGCGGCCGCGCCAGCGGCGGCAGCTCCGGGCGCAGCACCACGATCACGGTGCAGCTCCCCGCGCGGGTCCTGGCCCGCGTGGATGCGAACCAGAACGCGGCCGTCCTGGATGGGCGGCGGCGGCTGGTGGCGCCGCCCCTGACGCCGGCGGCGGACGCCGCAGCAGGGAGGCTGTCGTACCGCCTGGACGGGTCAGTCGGCGCGGTCCGGCCGGGTCAGGTGGTGCGTGTCGAACTGGCGCTCCGGGACGGCGGCCAGCGGAAGACCGTGCCCTATTCCGCCGTGATCTACTGGATCGACGGCGGCACGTGGGTGTACACCCAGATCGGGAGGCTCACCTACAGCCGCAGCCGGGTGGAGATCGCCGAGGTCGACGGGACGGTCGCAGTCCTCAAGCGCGGACCGCCGACCGGGACACGGGTTGTCAGCGTGGGGGCGCAGGAGCTGCTCGGCAGCGAGTTCGAGATCGAGGGCGAGTGAGCCGGCGCCGGTCGCCAGCTGGAGCCGCCGCGGCGGAGCATCCGTGATGCGCTGGGTCGTCCGCTCCAGCCTGCAGTTCCGATTCATCGTGGTGGCGCTGGCGCTGGGCATGATGGTCTACGGCTCGAGCCGCGTGCAGAGCATGCCGGTTGACGTGTTTCCGGAGTTCGCGCCGCCCTTCGTCGAGGTGCAGACGGAGGGGCTGGGCATGTCCACGGACGAGGTCGAGCAACTGATCACCATCCCCATGGAGCAGGCCCTGAACAGCACCCCCGGGTTGGAGGTGATGCGCTCCAAGACGGTCCCCGGCCTGTCAGCCGTGACACTCATCTTCCGCCCCGGCACCGACAGCCTGGAGGCCCGCCAGCTGGTCAACGAGCGGGTCGCGATCGCGATCCCCAGTCTGCCGTCGTCGGCCGGCATCCCCTGGGTCCTGCAGCCGCTGTCGGCCACCAGCCGGGCGCTCAAGATCGGTCTGACCTCGAGCCGGTACAACCTCACCGACCTCTCGATGATCGCCTACTGGACGATCCGCTGGCGGCTGATGGCCGTCCCCGGAGTGGCCAACGTGAACATCTGGGGTGACCGCTGGAAGCAGCTGCAGCTGCGCTTCGACCCGGAACGTCTGCGGGCACACGGCGTCACCATCGACGAGGCCCAGTCGGTGGCCTCCGACGCGCTCGACTTCGGGCTGCTGAAGTACACCGACGCCGCCAAGAACCGGGTCGGCGGGTTCGTCGACACCCCCAACCAGCGGCTCGGGATCCACCATGTGCTGCCGGTCTTCACGCCCGCCCAGATGGCCCGGATAAGCGTCCCCGACCGGCGCAATGCGGACGGCTCGCCGCTCGTCCTGGGCGATCTCGGCCGCATGACCTGGGGCCATCAGCCGCTGTTCGGCGACGCCGTCGTCAACAACCATCAGGGCCTGCTGCTGGTGGTCGAGAAGTTCCCCTGGGCGAACACTCTCGACGTCACCCGCGGCGTCGACCAGGCGCTCGACGAGATGCGCCCCGGCCTGTCCGGGATCCAGATCGACAACCACATCTTCCGGCCGGCCACGTTCATCGACATCTCCATCTCCAACCTGTCCGACGCCCTGCTCCTGGGAACGCTGCTGGTCGTCGTCGTCCTGGTCGCCTTCCTCTTCGAGTGGCGCGCCGCCCTGATCAGCCTGGCCGCCATCCCGCTGTCGCTCATGGCCGCAGCGCTCGTCCTCTACGCCCGGGGCGAGACCATCAACACCATGGTGCTGGCCGGGTTCGTGATCGCGGTCGGGGTCGTCGTCGACGACGCCATCATCGACATCGAGAACATCGTCCGCCGCCTGCGCCAGAACCGCGCCGCGGAAAGCCCGGCCAGTGTGCCGTCGGTCGTCCTGGAAGCATCGCTCGAGGTGCGGCGGGCGATCGTCTACGCGACGTTGATCATCGTCCTCGCGGTCGTCCCGGTGTTCTTCGTCACCAGCGTCTCAGGTGCGTTTTTCAAGCCGCTCGTGCTCTCCTACGGGCTCGCCGTGCTGGCATCGATGGTGGTGGCGCTGACAGTCACCCCGGCGCTTGCGCTGCTCCTGCTGGCACGCGCCCCGCTGAAGGCGGATCAGCCACCCCTCGTCCGGCTGCTGCAGCGCATCTACACCGCCGCCCTCGCCCGCACCCTGCAGATGCCGCTGGTGGTGGCCGCCGCCACCGCGGCCACTCTGGCCGCGGGGCTCGCCGTGCTGCCGTTCATGGGCGAGTCGCTGTTCCCGACATTCAAGGAGCGCGACTTCCTTGCGCTCTGGGTGACCCGACCCAGCACCGGGCACCGGGAGATCGTCCGCATCACCGAGCGGGCCAGTCGCGACTTCCGCGCCATCCCCGGCGTCCGCGGGTTCGGCGCCCACATCGGCCGCGCCGTCCAGGGCGAGGAGATCAACGGCATCAACTTCGCGGAGGATTGGCTGAGCCTGAGCCCGAACGCCGACTATCAACGGACGCTCGACCAGATCGGACAGACGGTCGACGAATACCCGGGCCTCTTTCGCGAGCAGACGACGTACCTGAACGAGCGGATCGACGAGGTGCTGGCCGGATCCAGCGAGGCGATCACGGTGCGCATCTTCGGACCCGATCTGAACGTCTTGCGCAACCAGGCGGACGAGGTGCACGACGCATTGCGGGGGATCAAGGGGGTGGTAGATCTGCGCACTGAGCTGCAGGTCGACGTGCCCTACATCCGCGTCAAACCCGATCTTCGCAAGAGCGCGGCCTACGGCCTGACTCCCGGCGACATCCGCCGCCAGGCCGCCGTCATCGTCGCCGGCGAGGAGGTGAGCGACCTGCACCTGAACAACAAGGTGTACGACGTCATCGCCTGGAGCACGCAGAAGAGCCGAGGCGACGTGCGGAGCATCCGCGACCTGCCCCTGGACACGCCCGGTGGCGGTCAGGTCCGGCTCGCCGACGTCGCCGACGTGCAGGTGGCGGCGACGCCAAACCAGATCTCCCGCGAGGACAACTCGCGCCGCATCGACGTCGGCATGAACGTCCACGGCCGCGATCTGGGCGCGGTCGTCGGCGACGTCAACCAGCGCCTGGCCCAGCTGAGCTTCCCGCGCGAGTACCACGCCGAGGTGATCGGCGAGTATGCGGAACGCCAGGCCGCGGCCGGCCGCCTGTTCGGCTTCGGCCTGGCGGCTGCGCTCGGGATCCTCGTGCTCCTTCAGACGTGCCTGGGCAGCTGGCGGGTGGCGGCGTTCTCGTTCCTGACCCTGCCGCTGGCCCTGGTCGGCGGTCTGCTGGCGGCATTCGCGGCCGGCGGCCTGGTCTCGCTGGGGTCGCTGGTCGGCTTCCTGACCGTATTCGGCATCGCCGCCCGCAACGGCATCCTGCTCATCCACCACTACCAGCATCTGGAGGCCGAGGAGGGCGAGCAGTTCGGCCCCGAGCTCGTCCTGCGCGGATCACGAGAGCGGCTGGCGCCGATTCTGATGACCGCCCTGGCCACCGGCCTGGCGCTGGTGCCGCTCGTCATCTCCGGTGAGATCCCGGGGGCCGAGATCGAATACCCGATGGCGCTGGTGATCCTCGGTGGACTGGCCACCTCGACGCTGCTGAACCTGTTCCTCGTGCCGTCCCTCTACCTACGCTCGAGAGGGTGGCGAGCCTGAGCTAGTGCCGGGCGGGGAGGCGGCGCGCTTGGCCGCCTCCCCGCCCGCCGTCACCCGGCGCTCAGCCGGCCGGGCAGGGGTTGCCTCCGAGGTTCCGGCGGAAGTTCTCGAACAGCCGGATCGGCGTGAACCCCGGGTTCGGGTAGACGGTGCGCAGCAGGTGGCCGTACTCGGTCTTGACCGATCCACCGAACGCGTTTATGTGCGGCATCAGCGTCCCACCCTGCTGGAACGTGCAGGCCCCGTTCACGAGCCGCGTCGTCCAGATCGGGTAGAACCTGGTGCCCGGTGCCGGCAGCGTGCAGCCGACGCCGGTGCGGGTGCTGCAGGCACCCCCGACGTCCGCCGTCTCGTTGCCGGGCAGGTTGGTCTCGAACGCCACCTTCGGGTACTGATGGCCGCGGGTGAGCGGGCTCGAGATCATCAGCGGCCTCTCGTGCAGCATCCGATCGCGATGCCGGTTGGCCAGCGTGCCTGGCCAGTCGCGCTGATACGAGGTGCCGTCCCAGTCGAAGTCGCCCGCTCCGGCGTAGCAGCCGGTCAGCTGGATCAGCGTCGACGCCGCGCCGTCGAAGCACTCGACGTCGTCCGGGTCGAGCTTCGGGTCGCCGGGGCCGGGCTTCGTGCAGTTCCCGCCCTCGGAGTCGATCGCGTCGCAGTACTCGAAGTGGCCGATCTCGTCGGCGAAGGCCAGGTTGTTGGCGTGCGCCGCCCACGTGTTGCCGCGCGGAACGGCGGTGTTGTACATCGGGTGGAAGGCGTACGGACGGACGTGGCAGTGGGCCGAGTTGGGCTGGAACATGATCTGGCCGAAGCCGTTCGCCTTGCTCGCCGTCATCAGCCCCGACTTGCCGGTGGTCAGGTCGTGCATGTCCACCTGGACGCCGGCCGGCGTGTCGTGGATGTGCACCCGGATGGTGTCGCCGCCGTTCATCAGCAGGTCGAGCCTGGGATCCGGGTTGAGCGCCTTGGAGACCCCGTGCGCGAGCAGCGCCCGCGAGGTCGAGAGCGGATTCGCCGGCGCCTGCGAGTGGCCGCTCCTGGTGATGTAGGCCCAGTTCACCGGCTCCTCCCCGACGAGCGGGAAGTTGTTGCAGTCGGCGTTGTTGGCGGCACCGGTGTTCTGGTTTGCCGAGAAGCTGTCGATCGTCAGCGCCGCGCAGTACTGGGTGGCGGTGCAGCCGAAGCCGTTGAACTGCTCGACGTAGCCCGGGGAGTACCACTGCACCTCCATGAAGGCGTTCCCCGGATGCTTGCCGATGTAGTTCGGCGAGCTCGGATTGGGGCTGATCTTGTTGTTGGCGTCGGAGTCCGGCTTGCAGACGTGCGTGAAGTTCGGCGCCGACTGCGAATCGCAGAGCACCATGCCGAGCCAGAACGCCGTCCGCAGCTGGAAGTCCCAGGTGCCGCCGGTCGCCTGCTGGTTGGGCCGCCGTGGCGGGTCCTTGGGCAGGTGCACGGTATAGGTGACGTCGTTCCCCGAGCCCGGTCGGTTGGACACGAATCCGACCGACGGCTCGTCATGGCCGATGTAATGCCCGGGGAGGTTGAACGCGGGATCCTGGCACATGATCTTGCCGCTGTCGCAGACAAGGCCGTAGTGCTCGCCCCCGGCGCCACTGCTGGCGACGGCCGGGCTCGACCCGGCCATCGCCGCGAGCGCGGCCAGCGCCGCGACGCCCAGCTTCCCTCTCATCTGACACCCCCAGTCCGGCGGCCCACCCAGGCGGGGCCGAAAACCTTCGGATCGTCTCACTCCTGCAGGCGCAGGTTGTGGCGGCGGTCACACGTGGGAGCGGGCTTACGTGATCAGGAGAGCCAGCGCTCGAGCACGGTGACGCAGTTGGCGATGCCGTCCAGGTGCGCGATCTCGAAGCCGTGGGTGTTCTCGCAGGCGAAGGCCAGGCAGGCGGTCTGGGCGACGTTGCCGGAGCGCAGGGCCTGCGACGCGTCGGAGCCGAAGTTGGAGACGACGGCATAGCGCATGGCCATCCCGGCGGCCTCGGCGGCGGCTGTCAGCTCGGCGCCCAGTCCGTCGTGCAGCGGGCCGTAGCTGTCGGCGGCGACCAGCACCGGGTCAGGCCCGGCCTCGATCTTGTACTCCGCGGCCACCGGCGTCACCTCGAAGGCAACCAGCGCCTCGGCCTCGGTGCGCTCGGCGTACCAGGCGGCGCCATGGCAGCCGATCTCCTCGCGGGCGCTGAACACCAGCTCGACATCGCAGCGTGGCTCCGACAGCTGCTCGGCGAGCGCCAGCAGCCCTGCCACCGAGCCCTTGTCGTCGATCGCATAGGAGCCCACGTACTCGCCGTCGGCGCCGATCCGTACGGCCGTCTTGCGGGCCGCCGAGGGCACGACCCGCGACCCTGGCCGGACGCCGGCCGCGGCCAGCTCGTCGTCGCCGAGCTTGGTCTCCACCCAGGCATCGCGCCAGCGCAGCGCCCTCTCGGTCTGCTCCTTGTGCGGCGACTCGTCGGAGACGTGGCGGGACCCGAACGAGAGCACGCCGGACACCGTCGAGCGGTCGCCCAGCACGTCGACCGGGCCCTCGCCCCACACCCAGGGGAACGAGCCGCCTGACTTCTGCACCATCAGCCGGCCGTGCTCGTCGATCCGCTTGACCATGGCGGCGATCTCGTCCTTGTGCGCCAGCACCGCCACCATCCGCGACGAGTCGCGGCCCTTGATGCGAAGCACGATGTTCCCGGCGGCGTCCGTCGCCGGCTCGCCGTGGCCGCGCAGGATCTCCAGCAGATGGTCGTTCACCGCCTCCTCGACCCCGCTCGGCGAGTGCAGCGAGACCAGTTCCGACAGGGTCTGGAAAAGACTGTCACGGCTCACGGCGGGGAAGCCTACTACGCCCTACGGTGATTCTGCACCCGCGGACTCCCGCGAGGGCCGCCGATACAGTCCGGCGGCGATGACGACGCCTCCGACCGCAGTCGAGCTGGCGCTGATGGCCGGCACGCCCCCGGCCGGCGACGCGCTCGTCACCCTGGACAACTGGCAGCTTCCGCCCTGGAACCGGTGGGGGTTCCAGCACGTGCGGGAGCTGATCCCGACCGCCCGCATCCGGCCCGCCGCCGACCCCTGGCAGTTCCGCCGCGAGGAGCGCGACGTCTCCGGGGTCGCGGTCGACACCGGCGCCGGAACGCGAGCGTTCGGCCAGCTCCTGGCCGACACCTACACCGACGGGATCCTCGTCATGCAGGGCGGCCGGGTCGTTGCCGAGCAGTACCTGAACGGCCTCACCGAGGACACCACGCACCTCCTGATGTCGGTCTCGAAGTCGGTCACGTCCTCGGTCGTCGGCGTGCTGGTCGGCGAGGGCCGCCTCGATCCGGCCGCTGCGGTGACCGATCTCCTGCCCGAGCTGGCCGCGACGAGCTTCGACGGCTGCACGGTGCGGCACCTGCTGGACATGCGCGCCGGCACTCGCTTCGACGAGGACTACGACAACCCGCTGGCCGACGTCCGCGTCTACGAGCAGATCTATCTCTGGCGGCCCCGAAGCGATGCCGCATTGCCGCCGGACATCTGCAGCTACTACCCGAGCCTGGAGAACGACGGCCCTCATGGCGGCGCGTTCCGCTACCGGTCGATCCTCACCGACCTGCTCGGCTGGGTGGCCGAGCGAGCCGCGGGCGAGCGGCTGCCGGAGCTGATCAGCCGCTGCCTGTGGCAGCCGATGGGCGCCGAGTTCACGGCGGAGATCACGGTCGACGGGCACGGAAACGCGATGGCCGACGGCGGCGTCTGCTGCACGCTGCGCGACCTCGCCCGGTTCGGCCGCCTGATGCTCGAGGACGGCCGCCGCGGCGACCGGCCCGTCGTTCCCGAGGCCTGGATCGCCGACACGCTGACGCCGGATGCGGATTCGCGGGACGCGTTCACCGGCCCGGACGCCGAGGAGTTCCGACCCGGCGCCTACTACCGGAACCAGTGGTGGGTGATGGATGCCGGGCGCCGCGTCTACGCAGGACTCGGCATCAACGGCCAGATGATCCTGGTGGACGGCGAGCACGACGGCGTCGTGGCCAAGCTCTCGAGCTGGCCCGAGGCGTGGGCGACTGAGCGGTTCGTGCCGTCCGTGCGCGGCTGCCGCGACCTTCTCCGGCAGCTCGCCGCCGGCGAGGCCGCCTAGCCGTCGTCGTGGCGCTCGATATGGCCGCCGAACTGCTGCCGCATCGCCGACAGGAGCTTGCCCGCGTAGGTGCCCTCGCCGCGTGAGCTGAAGCGCTCGTACAGGGACGCCGTCAGCACGTACGCCGGCACCCCCTCCTCGACCGCCGCGATCGACGTCCAGCGACCCTCCCCGGAGTCGGAGACCCGGCCGGCGTAGTTGGCCAGCTGAGGGTCGTCGGCGAGCGCCGCGGCGGTCAGGTCGAGCAGCCACGAGCCGACGACGCTGCCCCGCCGCCAGACCTCCGCCACCGAGGCGATGTCGAGGTCGTAGCGGTAGTACTCGGGATGCTCCAGGGGAGCCGTCTCGGCGTCCTCGGCCCGCGTGCGGGCGCCGATGTCGGCCTGCTCGAGGATGCTCAGGCCCTCGGCATAGGCGGCCATGATTCCGTACTCGATCCCGTTGTGCACCATCTTCACGAAGTGGCCGGCGCCGTTCGGGCCGCAGTGCAGGTAGCCGTGCTCGGCGCTCGTCGGATCGCCCTGCCGGCCGGGCGTGCGATCGGCCGCCTCGACACCCGGCGCCAGTGAGCGGAAGATCGGATCGAGGTGGGCGACCACCTCGTCCTCACCGCCGATCATCAGGCAGAAGCCGCGCTCCAGCCCGAAGACGCCGCCGGAGGTGCCGACGTCGACGTGATGGAGCTTTCGCTCGCCCAGACTCGCGGCGCGGGCGAGGTCGTCGCGGTAATACGAGTTGCCGCCGTCGATGACGATGTCGCCGGGCTCGAGCAGATCGGCCACCTGGTCGATCACGGCGCCGGTGACGGCGGCCGGGACCATGACCCAGACGGCGCGGGGAGCGTCCAGCTTGGAGACCAGGTCGGCCAGCGAGTCAGAGCCGGTCGCCCCTTCCCCGGCCAGCTCGGCGACGACCTCCGGGCTGACATCGCTGACCACGACCTGGTGCCCGTCCCGGGTCAGGCGGCGTGTCAGGTTGGCGCCCATCCGTCCCAGTCCAACGATGCCCAGCTGCATGTTCAGTCCTTTCGGTCAGCCGGCGCGGCGGTCGCGGTACCGGCGTATCAGCGAGTCGGTGGAGGAGTCGTGCGACGGCGCCGGCGGCTCCTCGGCTGCCAGCTCGCCGTAGATCCGCTGCGCCAGCGCCTTGCCCAGCTCGACTCCCCACTGGTCGAACGAGTTGATGTCCCAGATCGCCCCCTGTGTGAAGACGCTGTGCTCGTAGAGGGCGACCAGCGAGCCCAGACAGCCCGGGGTGAGGCGGTCGACCAGGATCGTGTTGGTGGGCCGGTTGCCCTCGAAGACGCGGTGCGGCACCAGCTCCGGCGGCGTCCCCTCGGCCCGCACCTGCTCGGCGGTGCGGCCGAACGCGAGCGCCTCGGTCTGGGCGAATACGTTCGCCATCAGCAGGTCGTGGTGGGTGCCGAGCGGGTTCAGCGCCTGGCTGAAGCCGATGAAGTCACAGGGGATGACGTTCGTCCCCTGGTGCAGCAGCTGGTAGAAGCTGTGCTGACCGTTGGTGCCCGGCTCGCCCCAGAAGACCGGCCCGGTCTGGTAGTCGACATGGGCTCCCTCCAGGGTCACCGACTTCCCGTTCGACTCCATCGTCAGCTGCTGCAGGTAGGCCGGGAACCGCTTCAGGTACTGGTCATAGGGAAGGACCGCGACCGAGCGGGCGCCGAGGAACTCGACGTACCAGACGGTCAGCAGTCCCATCAGCACCGGCAGGTTGCGCTCGAAGGGCGCGGTGCGGAAATGCTCGTCCATCACGTGGAACCCGACCAGCATCTCCTGGAACGCCTCTGGCCCGACGGCGATCATGGTCGAGAGACCGATCGCCGAATCCATCGAGTAGCGGCCGCCGACCCAGTCCCAGAAGCCGAACATGTTGTCGGCGTCGATCCCGAACCGGCGTACCTCGTCGGTGTTGGTCGAGACGGCGACGAAGTGCCGCGCCACTGCCGCCTCGTCGCCCAGGGCGTCCACGACCCAGGCGCGGGCGGTGCGGGCGTTGGTCATCGTCTCGAGCGTGGTGAACGTTTTCGAGGAGACGATGAACAGGGTCTCGGCGGGATCGAGGTCGCGGGTCGCCTCGACGAAGTCGGTGCCATCGACGTTCGAGACGAAGCGGAACGTCATCTCCCGCTGCGAGTACCAGCGGAGGGCCTCGTAGGCCATCACCGGCCCCAGGTCAGAGCCGCCGATACCGATGTTGACGACCGCCCGGATCGGCCGGCGGGTGTAGCCCAGCCAACCGCCGGCGCGCACGCGCTCGGCGAAGACGGCCATCTTCTCGAGCACCTGGTGGACAGCCGGGACGACGTCGCGGCCGTCGGCCAGGATGTGGGCCGAGCTGGGGGTGCGCAGGGCGACGTGGAGGACGGCCCGGTCCTCCGTCGAGTTGATGTGCCGGCCCTCGAACATGGAGTCGATCCGCTCTTGCAAGCCGCGCGCGCGAGCGAGGCCGACGAGCAATTCCAGCGTCTCGGCGGTGACCCGGTTCTTCGAATAGTCGAGGAAGACGCCGGCTGCCTCGGCGGTCATCCGCAGGCCGCGCTCGGGATCCTCGGCGAAGAGGTCACGGAGGTGCCTGGATCGGACGTCCTCCGCATGCGCGGAGAGCGCCCGCCAGGCGGCGGACTGGGCGAGACCGGCCATGCAGGGGGCATTCTTGTCCGAAATGCGGGCCGCGCGCCAGCGGAGGGTAACGTCTGCTGCATGGCGGCGCCTGAGGATCGAGCGCTTCTCGAAGTGCTTCTGGAGCACGCACGGCACGTGCTGGAGGCCGACCAGGTCACGTTCTGCGCCTGGGACGGAGCCGCGGGCACGCTGCAGGTGCTGCGTGCCACCGGAACGCTGCCGGCGGCCGAGGTGCAGCCCGGGCCGGCCTTCCCGATCGGCGAGCTGGACATGGACGGCTATGCGCCCGACGGCGACGTCCCGGTCGTGCACCGGCGGGACGACGCGGCGACGCAGCCGGCGGTGCGAGAGTTCCTGGGCCAGATTGGCGCCGCCAGCGTGTTCACCATCCCCGTCCTCGATCCGGCCGGCGGCCGCTGGCTGCTCGAGGTCTTCTTCGTCGACCCGGCCCGGACGGTGGAGCCGTGGGAACTCCGCGAGGCGACCGGACTGGCGCCGCTGGCTGCAACGGCGTTCTCCCGGGATGCGCTGACCAGCGAGCTGGAGCAGGTCGAGGGGCGCTTCCGGACGCTGGTCGAGCAGCTACCGGCGATCACCTACGTCGACCGCGCCGACGGCCTGCCGCTGTATACGAGCCCACAGGTGGAGACGCTGCTCGGCTTCTCGATCGCCGAGTGGCAGTCGTCCCGCGAGTCGTGGCTGAGCAAGGTGCATCCCGACGACCAGGAGCGGGTGCGCGCCGAGGCCGACGCCTCGCTCGCGGCCGGCAAGCCGGTCGACGTCGAGTACCGGATCGTCGCCGCCGACGGGCGGGTGGTGTGGTTCTACGACCGGGCGCGGGCGGTCAGCCGCGACGGCGGCCGCACTCGCAACCTGCAGGGCGTGATGCTGGACATCACCGACCGCAAGGTGGCCGAACAGGCGCTGCAGGAGAGCGAGGCCCGGCGCAGCCGCGTCCTCGAGGAGATGTTGCGGGCTCAGGAGGCGGAGCGGGCGCGGATCGCGGTCGATCTGCACGACGACACGATCCAGGTGATGACGGCGACGCTGTTTCTCCTCGATCGGCTGGCCTGGGCAGCGGCCGACGGCGATCTGGAGCGGATCGCCGAGGGGGTCGCGCGGGCGCGCGAGACACTGGGGCAGGCGGTCGACCGGACGCGCCGCCTGACCTTCGAGTTGCGCCCACCGCTACTCGAGTCGCAGGGCCTCGGGGCGGCCGTCCGCGACCTGGCCGACGA
>Ga0070711_100001814_pt1 | contig 11907 bp, 13 predicted proteins | sample LARL53metaG_FD_65452 | JGI IMG/M metagenome (GOLD analysis project Ga0070711, IMG submission 65452) | Corn, switchgrass and miscanthus rhizosphere microbial communities from Kellogg Biological Station, Michigan, USA - LAR L5-3 metaG | ecosystem: Host-associated > Plants > Roots > Rhizosphere ... | reverse complement strand
TTAACGTTGTAACGCATTTAGCGTTCTGTTTTCTCCTCCATCACCAAAATGAGGGCTCCGATAAGCGCGACGGTGAGGACAAGGCCGACGCATTGCAGCGGCCAGACGTAATTGGTCATTAGTGATTCGCCAATCTGCTTCACCGTGACTGGCTCGAATTGCGGCGCGGGAAGCGCGAGCGATGTCGTGTTCAAGATTATCCAGAGCAGCCCTCCGAAGACAGCAAGCGCAACAATCACGCCGCCCCAGTTAATGCCACGGTCGCTAACGATATCGCGACGGGTAAGCAGAATGGTGAAAACGATCAGAACCGCCACCGCTCCGATATAAACAAAAATCTGGACCAACCCGACGAACTCGGCGCCTAACAAGAAAAAGTACGCTGCTATACCGACAAAGACGATTACCAGACTAAGCGCAGCATGAATGAGTTTGGGAAGTGTCGCGGCGGCAAGCGCGCCAGCGAGAGTAATAATGGCAATGGCCAGAAAGCCGACGCTGTTCATTCGGGAGAATCAGGTTCCGTTTGTAGGGCAGGCGCGTCGGCGGTCGATTTTAGTGGACCGGCAAGCGGTGCGCTTGCCCTGCAATGGTTCGGCTTTCCAATGCTATTCATTCAGCGAAACGATAGGTGCGGGGGGAAAACCTCTTTTTGGTCTCCAGCAGGCGCGATAGTGTCAGGTAGATAATAGCGACGACTGCCAGCGACCACAGCCAGCCAGCGAGGCCGCGCCCCTGATAATGCCAGATGGCAGCGGCAACAATGCAGGTGAAGGCCATGGGCAGCATGAATTTCCAGGCGAAGTTCATGATTTGATCGACGCGCGTGCGCGGCAGCGTCCCGCGGATCCAGATGTAAACAAAGAGCAGCGCACTCAATTTGAGAAAAAACCAAATGTACGATGGAATGAATTCGAGCACGGCGATCGGCGCGTGCCAGCCGCCGAGAAACAGAGTCACGGCGAGACCACTAATCGCGAACATTCCGAAATATTCAGCCAGGAAAAAAGTCGCGTATTTGAAACCCGAATATTCCGTCATGTGACCGGCGACGATTTCGGACTCGCCTTCTGGGACATCGAACGGGGTGCGGTTGGATTCGACCAAACCCGAGACGAAAAACAGAATGAACGCAGCCGCGCCCCAGGGCGTAGTAACAAACCAATGCGGCACAATTCCGAATGAATAACCATCTTGCGCGGCGACAATGGCATCAGGCGAAAGCGCGCCGGTGACCATCACCACGGGGAGCGTGGTGAGGATAAGCGGCAATTCGTAGCTCACCATTTGCGCAATGGCGCGCATTGCGCCCAGCATGGAAAATTTGTTGTTGCTGCCCCAGCCCGCCATGAAGACGGCCAGCTCAGTGGTCGAACCGACGGCGAAGAAAAACAGGATGCCGCCGTCAATCGCGAACGGCGTCATGTTTCGCCCATATGGAATGATGCCAAGCGTGAGGATGGCCGTGGCGGCCACGAGGATGGGCGCGAGAAAATGCACCACCTTGTCGGCGCGCGCCGGCACGACATCTTCCTTGATCAACATCTTGATCCCATCGGCGATTGGTTGAAAAAGCCCGAACGGGCCAACGCGATTCGGCCCGTAACGGTTTTGCATGCGGCCCAAAATTTTCCGCTCCAGGACAGAGATGAGGGCAAAGATGGTGAGAAACACTCCGAGCAACGCACTGATGTTAAGGAGAATTGACACGATGGTCGTTACCCAATCGGGCGTCCCTGAAAGCAAGGACAGGATCCATTGCTTCGCGCTAATGAAAATTTGATCGATCGACTGGCTCAAGCTCGCTGAAGAAAAGCGGTGGCTGATTATTTAAGCAAGGGGAATGTCACGCGGATGGCTTGAAATGACGAAGCACGAATGACGGATGACGAGTCAATGACGAAGCCCGAACAAAAGGAGGCATTACCATGCTTCAATTTTAGCGTCTATTTGGCGTTTTTAGCGGATTACCTGGCGGTCGCTTTTATTTTTTTCAGGACGAACATTGCGACGATGATGCAAACAATGCCGGATAAAGCATCGAAGTGAAGCATCCACGATGTTCCATATTTGTCGTGCACCCAGCCGTCGAGCGCTGTCATGTAAACGACAGGAAGGTTTCCAAGCGAAGAGAGAGCGGCGTATTTAGTAGAAGCGGCGCCACGTCCAATGGCGACGAGAACGATGGCGGAGAAGGTGGCATAAGCTAGTCCCTGGGAAAATGCGTAAACGAGCACGCCACTCGAGAAAATGCCCGGCGTTCGTGAAGCGATGGCCATGACAATGGCGACGATTGCAATAGCCACTCCGGAACCGAAGTAAGCCCACCATATTCCGATTCGATCCGCCACCCAACCGCCAACGACGCATCCCGCTGCGCTGATTATGCCGTTCAGAACGCCGCCAACCAGGGCGACCGTGTCGGCATCGGCATGCCAGTCCGGCGCAACCGCTGCCCAAAGATTACTCATGCCGCCCGCGCCAATAGGTGAGCAAACCAACACGGTGATGAAGAGCGGCAATGCGGACCGAACGATCGCGAGCAGATCCTGGCCGAGGAATCGCATCCGTTGGACGAACGTTTCGGTCGCAACAAGGCGAACATCGGATACAAAAAAGAGAGCGAGTGCGCAGGCGAGCATCGAGAACGAGATCGACCATGCCGCGACTTCCTTGGAATAGTGCGCGGCCAGCCAGACGCCGGCACCGCCGCCGATTCCGTTTCCTCCGAGGTTGCCAGCCTGATACCAACCGGCAGCACGTCCTTTCATGTCGTCGCTGACGGTGTGCGCCATTAGTCCGCCCAAAGGCAGCATCACCAAAGTGCTTGCGACTTGGGAAATGAACACCACGGCATTGAGCAGTCCGGTCGAATCAGGCCGAAGGGGAATCAGACCAAGAAGCAGCAGCGTCACCGCTGTCGTGACCAACCCGATTAAATACCAACGCCGCGCGCTCAACGTGAAATCGGCAACCGGACCCCACAAAAAGCGCCAAAGATTGGCGGAAACGCCGAGCGCAACAATGTAACCAGCGGCTGCCACGGAAAAGCCGGCTTGCGTTAAAATGAATGGCAAGGTGATCGAAGCAAAACCACTGCTGATGCCCGAGGGCAGGTCGAGAATGAAAAAGAGGAATGGAGCGGTCGATTCGCGCTTGACCATGAAAGATTAGCTCAATTGCTGGCCACGGATTAACACAGATGAAACATAGATTAAAAGAGGTAGTATTATTCTATCCGTGTAAATCTGTGTTCATCGGTGGCTAATTGAGTGTTACAGGAATGACTCCGAACCCCTACTTCTTCATCGTAATCTTCATTGGCGTGGCCTTTATATTTCCCGTAATTCCGCTTGGGCTGGCGTGGTTGTGGCGGCGATTCTTTCAACCGTCCAAGCCGGGCATGGAAAAGAACGCCACTTATGAATGCGGCGTGGAATCGGTCGGCGACGCGCAGATTCAGTTCCGATCGCAATATTATTTATATGCGATCCTTTTTTTGATCTTCGATGTGGAAGCGATTTTCCTGGTGCCATTTGCTGTGGCATTCACCGGCCTGCCGGTCGGCGCCTTCATCGCCATCCTGATTTTTCTGTTACTGCTTCTGGAAGGACTCGTTTGGGCATGGGGCAAGGGTTGCTTAAATTGGGCGAGGTGACGCAGTAGTTAAAAAGGTTAAAAGGGTTACATTGTTAAAACGAAGAACGAGTGAGGAAGAATCCAATTTAACGTTCCAACAATTTTGACGTTTTAACCGTCTGCAACAATGAGCGAAGGCATCGACGAAGGATTGCGCGGCGAATTGCAGCGGCAGGGCATCTGGGTCACCTCGATGCAGGATCTCTATAATTGGGGGCGCAAGAATTCGATCTGGCCATTGCAATTCGGGCTGGCCTGTTGCGCGATCGAAATGATCGCGACAGCGGCGTCGCGTTACGACATCGCGCGATTCGGGGGTGAAGTTTTCCGACCATCACCGCGGCAGGCTGATTTGATGATCGTGGCCGGTACGGTGACGAAGAAGATGGCGCCACAAATTGTCAGGCTCTACAACCAGATGCCAGACCCAAAGTATGTTATCGCCATGGGCGCGTGCGCGATTTCAGGTGGACCATTCAAACAGGGCTACAACGTTCTCAAAGGAATCGACCGTTACATTCCAGTCGATGTTTACATTCCCGGTTGCCCTCCACGGCCCGAAGCTCTGCTGCATGCGTTTATGGAATTACAGCGCAAAATCGACGAACAGAAACTAAGTGGCTCAGACAAAGCGGAACATCTGCGTCCGGATCAACCGAGCGAGTTCCCGGTGCCAGCCTTCGGCACGCATGATCTGGAGCCCACGGCAAACGCGGATGTGTTTCGGCCGATGAAGATCGAGAGGGAGTCGTGACTTCGTCATTCCGAGCGAAGCGCAGCGAAGCCGAGGAATCCCGTGGCGAAACCTTTAAGGTAGCATTGCGGGATCCCTCGACTCCGCTCGGGATGACGGGTGCTTAGCGAATGGAATCTCTCGAGCAAATCAAATCCCGCGTCGAATCTGCCGTCAGCGGCGCGAAGATAGACATCATGCCCAACGGCAGCCCATCGCAGCAGGTCTCGCTCTTGATCGATAACGAACATGCCGTCGAAATCGCGCGCTTTTTGCGCGACGATCCGGAGCTGCGACTGGATTTTTGTTCCAATGTAACCGGGGTCGATTGGCTCGATCGGACAATCAAGAAGACAGTGAAGGTGAAGCAGGTTGTCGATGGTGTTGAAAAAGAAATCGATCAGACCAGCGAGGAGGTAATTCCGGGTTATCTGGAAGCGGTTTACCATTTGTATTCCATCGCCCGAAGACATGGACCTGTAATTGTTCGGATGCGCACGGCCGATCGCGCCGCGGAAACACGATTGCCATCGCTGACGCCGATGTGGCGGAGCGCGGAATTTCAGGAGCGGGAAATTTTCGATCTCTACGGAATTTACTTCGACGGCCATCCCGATCTCCGACGGATTCTAATGTGGGACGAATTCGAGGATTACCCGATGCGGAAGGATTATCGCGAACCGGACGATTACGAATACGAGCCGACCCCACACGACGATGTGCTGGAGAAGGCGAAACGGCATTACGCGCCGCGGCCGCAGCTCGATGGCGCAGAAAATATCGTTGAAACGTTAAAGCAGAAATGAGTGCGATAATTGAAACACTCGAAGCAATGGAACGGCCTCCGGTGAGCATGGGCTCGCGGCTCGAGGGTGAATTGCTCGAAGTCTCGATGGGGCCGCAGCATCCATCGACTCATGGCGTGTTCCGGATGAACGTAGCGCTTGACGGCGAGATCGTTCGCAAACTCAAGCCTGTATTCGGTTATCTGCATCGGAACCATGAGAAGATCGGCGAGAACACGAGCTACCTAGGCTCCATGCCATACACCGACCGGCTGGATTACTTTTGTTCGATGACCAATAACTGGGCTTACGCACTCAGTGTCGAGAAACTGGCCGGGATTGAGGTTCCTGAGCGCGCTCAATACTTACGCGTCATTCTAGCCGAACTAACCCGACTTCAAAACCATGCTTCGCTGCTTGGTTTTCTACTCAGTGACATGGGCGCGTGGGGTACGCCGCTCATGTACGCCTTTCGCGAACGCGAGAAGATTCTGGATTTGTTTGAGTCGCTCTCCGGTTCGCGAATGATGTGTGACTACATGCGTTTCGGGGGCTGTCGCGTCGACGCCAGCGCTAATTGGCTGGCGCAGGCCAAAGAGATCGTTAATCGCTTTCCCAAGTTCCTTGACGAATTCGAGAACCTAATTGTAGAGAACGAAATCCTGATCGCGCGAACCCAGAACGTGGGCAAGCTATCGCCAGAGCTTGCGATTAGCGCGGGAATTACCGGCCCGATGCTTCGTGCCTGTGGCGTGAACTACGATATCCGCAAAGTAGATGGCTATGGATACTATCCGCGGTTTAAGTTTCGCATTCCATTAGGTGAGCACGGCGATACCTATGACCGTCTGATGATGCGTGTGCTGGAGATGCGCGAGAGCATCGCCATTCTGAACCAGGCCTTCGAGCAAATACCCGCTGGACCGGTGATGAATCCGAAGGTGAAGATTCGGGCTTTCAAGCCACCTGTCGGGGAAGCATACGGGCGCATCGAAGCCCCCAAAGGCGAGCTCGGCTTCTACTTAATTAGCGACGGCAGTTCGAATCCTTATCGTTACCGCGTCCGCCCACCGAGCTTCATCAACCTGACTATCCTGGAAGATCTTTGTCTGGGGCATACCGTGGCGGACGTCATGGTTATACTTGGAAGCGTAGATATCGTTATGGGCGAGGTTGACCGCTAGCGCGATGTTAAAACCGTTAAAAGGGCTACAATGTTAAAACGACAATTCGTTTTTAACAATTTTAACCATTTTAACGAATTGAGATGATCGGCACAGGCATACTTAAAGGGATGGCAGTGACGCTCAGGAATTTTGCCGGGAGCTATTTCGACAAGGAACGGCTGACCACCGTGCAGTATCCGGAAGAGAGGAGTCCCTTACCAGAGAACTACCGCAACTTTCCATTCCTGATTTATGACACCGAGGATGCAGAGGCTGGATTGCGTTGTGTGGCGTGCAAAATTTGCGAGAAGGAATGCCCACCGCAGTGCATCTATATCGTTAAGAGCGAAGACAAGAAGCCCGATTACATGGGCAAACCGCAGTTTTATCCGAAAATCTTCGATATCGACATCTCAGTTTGCATGAGCTGCCAGATTTGCGTCGAGGTTTGCCCATTTGAAGCGATCAAGATGGACAAGGTATTTGAGCTAAGTAAACGCGAACGCTTCGACGCTTTACTTCTACGCAAGAATGACTTGGAGAAATCGAATAGTTACTATCATGAGATACACCCAGTCGAAGCGGCAGAAGTAGATGCGAAGCTGGCCGAAGCGGCAGCGAAGAAGAAACCGGCCCCGGCGACGCCGCCAAAAGCGCCGCCTGCGAAGGCAGAACCTCCCGCTGCAAGCTGAGTTGAGAGTGTCCAGGGCAAGGCCGATAACCAGGCGGGCGTCATCTCGAACCGCGCAGACGGCGAGGGATCTCGCCAAAGGAGGTAGATCACACAACCTGAGTGGGATGCCCTCATCTGCATTCGTGCGATCCTTCGCTTACGCTCAGGATGACAAAACATCGGGGTTTAAAATCGAAAGTTCAATTCCTCGTTGAACAGAACAGCCGCACCTCGTGAGCGAATCGATGCAACATGGCCGAATCCATCTCCCGCCCGTAGCGCAATCCAACGTAACAATCGGAAATGGTTGCGATGCGTTCTGATTCCTGCGGTAAGAATTGTCCGGCACGCCGTGCGAAATCGACGGGGCCTTCGGTGGGATCGCGCGGTGCGCCCAATCGCGCCGCTTTCGCACAGAAGCGAGCGTAAAGGCTCTGAACGGGATCGGGGTGAGCGCGTGCCAGCATTTGCATCCAGGTCGCAAGAATGACGACAAATCCAGCAGCAATGATGGCGCTCAAGAAAAGTAACGACACCGGTCTTAGGTCCGGCAAGCCAATCTCGTTCGTCAGCGCTTGCTGCGCCTCCGCGTCGAAGCCGAGAACGCGGCTGTCCCAGGCGTAGTTCAGCGTTTGCCAGGTCACGCGGATCTTGGCAAAGAACGGCTGGCGCGCAAAAGTTCGCGTGAACCCAGGGCTCATCTCACCGGCGCCAGCGCTCCGTTCCAGGAAAGATTCTAAACCAAGATTGACGCGCTCGGGTGCGACCACATTGGTCGGATCGACACGCGTCCAGCCGGTATCTGGCAGCCAAACCTCACACCACGCATGGGTATCGGATTGCCGCACGAGATAGAAATGGCCCATTTCGTTGAACTCGCCGCCGAGATAGCCGACGACCACACGGGCCGGCACTCCAGCCAGCCGCATTAAGGTTGCGAAGCTGGCCGCGTAATGTTCGCAGAAACCGATACGTCGACGAAACAAGAATTCCTCGAGGTCATTCCTCTTGTATTCGCCCGGAGAAAGAGAATAGCGAAACCGTTGGGTTTGGAAAAAATCGAGAGCGCGCCCGACGATTGCGCGCGGACCCGGATCGGCCGCCCTCCACGATTGCGCAAGCTCGCGGACTCTCGGGCTAATCGACGCGGGCACCTCCAGCAGACGTTCTCGTTCGCGCGGCTGCAAGCCCTGACGCGCCATCTCCAGCGACGATCTCACTTCGTAGCGCCGCGGTTTCATGATTGGCTGCCAGCTCCACAGATAATTACCGGGCGTGAGGATCGCCCCGGGGGAAGCCGTGACTGGTCGATCCAGGGCAAACATCCAGTGCTCGCCGTGCGGCTCGATCGTGATCCATTGGCGAACGGTGTTGCCGCCGCGAAGTTCTTGCGACGGATGCGACATCGCGGGCTGTGTGTCTCGGGAGCGCCATTCCATTCCCTCGCCCTGCGTCATAACGAGCCCGCGCCAGTAAAGCGCTGCCGCTCGTGGAACGTTGCCGTCGGGAAACTCGACCCGAAATGCCACCGATCTCGAGGAAGCAAGTGTTTCGACACTCCCGGGCGAAAGTCGATCCGAAAAACCGTATGCGGATGTCAGGTTCGGTGTTAGCAGCAGGCGAAAGCCTGTTGTCACACGCGGGAAGAGCAAAAACAACAGGACGATTAGCGGCACTGCTTGCGCGAGCAGAGTCAGCGCGCCTCGCAACGGCGGCCAAATCCTGCCCGCCGCTAATCCGCGATAGAATTGAACGAGCGCCGTGGTCAGCAGGGTAAAGGCAATCATGATGCAGACCGCAATGGCGAGATCCTGCGCCAGGAAAAATCCGCAAAGACAAAGCACCCAACCCAGCATAACCATGAAGTGGAATTCACGGACAGTGTGTGCCTCGAAAATCTTCAGCGACATCAATACGATGATGAGCGATACGCCAGGCTCGATGCCCTTGATTGCACCGTAGCTTATGAAGATTGCGACCACCGCGGCGACGACGAGCGCCAGCTTCAGCGGGAGAAAACGCAGCCGGTAACCGCGTGGCTCCATCCAAAACTTGGTCGCGATTGCCGATAACAGCAGCATCGGCACCCACACAGCGAGTCCATCGAACATCGGCGGCAGGACAAACAACAGCGCCGCCGCGAGCCAGAGCAGCGGCCGCCGCGGAATGCGAGTGTCGCGTTTCGTGATCATTTAAACAGGGCCAGGGCGCGGAGGCAGCGGTGGAAATGTACCTGCCCTAACGAGGGCGCGATCTCGGTTCCACGCAGACGCAAGCCGTAAGAACGCCGCGCCCGTTCCGCTTCGATAATCCACAACGCGAGTTGTGCCAGCCGCGTTTCCGTGTCGTCCCCAGGCACGGCGGCAAAGTCAAGATAGAGCGCTCCCGTCGCTTCCGTGGTGTACTGCTTCGTCATCAGTGGGTGACCGCGCGCGACCGCTTTCCAGTCGATCTGACGTTGCGATTGGCCGAGCTCATACGCGCGTACCCCCGCGAAGTCGTCGCCTTCGCCCAGCTCGGTTCGCGGCCTGTTGTATGCCGAACGCGCGCGATCAGGCGGCAACCTTGGATCGCCCTCTGGTTTCGGATAAACGAGAAAGCGCTGGTGACAATTTATTCGTTTCGTTGCCCGCAAAACGCCGAGCGGGAAAGCGCTTGCTAAACATAACCGCTTCACCTCGTATTCGCCGCGCGCGCGCGCCGGGAACCGAATCAGGACGCGCGCAGCTCTGCCTGCTGCGATCTCATCCACTGCCTGTTCGTCACCGCCCGAGTCCGGCACTTGCACGCGAACGCCGTAACGCGGTTTCCCTGATTGGTTCGTGACCTCCACCGGCAACGAAACTTCATCGCCCGCGAACGTCGGCTTTACCGATTCGGTGGTTGCTTTCAGGCTCGCGATATTGAGCAACGCGTGCGGGATCGAAACGATAAACAGGCTGCTCAGCGTGAAGAAAAGAAGATACGCTGCGGCGTTGTTCTGGCTCGACGCGGCATACCACATCGCGAATAACACGAACACGAGTCCCCCCAGTGCTGTAGTCGGTCGCAGCCGCGGTAACCTGGCGAGATTCACGGCACCGGCACCGTTCGCACCAACGCCTCGGCCAGGGTCCGACCGCTTTGGCCGGGCTTCTCAATGTCGTGGCCAAGTCGATGTCCCATCACTGGCACGCCGACGGCTTGAATGTCTTCGGGCAAAACCATTTCGCGCCCGTTCATTAACGCCCACGCTTGCGCGGCGTGCCGCAGGGCAAGACCGCCGCGCGGAGAAATGCCTGTGCTATGACGTTGCCGGGATGCATCCAGCAAATCTTGAAGGTAATCCAGCAACGCAGCCGACGTGTGCACCTTGCGCACAGCTGTTTGGATCTCGAGCAAGGTCTCGCGTTTGAACACTGGCTTCAGTTCTTTGAGCATCTCGCGACGGTCGACACCCAAAAGCATCGCGCGTTCGCTCGCGCGATCGGGCACACCCAATTCGATGCGCATGAGAAAACGATCAAGCTGCGATTCCGGCAGCGGGAAGGTGCCGACTTGATGCTGCGGGTTCTGAGTGGCGACGACGAAGAATGGCTCGGGTAGCTCATAAGTTACGCCGTCAGCCGAGACATGATGTTCTTCCATCGCTTCGAGCAAGGCGCTCTGCGTCTTCGCCGTCGCGCGATTCACTTCGTCGATTAATACCACCTGCGAAAAGAGCGGCCCTTGATGAAAGACGAAGCGCTGCTGCTCGCGATCGAAAATCGAGTTGCCCAGGATGTCGGCCGGCAGCAGGTCGCTGGTGAATTGAATCCGCTGAAAAGCGGCGCCGATCGACCGGGCCAGTGCCTGCGAAAGCGTTGTCTTACCAACTCCGGGAATATCCTCAATCAGCAGATGACCGCGCGCGAGCAGGCACGCCACTGCGAGTTTCACCGCCTCGATTTTGCCGACAATCACTTCACAAATCTGCGCGGTGAACGCATCGATGTGAGCTTTCACACGCAACAATCCGCGCAATCGGACTTCGTCGCAAACATGGGATGTTCTGGAATTCGCAACTAAAGCTGCGAGGGCTGAGATCCAAGGAACGACTGCTTCTCCGGCAGCTGCCGGACCGTTTTAATAATTCAGCGGCTGAGCTAAGCGAAACTGTACCCTCGCTCCCACCGGGACCTGATAACTATAAGTCGAGACCTGAACTCCACGTTGTGTTGTTCTGGCCATCGGATTCTCCAGGCTAACTGCACCCGTGGTTTTGATCGCAACGGTCCGTCCGTGGACTTGCGCGTCTGAGATGTTCACGGTCAAGCTTTGCGAACGGGTGGGAGTGTGAGTGCGTTTCGAAGTTTCAACGTGCCCGGAAATCTTTGTTCCCATAGGCAGAGCGACCTTTCCGTTAACGACGACATCCTGAGCGAGCTGCATCGCAACGGCCTTGCCGGGGGCATCAACGGAGGAAATGTTATGCAATGTGCGCACAACCAGCGTTGTGCCAGCGGGAATTGTAACCGCGAAGGAGGCCTGCGTTGCCAGGCAAGCAATGCTTGCGGCGGCAAGTCGAGTGAAAGTACTCATCTGCTTATGGTGCGGAGCAGGATCGTAACGGCCTATTGGACTTTGGACCTATGCGACGCCTATGCCCCAACGCTTTCACCGCACGGTACTAGGCCCTGCCGTCAATTTAGTGGCTGCTTCTTGCGCGGATTTCACACATCGAAAACCGAGATGGTTTGTCCCCGTGTTTACTTCGCCTTTGCCGCGGGTGCCCACGATATAGCGCGAACAATATTGAGAGTTGCAAAGAAACGAGCCACCGCGGTGCACGCGTTTCTTCTCGTTGGGCTCGGCTGGATCGAATGGTGAATCCGGACCTTGTGGGTTAACCGCAACGCCGCCTTTCTCAGCCAGAGTCTTGTAATAGTCAGG
>Ga0070711_100001813_pt1 | contig 11911 bp, 8 predicted proteins | sample LARL53metaG_FD_65452 | JGI IMG/M metagenome (GOLD analysis project Ga0070711, IMG submission 65452) | Corn, switchgrass and miscanthus rhizosphere microbial communities from Kellogg Biological Station, Michigan, USA - LAR L5-3 metaG | ecosystem: Host-associated > Plants > Roots > Rhizosphere ... | reverse complement strand
TTTGCGCTATCCGTTTGTGTCAGTGACATGAGTCGGAAGCCGGTGGAGCGCATTGACATTTCGCCATCCCGCATTGATTTGCCCATCGGCTATTGGAAGTGGAAGGATGGAGAGTTTCGATGACGTGGTCTAATATGAGGATAGGCTGAACAGCCGGTGGCGACATTCACATAATTCGATTCGTTCCGTCAAAAATTCCCCGCCGGTTTTTCCCCGTAGTTGATGGCCATCGCGCCGCCGAGCAGGTTGATGACGCGGACGTTCGCGAGCTTCAAGCCGCGCATTTTTTCCGCCACGGCCAGTTGCGCCGGATAATGCTTCAGCGATTCCAGGATGTAGGCGTAGGCCCGCGCGTTGCCGCAAAACAGCCACCCGATGAGCGGCACGGAAATTTTCAGGTGCGTGAAATAAATCCCCCGCCACAGTGCGTTCGGCGGCTTGCCGAAATCCAGCACCACAAGCCGCGCGCCGGGCCGGGCCACGCGGAACATCTCGTCCAGCCCGCGTTCCCAGCTTGCCAGGTTCCGCAGCCCGTAGCCGACGGTCACGATGTCGAAAGAATTGTCGGGAAAGGGAATCTGCTGGGCGTCGCCTTGGATGAAGTTCGGGTTTGGGGTCTGGCGTCCGGGGTCCGGGGTTCTGTTTCGTTTCGCGGCGACTTCGAGCATTTTCTCGCTGAAATCGAGTCCGGTGGTCTCCGCGCCGCGTCGGGCGAGGGCGAAGGCGATGTCGCCGGTGCCGCAGCACAAATCGAGGGCGCGGGCGCCGGGGGCCGCGGCGGCGAGGGCGGCCACGCGGCGTTTCCAGCGGCGGTGCAGGCCGAAACTCTGGAGGTCGTTGAGCAAATCGTAGCGGCGCGCGATGGCGGCGAAGAGGTCGTTGACCTTCGCGGCCCGCGGTTTGCCGGGGGCGTAAAAGACGTTGCTCACGCGGCCAGTCTGGCACGCGGACGGCCTCGAATCAAAGCGCATAAATTTGGTTTGCGCCGGGGAACAGATTTGTTATGATTGCAGCCCAGTTGCCGTTTAATTGTAAATGCGGTCAAACAGGAATTGATTTATGAATACCGAACCTGCTTCAACCAGCCGGAAGAAAATTCTGGTCATTGATGACAATGAAATCATCCTGAAGACGACTTCGATGAAGTTGCAAAGCGCCGGTTACGAGGTTTTCACCGCGCTGGACGGCTCGGAGGGCGTCGCCGCGGTGCGGCGGGAGAAACCGGATTTGGTGCTGCTGGACATCACGTTCCCGCCAGACGTGAGCGGCGTGTCGTGGGACGGTTTCCGCATCATGGACTGGCTGCACCGGGTGGATGAGACCAAGAAGATTCCGATCATCATCATCAGCGGCGTGGTGGAGGAGAAGAACAAGCAGCGCGCCACCGCGGCGGGCGCCGTGGCGTTTTTCCCGAAGCCGGTGAATTTTGACGAGATGATCAAGGTCATTCGCGCGACGTTGATCTCGGAGGCGGGCCAGCCGGTGGTTCCCGCATGACTGGAAAATCAGGATTTGCAAGTCCGTGGCGGTTTCGTAGAATACTTTTCGGAAGCGAGCGTAGCTCAGCCTGGTAGAGCATCACGTTGCCAACGTGAGTGTCGAGGGTTCGAATCCCTTCGCTCGCTCCAATTTATTCATCTTCAAAAATCAGTATCTCGCCTTTGCCGGTTGGAACTGGACAACTTCCTCTGATTGCGACATTCTGCCGGCGTGGAAAAACCGCCAATGCTCCAACCGTCTCCTGTCGCTCCCAGGAAAAAGAAAAAACGCGGAATGTGGATTGCCATCCTGGCCGTCGTTCTGACCGTGGCCACCCTCGTGGGCGTCTGGGCCGCGAAACACCGCGCGCCGCCCATCACGGTGCAGACCACCAAGGTTTCGCGCCACAGCATCACCAATCTCGTCGTGGCCAACGGCCAGATCCAGCCCGTTGTGCAGATCACCATCAGCCCGGAGGTGAGCGGCGAAATCACCGAGCTGTCCGTCAAGGAAGGCCAGCTCGTCAACAAGGGCGACTTGCTGGTGAAGATCAAGCCGGACGTCTATGTCGCGGCGGTCAACCAGGCCAAGGCAAGTTACGCATCATCGGTGGCCGGCCTGGCCCAGTCCGCGGCCAATGCGGAAAAGGCCGACGCGGATTACGAGCGCAATCTGGAATTGTTCAACCGCAAATTGCTTTCGGAATCGGACTTTGTCGGGTTCAAGGCCACGCGCGCCGTGGCCCGCGCCCAGTTGGAAAGTGCCACCAACCAGGTGAACATGGCCAGGGCCGGCGTGGACAGCGCGGAGGAGCAGCTTGCGAAAACCACGATCTTCTCGCCGGTCACCGGAACCATCACCCGCTTAAATTCCCAGCTCGGCGAACGCGTCCTGGGCACGGTCCAGAATGCCGGCACCGAAATCATGATCATCTCGGATTTGAACCAGATCGAGGCGCGGGTAAACGTCGGCGAAATGGACGTGGTCGGCATCGCGCCCGGCCAGCACGTGCGGCTGGAGGTGGACGCCTTCAAGGACCGCAAATTCACCGGCGTGGTGACGAACGTCGCCAATTCCGCAGTCGGTTCCGGCAGCCGGACCGGAAGCAGTGCGAGCAGCAGCAGCAGTTCGTCGCAGCAGGCCACGCAATTTGAAGTGCGCATCCTCGTGAATGAAAAGGAACCGGCCTTCCGCCCCGGCATGTCGGTGACGGCGGAAATTGAAACCCAGTATCGCACCAACGTTTTGACCGTGCCGCTGGCCAGCGTCACCACCCGTCCGATGAAACTTGACCCGTCGAAAACCGGCGGAACAAACGCCGCTGCCGCCGGCACCAATGCAATCGCGAGCACAAACGCTGTCGCGGCCACGAACGCCGGCAAGACCTCCAAATTGAACGAGGTCGCCAAACCCAGCGACGTGGTCTTCGTGGTGGAAGGCGACCATGTGAAGGCCGCGTCGGTAAAGATCGGCATTTGCGACGACAATTACTGGGAAATCACCGACGGCCTCACGAACGACCAGGAGATTGTCTCCGGCGGTTACCGGGCGATTGGACGCGACCTGCAGGATGGCTCGAAAATCCATGTCGGCCCGGCCGAAACAGGCGCGAAGGATGAAAAGCCGTAAAAAATTGTTGGATGTTTTTTCCTTCCGCTTGAAATGAGCCTGATTCATCTCCAGCAGATCTCGCGGCGCTACAAAATGGGCGGCGAAACCGTCCACGCCCTGCGCGACGTGTCGCTCGACATCCAGCGCGGCGAATACGTCGCCATCATGGGCCCGTCCGGCTCTGGAAAATCCACGCTGATGAATCTCATCGGCTGCCTCGACACGCCTACCACCGGCGTCTATGAATTGAACGGCAACCGCGTTAGCGAAATGGGCGACAATCAGCTCGCGGAAATCCGCAACCGGGAGATTGGCTTTGTCTTCCAGACGTTCAACCTGCTGGCGCGCTCGAATGCGCTGCACAACGTCGAATTGCCGTTGATTTACGCGGGCGTTCCCGCCGACGAACGGCGGCGGGCCGCGCTGGATGCCCTGGCAAACGTCGGCCTGGCCGACCGCGTTCATCACAAACCCAACGAGCTGTCCGGCGGCCAGCGCCAGCGCGTCGCCGTCGCCCGCGCGCTCGTCAACAAACCTTCCATTCTTCTCGCCGACGAGCCGACGGGCAATCTCGATTCCAAGACCGGCAACGAAATCATGGTGCTAATCGAGGAGCTTTCCCGGAAGGGCAACACCATCATTGTTGTCACGCACGAGGAGGACATTGCCCGGCACGCGCGACGCATCATTCGCATCCGCGACGGCCTCATTGCCAGCGACGAAACGGTGACGAAATGAACATCGAACATCCAACATCCAACATCCAACATCCAATTGATGGCGAACGAACGAACGCCTGTCATTGGATGTTGGGCGTTCGATGTTGGTTTTTGGATGTTTTCCGAGAATGAAATTCGTTGCCGAAATCCACGAAGGCCTGGGCATTTCCTGGGCCGCGCTGCGCGCGAACAAGATGCGCTCGGTGCTCGCCACGCTCGGCATCGTCATCGGCATTCTCACCGTCACGCTCATGGGCGCGGCCATCAACGGATTGAACCAGGCGTTCATCCGCAACGTTTCCTCGCTGGGCGCGAACGTATTTTATGTGTCGCGCTACAAATGGTTCAACAATTCCTACGCTGACTGGCTGAACATGCGTCGACGCCCGCAGATCACCCTGGCCGAGGCGGAATCTGTGGCCAAGTTACTGACCCTCGCCCAAGCCGTCGCGCCCGAGGCGTCTGACGAGGACACGGTGAAATACGGGACCCGCAGCGCCGACAGCGTGACGATCGGCGGCACGACCGATGCCTATCTGCAAACCAGCAGCGTTGATGTGGCGGAAGGCCGGTTCCTTACCGCCGCCGATGGCGAAAGCACGCAGCCCGTTTGCATCATCGGCAACGACGTTGCCACGAACCTGTTTCGCGGCGAGTCACCTCTCGGAAAACGCATCCGCATCGCAGACCACTCGTTTCAAGTCGTCGGCATCCTGCAAAAACAGGGCATGATGTTCGGCAACAGCCTCGACAACCAAATCATCGTGCCGCTCCGGGCGTTTTTGAAGGACATCTGGAGCCGGCCCAATATTCAAATCCAGGTGAAGGCCAGCTCGGCGGCGCGGCTTGACGAAGCGCAGGAGGAACTGCGCCAGGTGATGCGTCGCGTCCGCCATCTACGCCCGGACCAGCCTGACAATTTTTCCATCAACCAGCAGGACCAGATCGTCGCGTGGTTTCACGCGCAGACCGCCGTCATCGCCATCATCGGCCTGTTCGTCACCAGCCTGGCGCTGTTCGTGGGCGGCATCGGCATCATGAACATCATGTTCGTGTCGGTCGCCGAACGGACGCGTGAAATCGGCGTGCGCAAGGCCATCGGCGCCAAACGCCGCACCATCCTGCTGCAATTCCTCATCGAAGCCGCCACCATCTGCCTCTTTGGCGGAATCATCGCGCTGGGGATTGCGTGGATCGCCACGCTGGCGGTGACCCAATGGATGTTTCCGGCCAGCCTGACGGCGGGCATCGTCATCATCTCGGTGACGGTCTCGGTGATGACCGGGGTAATTTCCGGTTTCCTGCCCGCCTGGCGCGCGGCGCGAATGGACCCGGTGGAAGCGTTGCGGAGCGAATAACGATGAACATCGAACACCGAACATCGAACACCCAACATCCAAAGGCTTGCGCCCGGCCGTTTGCCGCATATTGGATGTTCGGTGTTGGATGTTGGATGTTGGATGTTTCCCAGACTTTGTGAAATTCCACCGCCCAACTCTGTTGTTCGCCGAAATCCGGGAAAGTTTTTCCATGGCCCTGAACGCCATCACGGCGCACCTGTTGCGCTCGGCGCTCACGCTGCTCGGCGTGCTCATCGGCGTGTTTTCCATCATCGTCGTGATGACCGCCATGCGCGTGCTGGAGCGGAACGTCGAAAACAACCTGGCCCAGTTGGGCAGCCAGACGTTTGCCATCCAGAAATATCCCGCCGTCCAGTTCGGCAACAGCTACGACTGGGAAAAATACTGGCGGCGAAAAAACATCACCTTCGAGCAAGGCCGCGATGTCGAGGAAAGGGCCGGTCCGGGCAGCGCCGGCACCCAAGACCTCGGCGATGCGATCGGACAGGGACAGGTCATCGCCGAGCGGGCCACGCTCGCCGCCGCCGTCGGCGTCGAGGGCACTTTTTTCTCCGGCCAGATCACGACCCGTTACGCCAAGACCGCCCCGAACGTCCAGTTGCTCGGCGACACCCCCGGCAGTTTCACCGCGCACAACTGGCTCATTGACGAGGGCCGCCTGTTTGACGACAGCGACGTGGAAAACGAGCGCAGCGTCTGCGTGCTGGGCGCCGCGTTGGCCAAAACTGTTTATCCTTTTGGCTCCGCCCTCGGCCAGCAACTCAAAATCAACGGCATCAATTACGCCGTCGTTGGCGTGCTCGCGCCCAAGGGCGGCTCCGTGGGCGGCAACCAGGACAACTTCGCCGTCATCCCGCTCACCACGGCGCTCCACCGATACGGACTGCGCTGGAACGGATTGAGCATCATGGTCCAGGCCCGCAATTCCTCCGTCTATGCCGATTGCGAGGAGCAGGTGCGCGGCATCCTGCGCGACATCCGCAAGGTCCGCCCCGGCGACCCGGACGATTTTGAATTGTTCTCCAACGACTCGCTGATTGACCAGTTCAAGACCTTCACCCGCGCCGTGCGCATCGGCGTCACGGTCGTCAGCTCCATCGCGCTGCTCGCGGCGGGAGTCGGCATCATGAACATCATGCTCGTCTCGGTCACCGAACGGACGCGCGAAATCGGCGTCCGCCGCGCCATCGGCGCCAAGCGGCGGAACATCATGGCGCAATTCATCATGGAGGCGGTGGTGCTGTGCGAAGTCGGCGGCGTCATCGGCGTCGTGGCCGGCATCCTTGGCGGCAACGTCCTTGCGTGGTTCATGAAAGTCCCGCCCGCCATTCCGGTGGACTGGATTGTGCTGGGCTTGGTGCTGTGCTCCGTCGTGGGAATTGTCTTTGGCACCTATCCCGCGTGGAAAGCCGCGAACCTCGACCCGATTGAATCCCTCCGCTACGAATAAAAAATGCCCGCGCAAAAGTCCACAACCTACCTACGGCAGTTGGATGGTTTGCGCGCCCTGTCCGTTGCCGCCGTCGCCTGGAGTCATTGGCGCGCTTATTGGTTTCCGGAATCCATCGTGCCGTGGGCGGCATTTGGCGTTGAGACCTTCTTCGTCATCAGCGGATTCCTAATCACGGGAATTCTCCTGGACAATCGTTCGGAATCGTCGAGGCCGCTCGCCCTAAGGCAATTTTACGCGCGCCGGTTTTTGCGGATTTTCCCGCTGTTCTATGCGACCCTGTTGATCGCCTTCGTTCTTCAAGCCAATAGCATGCGTCAGACGTGGTGCTGGCACGCCGGCTATTTGTCCAACGTCTATTTTTACCTCTGGGGGTGGCACGGACAATTGAGCCATTTCTGGTCGCTGGCGGTGGAGGAACAGTTTTATTTGTTCTGGCCGCTCCTAATGATCTTTCTGCCCAAGCGTTTTTTGCTGCCGGCGATCCTGGCCGGCATCGGGATTGCGCCGCTTTTTGAAGCCGCCATGGATTCGCTTCATCCGGTGCATGCAGGGCAGGTTTCAGCCAGCGTTTTGATGCCCAGTTGCATGGGCGCCCTGGGTATGGGCGCGTTGCTGGCCTATGGCGTCAGGCACCAATTCCCCATGAAACGCCTCGCCCGGATGCTTCTGCTGGTGGGCGTCTCCGGCTACGCCTTGTGCACCTTTTCGGGCGCCTTCAAGCCGATCGGCCGGCTGGCGGAAGCCTGTGTCTTGGGCTGGCTGGTTTATTCCGCAATCGAAGGTTTTCGCGGGCCGTTTGGATGGTTCTTGGAATGTCCGCCGATGAACTATCTGGGCAAAATCAGCTACGGCCTTTATATCATCCACAACTTCGCCGTTTCCATTTGCGTGTCCCTGATTCTAGGTCTCGGGAGTCCCCATTGGCTGGTGAAACTTTACAATATCCCCGTTGTGCGAATCCTGGCTTTTGCCGCCGTGACCGTGGGCCTTGCCTCCTACTCCTGGCACCGGTTTGAAAAACCCATCAACGGTCTGAAACGCAAATTCCCCTACCCCGGCAATGCGGCAACGCCGCCGCCGGTTTCCTGAAATTCTCGCCCGCCATCTCGCTTGACTGGATTGTGCCGGGACTGGTCCTGTGCTCCGTCGTGGGAATTGTCTTTGGCACCTACCTCGCGTGGAAAGCCGCGAACCTCGACCCGATTGAATCCCTTCGCTACGAATAAATTCGCGCACTATCGTCGCGTATCATTCCCAAGAATTCCCACCACGAGGAAAACCGGGAAAGGGCTTCGCTTCATCGTCTAAATCACCTAGCTCAACGCTCTCATTGGACCGACAATTCCAACATGAATCAAAACTCATAGGATTGGACTCTCCGCATTTTGAGCATTTCCAAGTTTGAGTGATGGCAATTAAATCTTTAACAAAGCGCGCTGGTAATTTTTGGATTTTCGCCTGATATGATTCAGTAGTCAGACCACCTTCTTTCAGGAGAAGCGTTGCCTCCCTCGCTTGGCTAAGTAAAGCCATCTCTGAAGGGTCGACTCTTAGTTCGTAACGACATCCTGAACACCTCAAGTCGAGCATCGTCGCAGGCTTTGATAATTCGAGACCGGCTAAAGAAAAATTTCCTTTGCTTACGATAAGACAATAATCTCGCACCTTATTACAACGCTGACATTGCCACACCAAAAACACTCCCTCATTCTTCTCGTTTACATGTAACCTCACAATGTGAGAAAGAAAGCTCATACGAGGATATCAATTGTAATCATGTTCGGTAGAGCATTGCTCGTGATTGAACAGTCGAATTCCGGAAGGAAAAGGGTTGCTTTCCATTTCATGCCGTCAGCATTCGTCCACCGGCGGCCAAGGTCAAGTTTGATGTTTGGCCTCGGGGTAATCCTCCGGTTGGGCTGGCAGGGGCCAAAACCGGGTCAAAACCGGACTGGACCGGGCAAGCGGCTGGAAAACAGGGATTTGCGGCCAAAAACCGCCGCCAACCACGCTGGGTGGAGGCATATTTCCTCAAAGATTGGCCTGCCCACGGTGGGTAGCGGAATATTTCTTTCAAGATTGGTCCACCCACCGTGGGTAGAGGAATAAATCTTCAAAGAAGGGGTCAACCACCGTGGGTGGAGGAATATTTGTTCCAAGATTGGGCAAACCACGGTGGGTAGCGGAATAATTCTTCCAAGATTGGGCAAACCACGGTGGGTAGGGGAATAATTCTTCCAAGATTGCCCTGCCCACGGTGGGCGGAGGCATAAATCCTCAAAGACGGGGCCAACCACGGTGGGCGGGCCAGCTTTTTCTCCAAAACTGGCCGGAACGGGGTGTTGGGGATGGCGGCGGCCGCGGCGTTAATCTTCCGAGAACAAATAATCCAGATCCGTGGCGGTGAGGCTGCGGGCGAAGCCTTCCTCGCCAAGCACGTCGGCGATCGTCTGCGCCTTGCTCTGCTGGAGTTCCCAGATTTTTTCCTCCACGGTGCCGGGCGCGATGAGGCGGTAGGCGTTCACGGTCTGCGTCTGGCCGATGCGGTGCGAACGGTCAATGGCCTGTGCTTCCACCGCTGGGTTCCACCACGGGTCGTAAAGCACCACGTAGCTGGCATTCGTCAAATTCAATCCGGTGCCCGCCGCGCGCAGGCTCAACAGAAACACGCCGGGCTTGTCGTCGGCCTGGAATTCGCTCACGACGGATTGCCGGTCCTTGGTCTGGCCGGTGAGGACGTGCGTGTGGATGTTCCGCGCCGCGCAATCCTTTTCGAGCAATTCCAGCATCCGGACAAATTGTGAGAAAACCAAAACCTTCTGGCCGTCGGCCACCAGCGGGTCGAGCAATTCAAAGAGCGTGTCGGTCTTGCCGCTGGCGGTGTCGCTGCCGACGAGCGACGGATGGCAGCAAATCTGGCGCAGGCGCGTGAGCGCGGCGAGGACGTGCATTTTGCTTTTGTTGATGCCCTGCGTCTCGACCACTTTCATCACCTGGTCGCGGCTCCGGCGCAGCTCGGCCAGATACAATTTGCGCTGCTCATCGCCGAGCGGGCAGTCCAGGCGCTCCTCGATGCGGTCGGGCAAATCTTTCGCGACGTGCTTCTTCAACCGGCGCAGCAGGAGCGGTCGCAATTTTGCGGACAGCCGCTTGCGCGCGATGCGCTGGACGGATTCGGTTTTCTCGCCGCGCGGCAATGGTTCAACCGGCGCGGTTTCGTCGGCAATCGGCGCGCGCGGCTCGTAGGTGTCGGCGAACTGGTCCTGGTTGCCGAGGTAGCCGGGCTGGATGAAATCCACGATGCTCCACAAATCGAGCAGCCGGTTTTCCAGCGGCGTGCCGGTGAGCGCCAGCCGGTGCTCGGACTTTACCTGCTTGACCGAGCGCGAAACCTGCGCGCCGGGATTCTTGATGAACTGCGCCTCGTCGAGAATCACCGCGCGGAAGGAAAATTTCTGCAATTCCTCCAGATCGCGCCGGAGCAGCGCGTAATTGGTCACGATGATGTCGTTCTGCGGAATCTGCTTGCGCAAATTGTGCCGCTCGGCGCCGCTTTCGAGCACGAGCACCTTCAGATCCGGCGTGAACCGTTCCGCCTCGCGCTGCCAGTTGTGCAGCACGGACGCCGGGCAGATGACGAGCGACGGCTTGTGATTTTTTTTGTTCTGCTCCTTTAGCCACGCCAGCCAGGCGAGCGTCTGGAGCGTTTTGCCGAGGCCCATGTCGTCGGCGAGAATGCCGCCGAGCTTGATTTGCGTGAGGTGGCAGAGGAAATCGAAGCCGTCCTTTTGATACGGACGTAAGTCGGCCTGCAAACCTTTCGGCAATTCCACGGACGGAACGCCGCGAAATTCGGAGACGCGCTTGCGCAATTCCTTTGCTTCGGGCGAATCGGAGAATCGCGACAACTCGCCTTCGTCCAGATGCGCGACGTGTTCCATGCCGACCTTTTGCGGCACGGCGATGAGACCTTCCACGCCCATCTCGGCCATCGCCTCGTGCGCGCCCTGCACGGCGGTGGTGTCGAGCTCGACCCAGCCGGAGTTGGGCAGTTTGACGAACCGGCTGGTCGCGGCAGCGAGCCGTTCCAAATCCGCCTTGGAAAGTTTGAGTCCCTCCGCTTCCCATTCGGCTGAAACGGCGAGCCAGTCAATGCCGCTGCCCTTGACGACGAGCCGGGGCTTGAGCTGGCGCGGCGTGAGAAAAAGCCGATGAAACGCCGGGTTGCCAAGAAATTCCGCCTCGGCCGGACGCCCAGCCCACGCGCCCGCCAGCAGGCCGAGGAAATTTTCATTCGCGTCGCCAATCCACAGGCCCGGCTCCTGCATGAACCAGTCCAGTTTGCGCAGCCATTGAATCGCCGGGTCGAGCCGCGGGTCGTCGAGGATTTCTGGCTTACCCTTCAAGTCCAAAGTCCCATGTCCAAAGTCCGATGCCGTTTCCGGCGCGTCAACTTTGGACTTTGGGCTTTGGACTTTGGACTGTTTCTGCCATTCGTTGCCGTTCCAAAACCACGCGCTGCCATCGCGCTGGCTTTTGGCGGTCAGGCGCAAATGCACCGTGTCGTCGAGCAGCTCGAAGATAAATTGCGGCGCGGCGGGGTGCGTGACGCAAAGCTGCTCCCAGTTCACGCCGTTGTTGACCTGCGTCTTGCGCAAGTGCAGCAGCAAGCGGTGGCTCAAATTGCGGACGGGCACGGCCGGCTTGCGCGCCAGATATTTCAGCACCGGCGTCGGCGGCGGGTTGCGCAGCAGATAAAACGTTCCGCCGATCAGCGCGAGCGGCGGCTGGCGGTTGAAAAATTTCGCATCGGCGATGGAATGATTTTCGCCGCCGGGCAGCGTGAGCCGGTGCGTGAACGAAAGCTCCTTGTCGCCGTTTTCGAGATGCGGCGTGAGCGCAGCGATCTGGCCGTGAAAATGGAGCGGTTTGCCGTCGCACTCGAGGCGCGGCGTCTGGCCCCAGCGCGCGAGCCACTGGAGCAATTCGGCGTCGGACAAAATCAGCGTGTCCGCGCCATCGGGACGCTGGCGGTGCGTGTCGGCAATCCACTGGATGAATTCCCAGTCCGCAGGCCGAAAAAGTTCCTGCTCGTGCGTCGCGCGAACGACTAGGTCAATCATGTCATGCAGCGTGCGCGCCTTCTCGCCGGTGCGCGGACGCGACAAAAGGAATTGCACGGCGAGCCGGTGGCGCGACGGCTCCTCCTCGTCCGGCTGGATTTTGCAGACGACGCGGAGCGTGGCGCGCGGCGTGTCGAGCAATGGCAGCGCGGGCGGCGAAAGCCA
>Ga0070711_100001806_pt1 | contig 11934 bp, 22 predicted proteins | sample LARL53metaG_FD_65452 | JGI IMG/M metagenome (GOLD analysis project Ga0070711, IMG submission 65452) | Corn, switchgrass and miscanthus rhizosphere microbial communities from Kellogg Biological Station, Michigan, USA - LAR L5-3 metaG | ecosystem: Host-associated > Plants > Roots > Rhizosphere ... | reverse complement strand
CAGTAGATGATCTTGCGCTTGTGAACATCCGAGCCGCTCTTGCCCGTTACAAATTCAGGGCCAGAGCCCGGAGATTTTCCGATCGGTTCGGTTGAGTCACGCGCAGCCGCCCGGGCTCTCGCGGAGCGCAAAACAGAGGAAAAGGAGATCTTCCGGATGGAAGTTAAACACATAGGCGCCTTGCCAATTGCTTTGCCTCCGAGCTCGCGCCGTGAGTCCGAGAATTGCGTCACGGAGATCGTCCATATGAATTCGGACGGTTACGTCAGCTCATTTGTATGACGGTCGCCCTGCGGCTGGTGCCGGTCTTAGGACTGGGTATGCCTGACTCAAAGCTAGGACGCCCTGAAAAAATACTCGACGCCGAGAAGATCGCACAATTCATCGGCAAAGGCTATACGGTTGAATGGGTTGCGGACTATCTAGGTGTCAGCGAAAGAACGTTGTACCGCAACTATTGTCAGGCCCTGCGAAAAGGCCGTGTCTTTCGCAACGGATGTCTGCAAGCCAAGCAGTTTCACACGGCTATGGCAAAGAACAACGTCACGATGCAAATCTGGCTGGGCAAGTTATGGCTTGGGCAACGCGACAAGCCCGAAACGTCTAACGTTGAAGCTTTTGGTGAAGTAGAGCGACTTGGCGAAGAACGTTGACGCCGCGTGTCGCCCACCTTCTCAGCATTTCCTTCTCGCTGCAACCGCAGAATTATTCAGTGGAATCGCATTCGTATATGCCTTATCACCGGGAGTTAAGAGGTTTCCTATGTCTCTAAAGATGCGAAATGCCTACTACATCAAACTCGGCCGAGGAGGGAAGTGGGAGGAAGACAGCATCAAACGTGGGCGACTGCGAACCCCGCGGGTGCCTCACGAGATCGAACGTAACAAGAACATCTTGCGTAACCCCCAGTCGACCGCCGAGGATCGGAGCATTGCTCAGAGTCGTCTCCGTGACGCTCAGGCGCTGCGGGGCCGACAGTGAAACCCGGGCGCAAGCCGGCAGATCGGTCGCGCGCCGCCGAGATCTGTGCGCGCCTAGCCACCTGGCGGCAACAGCCAGCAGAACAAAGGCCATCGCTTCGCGCCCTTGCGGCCGAACTCGGCACTTCCCACCAGATGTTGAGCTTTCATCTCAAAGGGCTGAACGACTGGCAGCGGCGAGAATACTTCCGCAAGTCGCAAGAGATTCGCGCCAAGGGCTTCGGCATGACCTGGGCAGGCGATCGCGCTCGAAAGAGCAGCTCTCTCTACGCTGGTGGACTCCGCAGTGGATAGCATGGTCAGGAAGATCGAGACCGACAAGAAAGCAGGCAAGGTGACACGTAAACAGATCAGGATCGTCGGCCTGATTGCCCGAAAGGGCTTTCCAGCGGCTCAAAGCTACTTCAAAGCCTCAAGAGTGATTTGCCAGCGGAATCTGCACTTGTCCCGTAACGCTGTCTGTCTGGATTGCGGAGCCGCGGAATTTACGGTGCCGAAATCTGAACTGCGCCCAACTTGCAAAGGGCGACGCCGCTGCGGCAGGTTAACCTGGATTTCATCTGTTATTGTGTGACTCAGAATAAACGGCGGAGTGTTCCGCACAGATGCTTTGGAAGACGTGCTGGTCTTCCTCGCCGTGAAAGCTGCTCAACGCATAGGCGCACAGGATATCTACATTGTATGTTTTGGTCAGATCGTTTCCGAGTTGTTCGAATCGAATGGCCGCATCCGCTCTGCCTTCCGCTTGGGGCCGGCATTGTTCCCCGGGTGTTAACCTCGAAACACAAACCCCCGGGATTGGCTTGAACTCGTCCATATTCATAAAACTGGCTTCCCCCGTTTGAACGTGTCACCTGTTAAAACTGCTGGTTGAGTCCTGATAACGGGTTTCAACGAATAGTAAATAATCCATTGCGAACAATATCATAAACTGCCAGTTACTCGATTTAACCCCTAGGAATAGGTTCCAATCAGGGGGCACGGGTTCAGTATGCGTACCGACAAGAGTCGATTGGCGCGTTTGTGCGATTGGGCGATCCATGAACGAGATCAAGACAGGGTGAAAAGGCTGTTGGATGAAATACTCAGTCTGCTGGCCGAGAATCAGAACGACTCAACCAGAACAGGACCGGTAGTCGTCCCGAAACCAGATTGAGGAAAGTACCGCTCGAACGTGTTGGTGGTCAATCTTCGATTGACGCGGTAACCGCGTAAATCGAATAGGCCAGAAGCACTTGCTTGCCAATCCACTCCAATGGCACGGCCGACCTGTAACAACTGACGGGTGCCGACAGGCAAATTTCGGACAGTCTACCAATGGTCAACCAAGACCCAGACAGTGCCATTCACGGTTTCCTTTTGAGCAGTTCGATCTGTTTCTTATGATTCCAAACGGCATTTCTGGCTTCAGGCAGCCTCAAGGAGGACAGGTATGGGATTCCTAGCTTGGATTTTTGTTGGGTTAATCGCGGGTTGGCTCGCGGGCCAAGTTATGAAAGGCGGCGGCTATGGAGTGTTGGTAGACATCGTTCTCGGCATCCTCGGCGGCTTTCTTGGGGGCTGGGTCTTCGGGCTTTTGGGCATCTGGCAAGGCAGCGGCATGGTCGGTTCCATCATCGTGGCATTTGTTGGCGCGGTAATTTTGGTCTGGATTACTCGTCTACTGAAAAGAGCCTGAAGTGACAGAATGGGACAGCGATGGACGAGCGCCGACTCAGGCAGACGACGCAACACTCGCTGCGCCGTAGTTGGTCAAACCGGCCTTGTAAGTCCTTCCAGTCCCTTCCACAGCACGTAGTTCGCTACTAGCGGTAATAACGACATCCGCGTGCAAGCTCAAGGGCGCGAAGTAACCGTCATGCGAGACGAATCTTAGGGACAAGACTGCGCACACGGTAGGAATCCGCAACTACCCAGCCTCCAGCCGTGAGCGCTGCAGAGACAAAAGTCTCGCTCCATTGGAAGGCGTTTTTAGAGCCTGCTGCTACTATGGGTACCCACACCAGCAGTGTGAACATGCCCATCTGCAACGCGGAGAGTGCGGCTGCCAGCCGTGCGTACACGCCGATGAGCACCGCTACGCCCGCTGCGATGAAGGCACCGCCAGTGAAATACGCCCAGGCGACATGCCACGGCAACCAGCCCGGCACCAGCGAGACGGTATCCTTGAGATCGAAGAAGTGAGCAAAGCCGAAGAAGATTAGGGTCACGCCATAGAGCACTCTCGCGATGCGGAGGCCCTTTTCCCCGGTGGCGAAACCGATGCGCTGCCTGTCCCAGTCAGCGGCGAGCCACGTATACAGGATCCAGGTACTCGCCACCATCTCCGCAGTCTCAAAGCCGGGCCAGAAAACTCCGAAAGTTGGCGAAAGCATGATGTTGGACACTCTCAGCAGCAACCAAAGCAGGAGACAGGCGAACAGCACGCGGACCGAGGCGGGGGCTGTACGCGGCCAGAGCAGGCCGATACCAGTTGCTAGAGAGATGAAAGAGCAAAGATAGGCTAGAGCGTGCGAATCCTGGGGTATGGGATCCCACACCGGCGTGAAGTCGCCTTTGATCAGGCCGACGATTCCAATGGCAATCATGATTGCCGCAAAAACCGCATGACTAACGCTCGCGATGCGCATCGTCTAAGGCTTCTCTTTCGTTTGATCAGTTACCCAATTCGTTTCCCACGTCTTTCCTCCATCCGTAGAAAATGCCTGCTCGAAGTGTGGCGAATCCGTTGTGATGCCTGACCAGGCGAATCGGGCGTAAATCGCCCTACCCTCATAAACCTGTTGGTTATAAAACTCCCCTCGTCCATTGTTAAACTGCCCGATCATAGGATTTGGCTCTAGGGCTCCATCGGCCGCGTTGGCCCAGTAAATGCTCCACTGATGGGACTGGGGGTTGTAAAGACGCAGCGCCAAACCCTGGATGTGTATGAGGCTGTCCGCGCTTTCGACTTTCATTTCTTCTACTTCCGCGCGACCATCCAAGACCTTCCGACAGACCGTGGTCCCATCGAATTCCACCCACTCGGTGGACCCGGCTAACCGCCGCTTCAATCGCTTCAGGTGGAATTTCCAAGAACCAACGAGGAAGTCAAAATCGTGTTGCCCATCTCGTTCGTCGGACACGCTATGTTGAGCACTAAGCGCCCCGTTCTGTCCCTGCGCTCCTTCCGTTGCGAACACGAGCGACGCACTGATTAAACCAAACATCGGTAGTGATCGACCTAATTTCATCAGCCATTCCTTTCCGGCCACCGCAAGGGAGATGACGTTGCTTGCCAGCCAGCCTGCCACACCCCGACGAACCAGAAAATGGCCACTTTAGAAGATCTGGGTATGACCACTCTAAGTGAAATCGTTTCCTTCACTGCCCATTTTCTTAATCGTCGGCAACTCGAAAAACTTTGAACGGGCGAATCAAATGGGTAACGACGACCAGACCTGCGGCAGAGAATCGGCGTGCGCGTAGGGTTGGAGGCTACTGGATATTCACGCTGTCTCGAGCGGCTGCTGGCCGAGCTGGGTTTCGAGGTATGGATCGGCGATCCCGTAGTGACCAAGACGAAGCAAGTCAAGAAGCACAAGACCGACCGTGAGGACCCCCGAATGCTGCTGCGACTGATGCGGGAAAATATCTTTCCTCGAACCTGGATACCAAGTCCGGAGAATCGAGATCTGTGACAACTGTTGTGGCATCGCCATCGATTGGTGCAGATGCGCACGCGAATCGTGAATCAACTGCAGGCTCTGGCGATGAACGAAGGCTATCGCTGGAAGAAGCTGCTCAGCGAACAAGGGCGAGCACAGTTAGACAAGCTCGCGTTGGCTCCTTGGGCCAGCCGGCGCGTGGGCCCGCTGACGGCACTGGTCTACGTGTTGCAATTCGAACGATAGACCGGCCAGTCCCGCCTTCAATTGCACGGCACAACAGAGTCGAAGACATTCCACCCTGACAGAAATGACAGTTTATCGACCACCAGACCTCCTTACCATCAATACCCGGTACAGATCTTCTGAATATCGTGCGGGGTTGAGCCGCCGCGTCGACCTGGGAAATCTCAACGCGGCGGTTGCCAACATGAACGGATCCACGAGCAAGCTGGTTGCCATGGGAGTGTTGGCTCTTTTCTTCCGACAGATTCCCACTGCAGCTCAGTCATTTTTCGACGCAAGCAATCGGGCGAGCAACGTGTTGTTTGATCCATCCGGCATTGCCTTTTTGGATGAGAGTCCAAAGTCCGTGTCAGATACTCCGGGGATGATTGGGGCGACCCGATGCTGCGTCTTTGCGGATGTACCAGCCTACAGGGCTCTGGATTTTCCTCAGAGGTGGGACGCAAGATTGAATGCTGACAGCTTTGTTCAGCCAGTCGGGGCGGCGGACTCGAAGAGAGGTATCCACTGGATCCCGGCTATCGCGGAGTCACTCCTTTTCACTGGAGTGATGCACACGTTCAACATCACGACCGAAGCGGGGACCCGAGACACACTGAACGGTCATTGGTATAGAAACTACGCCGATTCGGTCAGTGAACTTCGCGGGTGGAGCGACAGCGATACCTTTATGGCTCCCTATGTTGGCCACCCAATAGAAGGTTCGATTTTTGGTTTCACCCTGCGCCAAAACGACCCGAAATTCCAAAATGTGCAATGGGGGGACGGCCGAGATTACTTTGTGAGTGTGCTTCGCTCGATGGCCTGGTCGGCGGTGTGGCACACGCAGTGGAAAATTGGACCCGTCAGCGAGGCGTCCATCGGGAACGTGATGCTGCACGCTTCACCGGGATTCATCACCCTGGTGGATACGCCGACCCTCGGCGTCCTGACCATGATCGCCGAGGACGCGGCAGACCGCTACCTGATCATGGGTTTGGAAAACCGCACCACGAATCGCGCAATTATTATCCTGGCGAGGGGTTTCTTAAATCCTGGCAGGACGTTTGCCTACATCATGGCCTTCCAAGTGCCTTGGCGGCGTGATACGCGCATCGGGTTGTTTCGCGGCAATGATTACGAGGTCCGCAAGGAACTCGTGAAGGCGTACAAGGACGGAACTGGAGAAAAGCCTTTTATCTTCGTACGCCGACCTACATATGCCAGTGGCGTAGAATTCATACACAAGTATCCAAAGGAAGCACCGATCGAGCTGTCTGCGTATCCCTACTATGAAACTTTTCTAGGTGGCGGCAACTGCGTGGGGGGAGGAGGTTCTGGCGCGTCACGTGTCAGTCCGACTCTCCAGATCGTCGCCGAAGTAAACGGCTGTCTGGTCATGCATTTTCCAACCTCAAACCAGAGTGGCGATTCGTTGTTCTATGGCGCCGGACCAAGGTGGACACCGCGAGCGTCTCAGCGTTTTTCGCCGTATGCCGAATTTTTGTTTGGTGGACGAAAGGTGACCTACGAAGTAGACAATGACGCATTGCGTACGCAGTTGCTGAAGGAATGGAAGAGCGGCGAGGGTTCGCTGCCGCACTATCCAAAGCGCAGCGATTGGTCCGTGGAAACGGCAAGCAATGGAGTTAGCGTGGCCGCCGGCGGTGGGATGGATGTTGTTTTCACCCGGGCGTTTGCGTGGCGGGTCGTCAACCTGCAATACACGCACACCTGGATGGGTGATGTGAACATGATTCACCCCCAGAACGGAATTCGCTTCACGACGGAAGCTATCTTGCGAATCGGCACCTGGTAACGCGGCCATCAGGCGAGGGGTAACTGCCTGGCTCCAAGGCCAAAGTGGCGATTCCCAGCCGCCAGCCCCTTACGATCTTAGCGGCTGCTTGCCCCGACCGAAGCACTGCAAGAAATACCAGTTGGCCGTAGCCAACCATCCGCCATCCTAGCTTTGCATGAAATTGGGTGAGTGCTAGGAAAGTCATGTCCACCATGGCCCACGCGAGTCACATTGCCGGCTTATTTTTTATTTCCTTCCGCTTGCGTTTGGCTTTGTTCGGCCTGATCGTTCTGATTTGCGGTCTTCCCGCTCCGGCGCAAACGGAACAATCCATCCGTCTGGGTGGGGAGAATAATCCACCCAATTCCCCTATACCTAAAATGGCCGTCGACGCGCTAGGGGACCCGCAGAAAGCGCCCGGAACCATTACTGGCAACGTGGTTGGCCAGGATGGAGTAGCTGTGGCCGGGGCCAACGTGAAGCTAATGCAAGAAGGTCAATTGGTGAGCCAGGAAATTACGTCTAGCGAAAACGGGCAATTCACGTTTACGAACGTAGCGCCCGGCTCATTTCAGCTGGTGATCACCTCGGAGGGCTTCGCAGAGCATACTTCCACAGGGGTTTTGGAGTCCGGTGAGAACTTCACGGCGCCGCAGGTCTCGATGGTTCTTGCGACAAAGGTTACTGAAGTTCATGTCGAACTCTCGATCACCGAAATCGCGCAAGAACAGATGAGGGATGAAGAGAAGCAGCGCGTGCTCGGCGTCATTCCAAATTTCTTAGTCAGCTACGCCCCCAACGCGGCGCCACTATCGCCCAAGCAAAAACTTAACCTGGCCTGGAAACTGAACATCGATCCTGTCTCAATCCTCTTGGCTGGACAGGCAGCGGGCATGCAGCAAGCGCGAAATGAATTCAGTGGATATGGACAAGGGGCGCAAGGTTATGCAAAACGCTTTGGCGCTGCGTATGCGGATTTCACGATCAGCAACTTCCTGGGCAGTGCGGTGTTCCCCTCTATTTTCAAACAAGACCCTCGTTATTTATACAAGGGCACAGGAAGCACGAAATCTAGAGTCCGATACGCGCTAGCGAATGCGGTGATGTGCAGAGGAGACAACGGTCACTGGCAGATAAATTATTCGGGAATTATCGGAAGCCTGGTCACAGGCAGCATCTCGAATCTGTACTATCCGGCAAGCGATCGCCATGGACCCGCACTAACCTTCGAAAATACCGCGATGAGCATCGCAACCACTGCAGTCTTCAACTTGATGCAGGAATTTGTGCTGCGAAAGCTCACGCCCAAAGTTCCGAACTCTCCTAACTCCAGCAATCCAAACCAACTATAAACTCTGTACTGATTCGCGAATGGTGGACGATGAGGTGAAGAGGTTCTTGAGGAGATTGAACCGAACTACTCACGAGGTTGGGCCACACGGCCAAATTTACGCTCATACAGTCGCGGAAGGGCGAACTAAAACCCTAAGCCAGTGGCGCTGTCCGGACTGTCTTCGCCGGGATTTTAGAAGGCGCGGGTGAGGGGTCGAGGAATAAGTACCCGCTGGTCAACTGTGGCTCTAGACCCAATTCGAGGCGTTCTTCTCGTCTACCAATTTCCGAATGCCCATCTCAGCGTTCAGCAGAGCGATCTCTTCAATCTCTGTCCCAACAGGGCTCAAGCGCCGTTGCTCGATCGCAGCAAGCGCCTCGTAAATACGTGCCATTACCAGATTGCAGTCCGTCTCATTGAATACGGCGAAATAGCTTTCCTGCCAGGGGTAGGTGGCGCGGGATGTTGCATTCATTTATCGCCTCGCTTCCAGCGATAGGATCGTGGCAACAATATTGGCGCTCGGTAACGTGGTGTTCAAGATTATTCGTCTCAGTGATGGTAGGTCATGACCGGACGAGTTTCACCCTTACCGGGGGCTAATAATTCTAAAATGTCCTCTTGGTGCGAAGCGACTCATGCAGGCTTCCCACCGCTCGCCGCGCTCGGCTTGCTCATCGAAGATTAGCGCGCCGGTGTGGGAGCCTAACGAGGCCCATCCGCGAGCAATTGTAATTCGACTTCGGGAACGACAAACTCCTCGGCAGGTTCCAGCCTGCCGCAATTCATGCATACGAGGATTTTCGGAAACACGAAGATAAGAGGTTGGTTCGAGACCTGCGCGTGAATGGCGATTTCTGTGTTGAACTGCTGTTGATTCGACGAAGTGCAGGATTTGCAGACCATCGGGGACCCCCGACCAGCGTTGGTACACTGGTGCGATATAAGGCTGAGAGTATAGCTCAGCAAATCTTAATTAACGAGATAGTTTATTTACGGTTGTGTGAAAATTATGACAGCCGATGATACCCTATGGAAAGGAAGGTTGTCCCGCCTACTGTCAGAAGTGCCAGTTCCAATCTCCGTCAAATTTCTCCTGAAAAATTCTTCGATTTGCCTCATCGGCCGAAAACTGGACGTTCGATAACCGGGCAACTTCCACTCTACTCGGGTCCGAGACTGGATTGGGTCTAGGAAGCTATTCCGCTGCTCAGAAACCGCTCGCCGCGTAGCACTTTCGCCATGGCGGGCAGAAGTTCGCCACCCGCGTCGGACTTGAGCACATAGCCACAGCATCCGTCGCTCACAGCGGCCTTGATTACATCTGGGTCAGTGTTCTCGGACAAAATCAGAATTTTCGCGTGGGGAGCCACGATGCACAGTTGCTTCGCTGCCTCCAATCCATTCAGCTTCGGGAGGCCGATGTCCAAGAGAATCAAATCCGGCTGTGATTCTTCCGCTTTCTGAATCGCTTCCAGTCCGTCTGAAGCAGTCGCGGCAACCCTAAACTCGGCAGTTTCTTGCAAAATCAAGCAAACAAACTTTCGGAAGGGCTTGAAGTCCTCCACGACAAGTACCTGCACGAAGCTCATATTCGGGCCACCATGTTCCCCTGTGATGCCCTCTAGTGACCGCATGGTCTCCGATAGAACCTAAACCTGAGATAAATTCCAAATCTAGAACGCAGTGTCGACTTGGCCTGGAGATTTCCGTTGACGTCGCTAAAGACCAAGCAAATCACGCCTTCCACCAGGCGACCGCTATGGTTCCGGAATGTAGTGGCATCTCCGACTTTCGTAGGCGCACTTTTAAGCCCAATCGATTGTCGCTCGCCAACACTCACTACTCGGAAATCGGCCCTCTTAACAAATCACTTACAGTTTCTTTATGCTTCCCAAGCTAGCATCGGCTCAATAGTTTGTTGGCCTACGGGGGCGGGGTTGCGCCATGCGCTTATTTCGTCCCCATTTATTTTGACCACCCGCACGGATCCTAAACGAAAAGGCGCGAGTAATCTCACCCGCGCCCCTCGTTCTACCTACTCTTTTACGACTTGCATCCGGAACAGGAAGCACAGCACTCAGCGGAAGCGCAACAACCTGCGTGCGCCGCCACGGCTGAGCCTGCTATTCCAAGCGAAATGCCTGCCATTAACACAACTACTTTTAGCATCTTCACAATTCGTCTCCTTATTACATAGAAAGAGTTCTCGTGGAACGGATAAGGCATCCGACGAAGGGCCTCAAGCGACAGGTTTGCTTTCTAAATGCGAAGGAGACTGCTTTGCAGCAAAACGTCTCTGCTGGCACTCCAAGGTTCTGGCTTGATTGTTTCCGTGTTTGCAGAGAGTTGAACGGCGGCGTGAAACGGCGAAACGGCCACAATCAAATGAAGGACGTAAGGGCGCAGGGATGCTACAGGGTTTTGCTTTTGTGTGAGCGTGGCCTCTGGGCAACACGATACAGTCGAAGTTTGCTGACTCTTCCCCGAGTGTCGGTGCTCGCAGCACGATCCGGCCTCAGTTGCACCGGTATCTTCGCCAACCGATACATACGTCTTGCAGGTTATTGAAGCCGCGAAGGTTGGCGCACATCCCAACAAGCACGCCAAGAATCCAAGCCATAAAGCCTTTTTGCTGCGCTGTCGCATCGAATCGACATGCTTGCCGGTAGTCAAACATTTGGAGTTCACTGGCCATTGTTCGATTTTTTAGAACCTTGAAACGAGTGGAGTTGCAGCGAGGAGTTCTGGGATCGGGCTGCGACACTCAACTCACGTTTTGTTTTCTCGTCCCCGCGGAAGGGAACAACATGCGTAGGCTGCCAATAGCTACGATTGCTGGCTTGTTGTTGGCCACATCACAGTGGGCTCAAAACCGAGCCCCGATACCCGACCCGTCAGCGAATGAACCGCAAGGGATCACCATCCCAGCGGGTACGCGCATTCCGCTCTCTCTTATCATCCCCATCCACACTAACCTCGCGCATCGCGGTGATGTTGTGCATTTGGAAACCCGATATCCGGTAATTGTCGGCATTGAGATTGCGATTCCTGCTGGCACCTACGTCGAGGGGGTAATCGACAAGGTTACAAAGCGGGACCGTAGCGGTTCTCCTCCTGCCGGCTTGCACATGCACTTCACTCGACTGAGATTCAACAATGGATATGAAGTTCGTCTGGACGGTGCAATTCTTCAAGCTGTCGTTGGAGTCCCTCCGTACATTGACGCGGATATTTCCGAGCAAGTCGAATTCGCCGAGCCCGCCGTATTTGTACATTCATCGTATGTTACTGATTCAGGCCCATGGAAATTTGGCCCCTCGCGCTTACAGGCTCAGCACAAACCACCCAAGCCGCCGAAGCCTCCTAAGAACCCGAATCCACCGGACCCAAACCCACCCCCAGCACCCACGCCTCCCCCGACTCCGAATCCGCCACCTAGTCCCACACCGCCACCGGTACCCACCCCCAACCCACCTCCCACACCTACGCCCCCCCCTCCTCCTACGCCCACTCCGAGCCCCGTGCCCTCACCCACAATCTCGGCGCCAGGATCAAGCATGGGCGCCGCGGTTGGAATTGGAATCGGAGCGGTGGCTGCGGTCGTTGGAGGGGTTCTAGTGGCCAGGCATCGGGGCGCGGATAGTGTCATCGAAGAAGGCACACAATTTTATATGTTGCTGCAAACTTCTCTGTTCCTTGAGAGACAAGCCGCGGCCGGAATGATGTCGCAGTGAGAGTGCGTGGCTGTAAGGGCTGGAGAGGAAGTTCTGCGGGAGGCCTCTCTAGGGGTACACGATGTGGTTTCTTAAGGCTTGGCGCACCAGATGGGCCAGGGAAGACAAATTCAATTTCAACATAAGACGGCTTCGATACGCTTCACGGTGCGTGCACTGATGCCTAGCCTTTCGGCGCTGGCCGGTCGCGCCCGCTTCGGTAACCCGGTTC
>Ga0070711_100001804_pt1 | contig 11937 bp, 14 predicted proteins | sample LARL53metaG_FD_65452 | JGI IMG/M metagenome (GOLD analysis project Ga0070711, IMG submission 65452) | Corn, switchgrass and miscanthus rhizosphere microbial communities from Kellogg Biological Station, Michigan, USA - LAR L5-3 metaG | ecosystem: Host-associated > Plants > Roots > Rhizosphere ... | reverse complement strand
CTCGTCGTCGACATGCCGCCCGGTACCGGCGACATACAATTGACCCTGGCACAACGCGTTCCCGTCAGCGGCGCGGTGATCGTCACCACGCCTCAAGACATTGCTCTGCTCGATGCGCGCAAAGGTCTCAAGATGTTCGAGAAGGTCGAAGTCCGGGTGCTCGGCGTCGTTGAGAACATGAGCGTGCATGTGTGCAGCCAGTGCGGTCATCTGGAGCATGTGTTCGGCAGCGGCGGCGGCGCGCGCATGGCGGCTCAGTACGGCGTACAACTGCTGGGCGAGCTGCCTTTGGACATCCGCATCCGCGAAGACGCGGACGGCGGCGCTCCCACGGTCGTTGCGGAGCCGGGCAGCGCCAGGGCGCGCGCCTACTTTCTGATGGCGCGCCGCACCGCGGCGCGCTTGGCGACGTTGAACAGAGACTACAGCCGGGTATTCCCCAAGATCACGGTAGAAGCGACATAGGCTCCTCATGAGCATCAAGAGCGACAAGTGGATCCGGCGAATGGCGGCGGCACAGGGCATGATCGATCCGTTTTCACCCGAACAGGTGCGGGTCGCGAACGGCCACAAGATCGTGTCTTACGGCACCTCGAGTTACGGCTACGACGTGCGTTGCGCCGACGAGTTCAAGATATTCACCAACATCAATTCCACCATCGTTGATCCGAAGAGTTTCGACGAGAAGTCGTTTGTGGATTTCAAGGGACCGGTCTGCATCATTCCGCCGAACTCCTTTGCGCTCGCGAGCACCGTGGAATTCTTTCGAATTCCGCGCAGCGTTTTGACCGTGTGCCTGGGGAAATGCGTCACCGGGGATACCCGCTTGGTCGACGCTGATACCGGCGCCTATGTGCCGATCACGGAGATGCGCTGGGGCAAGCGTACCCTGGCCTGGGACGGCTCGCATTTGCGGCCGGCGAAAGTGTCGGCCTTCATACCGCAGGGCAAGCGGGAGATCTTCGAGCTGCGCACGCGGACGGGGTTGCGCATTCGGGCGACGGCGAATCATCCGTTTCGAATGCTCAATCGGTGGGTGCCCTTGGGCGAGCTACGGCCCGGCGATCGTATTGCGGTGGCCCGCGAGATTCCGATTTTCGGCAAGACGCCCGTCGCCGACTGGGAAGCCACTCTCACGGGCTTGATGATCTCAGAAGGGCAATGCGATACGCCCGGCCATAGCCCGACATATACCACCGCAGATCCGGCCATGGTTGCGCTGCTTGAGTCTGCGATGGCGGCCTCGGACCTGGGCGAGATCACTTACAACGGCCGCTACGGGTATCGACTGGTCAATCGCAAGGGAAGAGGCGGAATCGCACAGCGAAATCGCGCCCACGACTGGCTTCGAAATCTCGAACTCAACGTGGGCGCCGCCGACAAGTTCGTGCCGCAGATGATCTTCACGGCGCCCGAGCCCTCGGTTCGCCTGTTTTTGCAGGCGCTGTTCAGCGGCGACGGCAGCATCTATCACTCCGATCGGGGCGTCTTCCTCGAGTACTACTCGAAGTCCCGGCGGCTGATCGAGGATGTGCACCATCTTCTGCTGCGTTTCGGAATCTTCTCGCTGATCCGCGAGAAGGCCACCGCGATCGGGACTCGCGCCTGCAAGATACAGATCACCGACAAGGATCAAATCCTGCGTTTTGCCCAGAGAATCGGCTTCTCACCTGGCTCGGTGAAGCAGCGACGCCTCGAGGAAGAGGCGCTGCCGATGACCGCCGCGCAACCGAAGCGCAAGAGCAACTTCGATACGCTGCCGAGGGAGGCCTGGGCGGGCGCCGCTACGGCCGCTCGGGTTGGCGGCCTCAGCTTGAGCGCGCTCGACATCCGTACCCAACCGGCTCAATCCATGCCGTTGTCCGTTGCGGCGCGGGTCGCGCTCATGACGGGCGATCCGTATGTCTCTCCGCTCGTCGACGGTCCCATATGGGATGAGGTCGAAGAAATCGAGCCGGTCGGATCCGAAGAAGTCTATGACATCACCGTGCCGACACTGCATAACTTCGTCGCCAACGATTTCATCGTCCATAATTCAACTTATGCACGTTGCGGAATTATCGTCAACGTAACGCCCTTGGAGCCGGAGTGGGAGGGGCACGTGACCTTGGAATTCTCCAACACCACGCCGCTGCCCGCGAAGATCTACGCCAACGAAGGCGTGGCTCAAATGCTGTTCTTCGAGTCGGACGAGGTGTGTGAAACTTCCTACCGCGATCGCGGCGGCAAGTACCAGGGCCAGCGCGGCGTCACATTGCCGAAGACCTGACTCTTCGGCGAATCTAACGCTTCAGACTCTTGATCCGCATCGCAAATTCCAATTTGCCGTCGCGGGTTCTCTCCGCCTGTACCGGCACGAAGCCCAGCGACGGCGCAAACCACATCCGCAGGATGCGATTGTTGCCGTGGCGCTGACTGGCGACGATCACCGTGTCGAGGTCTCCCAGCGCGGTTTTCAGATTGGCGGTCCCCTCCTGGGAGTATTCGAATTCCTTGAGCTGGTCCTTGTCAACGATGTGAAAGGTCTTTGGCAAATTGCCCTTGCGCAAGTCGAGCATCACTTCAACCTGGATGGACATCACGTCCTGGGTCCCTTCTTTGAGGGCCAAGTCGACCGGTTTCGTCTCGGACGTGCCGCGAATTCGGCCGCCGTTCCAATCGAAATCCAACTCCACGCTGGATGAGCCGTCCTCGCCGCGGTATTTTTCCGGGCGGACATGTTCATCGACGATGCTGAGCCAGCTCTTCTGCGTGACTTCGCTGCGGTACAGGCGGAAGACGCCGCGGGCCGTTATCGTCCACGTGTAGAGATAATGACCGGGCTCGCCGTCGGGCTTGAGCTCGAGGTCGCTGGTGCCGACGCTTATCGTCTTCCAGTCGGCCTCATAGTGCGCGGAAAAAGGCTCCAGGGCGGCGTCGCCCGCCGCAGTCTGCGCTCCGGCCACAGGGGCGGCGATGATGGCCAGCGACAGGGCAGTGAATCGGCTAACAGTCATGGTTGTCCTCCAACTGCACGGGCGCGCTCAGCGCTTTGCCGTCCAACCAGGCCTGCCCAGCCTCGCAGCGCAGGCGGCCCTCGCAAAACCAGCGGACGGCAAGCGGGTAGATGCGATGTTCCTGGACTTGCACACGCGCTGCCAGGCTAGCCTCATCGTCGTGCGGTGTCACCGCAACGCGCGCCTGGATCACCGCCGGACCCGCGTCGAGCTCCTCGGTCACGAAGTGCACGGTCGCGCCGTGCTCGGTCTCGCGTGCCTCGAGAACGCGACGATGCGTATGCAAGCCTGGGTACTTGGGCAGCAACGACGGGTGGATGTTCAATATGCTGCCGGGGTATTCCGCTATGAACTGCGCGGAGAGTATGCGCATGAAGCCCGCGAGCACGATCAGCCGCGGCGAGCAGCCGCGAACGGCCGCGGCCAACTCATGCTCGAACGCGGCGCGCGCGCTGCCCGGGATGCCGGCCACCGCCTGGGCGGGAATCCCAAGATTGCGCGCCGTCTCGAGCCCGGCGGCGGCGGCTTTGTCCGAAAATACCTTGACGACGCGATAGGGGGCGGCGCGGCTTTGCTCGATGAGCGCACGCATGTTGCTGCCGCGTCCCGATATGAGGATGACGATCGGCTGCCGAGGCAGATCGCTGCTCAAGCGATGACGACACCGCGCGCACCCGCGCGCACTTCACCGATCACGAGCGCTTCCTGTCCCATGTCGCGCAGGATGGCAATGGCGCGCTCGGCATTGCCCGGCCGCAGGTGAATCGTCATGCCGATGCCGCAATTGAACACGCGGTACATTTCCGGGTCGGCGACGTGACCCTGACGCTGCAGCCATTCGAACACTGCCTCACGGCGCCAGGCGTTGCGTTCCAGCACCACTTCCAAACCATCCGGCAACACCCGCGGAATGTTCTCCAACAGGCCGCCGCCCGTGATGTGCGATACGCCGTGCACCGGAAGCTGAGCGATCAGCCCGAGCAGCGGCTTCACGTAGATGCGGGTGGGCGCCATGAGCCGATCGATCAATGTCACGCCATCGACGAGGCCATGCAGATCCGCGCCGCTCACCTGCAGGATTTTTCTGATCATCGAAAAGCCGTTGGAATGAGGTCCGGAGGAGGGCAGCCCCAGCACCACGTCGCCGGCCCGCGTGGCTGAGCCGTCGATGATGGCGTCTTTTTCCACGATGCCGACGCAGAATCCCGCGAGGTCGTAATCCTCACCGTGATACATGCCCGGCATCTCGGCCGTTTCTCCGCCCACCAGCGCGCAGCCGGCCTGCACGCAGCCTTCGACGATGCCGGCGATGAGGCGCTCGCCCACGCCCACGTCAAGCTTGCCCGTCGCAAAGTAGTCGAGAAAGAACAACGGTTCAGCGCCCTGCACGACCACGTCGTTGACGCACATCGCGACCAGGTCGATGCCCACGGTATCGTGACGGCGAGTGTCGATGGCGAGACGCAGCTTGGTGCCGACGCCGTCGGTGCCCGACACCAATACGGGGCGGCGATAGCGGTCGAGCGGCACCTCGACCAGGGCGCCAAATCCGCCGATGCCCCCCAGCACCTCGCGGCGCATCGAGCGCCGCACGTGGGGCTTGATGCGTTCGACAAGTTCCTCGCCGGCGTCGATATCGACTCCGGCCTCGCGATAGGTTACCGGGGCTCGCTCAGTCATTCGGGTCCTTTATGGTGGATGGGCCGGTCGGCTCGGTCGACGCGGCAGGTCGGCCAGCTGTGGTATTTTACATCAGGCGACCCAAGGCTTCCGCGATAACACCATGGCACCGTACCGCAGCGAAAATTTCCGTCGATTTTTGCATCTGGCAGGGATTTTGTGCTTGAGCGTGGCCGCGCTTGGCTTTGGGTCGGAAGTGGAGGCGCTGACGCGTGCGGAACTATACCAAGCGGTGGCGCCCGCGGCGGACCGCACCGAGGGGGGGCAGACCGAGGCCTTCCAAACCGCCATGAAAACCGTGCTGGTGCGGGTCACGGGGCGCCGCTCGGCGGCGGACGACCCGGCGTTGGCACCGTTGGTCGCCAATGCCCGCCGCTACGTGCAGCAGTATCGCGGCGGCGCCGACAATCAGGTCTGGGTGTCCTTCGACGGTCCGGCGATCGAACGTTGGCTGACGCAGAATGGCCAGCCTCTGTGGGGCCATGAACGGCCGACGACCTATGTATGGCTGACTGCCCAGACGGGTCCTCAATCCGGGTCCGTCATCACCGCCGACAGCACGTCCGAACTCAAATTGGCCATCGATGCGGAGGCTGCGTGGCGCGGTCTGCCGTTGCTGTGGCCGAGTGCCGCCGACCTGCAGAGGAATCGTCTGGACTACGCCGCCGTGAGCGGTGCCGCGCAGTCCACGCTGGCCGAGATCGGCCGGCGGGCCGGCGCCGAAGGGATGCTCGTCGGTCGAGCTGCCGGGACCAGCGCAGCCGCCAATGTGCGCTGGACCCATCTGTTTCAGGATCGCAGCAGCGAATTCTCCGGTCCGTTGGAGGGCGTGAATCGCGCGGCCGACCTGTATGCCGAATTGTTTGCGGCCAGCGGCACTCTCGTGCCGATCGACATCGAGGTGACGGGGGTGCGCGATCTGCGCGAATACGCCAACGTGCAGACCTATCTCGAATCGCTGACGTTCATTTCGCACGTCAGCGTGATCGCGTTGACGGGCGATAGCATTCGATTTCGACTGATGACGCGCGGCGGCGCCGAATCCTTGCATCGCACGCTTACCTTGAACGGCCGGCTGCAGCCGATCGCCGCAGTCGACCCCGGGGTTCAGCGCTTTCAACTTCGCCATTAATCAGGCTCCCAGTGTCGCTGCCTCTGCGCCAAATCCCGAATGTCATCACGTCGATCAGAATCCTCTTGGTCGCGCCCACTGCCGCGGCCCTGGCCCATCATCAGCTGTTGACCGCCATCGCGCTATTCGGGGCGGCGGCCCTGTCGGACGCCGCCGACGGCTATCTAGCCAAGCGCTATGACTGGCGGACGGAACTCGGCGCCATCTTGGACCCGTTGGCCGACAAATTGCTGTTGGCCACCGTTTTCATCACTCTCGCCTACCTGAAACTCGTGCCCCTGTGGTTGATGGCCGCAGCGGTGGCGCGGGACGTGATCATTGTGATCGGTGCGCTGCTGTTTCGGTTTTGCGTCGGTCCCCTGGAAGTGCGCCCGTCGATCGTCAGCAAATTCAATACGCTGTGCCAGGCCGCATTCATCATGGCCGTTGTCGGCAGAGAAGAATTCGCCGTGCCACCCGGCTGGACCGTGATGTTGCTCGGCTCATTGGTGTTTGTGACGGTCGCGGTCAGCGGCATCGATTACGTGTTGATCTATGGCCGGCGTGCGTTGAACGTTGCCAAGCCACGTGACGCCGCACGCGCGGGCGACCGGCGAACGTGAAGCAGCTTGCTCTCGGGGTCAGGCTCCGCGCCGATGCGCTGTTCGAGAGTTTCTGGCCGGGGCAGAACGGCGAAATTGTGGCCGCTCTCAAGGCCTCCGGCTCTGCGCCGCTGTGGCTCTGGGGCGCACGCGGCTCGGGTAAAACTCATTTGCTGCAGGCCGTGTGCGCGGCCGCGGGTGAAGCGGCCGCCTATTTTCCGCTGGACCGCTCGCTCGCGTTGCCGCCCGAAGCGCTGGCGGGATTCGAGCACAGCCGCGTGCTGTGCGTCGACGACGCCGATGCGGTCGCCGGAGATCCCGCCTGGGAACGGGCCCTGTTCCGTCTGTTCAATGATGCGGCGGATCTGCGGACGCGTTTGATTTTCGCCGCCGCGGCGCCGCCGCGCCAGGCCGAGTGGTCGCTCGAGGACTGGCGTTCGCGCGCCGCCGCGTGCATCGTCTACCAATTGCGGGAGCTCGACGATGCCGGCCGCATCGAAGCGCTGCGGTTGCGCGCCGCCCAGCGAGGCTTGCAATTGCCCTATGAAACCTCCGAGTACCTGCTGAAACGATTGCCGCGGGATCTGCCATCATTGTTCGAGATTCTTGACCAGCTCGATGAAGCTTCTCTGGCGGCGCAGCGGCGGCTCACCATTCCATTTATTCGCGACGCCCTCGAGAAACACGCAAGAACAAAATCATAGTGCAGAACCACGCGAATACCAGCAGCAGGCTCGTGGCGGCCATCCAGCGCGCGGCAGGGTTCACCAACAATTCCGTCAGGGCGAAGACGAGATACGGAATGGCGAACAATGTGGCCCAGGCATAGGTATGGCGGTGGCCGCGCCGCAGTCCATTCAAAGGCGCCAATAATGGCAACACGGCAAGGATGCAAATCAGCCACGGATATCCGACGATCATCCAACCCAGCAGACTCACGGCCACGGCGATCCAGAGCCAAAGCGTCAGCGCACGCGCCGTCGACTCTTGAATCATGTGCCGCTCCCCAAGCGAGCGGCGAGCTTGGCCACCCGCATCCCCAACGCGCGCGCGAGTTCACGTTCCGGCTCCGACAATTCACCTGCGCCGCTGAGCGACGCTACGTGGCTCGCGCCGTAGGGTGTACCGCCGCTGCGTGTGGCGGCCAATCCTGCTTCGCTGAACGGCAAGCCGACCAAGAACATGCCGTGGTGAAGCAGAGGAATCATCATGGAAAGCAAAGTCGATTCCTGGCCGCCGTGCAGGGTTTGGGTCGAGGTGAACACGGCAGCAGGCTTGCCCTCGAGAGCGCCGGAGATCCAGAGTGCGCTGGTGCCATCCAGGAAGAACTTCAGCGGCGCCGCCATATTGCCGAAACGCGTCGGGCTTCCCAGGATGAGCCCGCAGCACTGCAGCAGATCATCATGAGTCGCGTAGGGCGGACCCTCGTCCGGTATCGACGGATCAAGCTGATCCGTGGTAGCGGTCACCGGCGCAACGGTACGCAGCCTGGCCTGCATGCCGGCGACGGCTTCGACGCCCCGGCACACTTGCCGGGCCAGGGCGGCGGTGCTGCCTTGGCGTGAATAATACAGAACCAAAATTTCGTTCATCAGTACTCTTCCGAGAAATCACGGTGGAATCTGCGCACGTGCTGCGCCGGCGCAACGGAATAAATAACACGTGCCGATTATTGTATAACGGCCGCTCGTTTGACGGCCCTGGCCGCTGTTGCTAGTGTCCCAGTCCCCTATGTTGCGCTTCATTGCTGTTTTTGTCGGAGTCGCCTGCCTGTTCGGATGCGCCGGAGCTCCCGTGCAGGAAATGAGCGACGCCCGGCAGGCGATCGCGGCCGCCCAGGCGGCCGGCGCATCCTCGGCGACCTCGCCCGACTTCTATGCAGCCCAGGCCGCCATCGGCCGCGCCGAAACTCATCTGCAGGCGCAAGAGTTCACTCGAGCTCGCTATGCTGCGCTGGAAGCGAAGCGCCACGCCGCCGCCGCCCTCGCGAATGCGAATAGCGAGCATTCGGAGGCGCCGGTCACCCAACCGCATTGAGGCGGCGCTCGAATTGGGTCCGGTCGTTCGCCGATTTCTCGTCTTTGGGAAGGTTCAAGGCGTGTATTTCCGCCACAGCACCCGGCTCGAGGCCAGGAAGCTGAACATCCGGGGACTTGCGCGCAATCTGCCCGACGGCTCCGTCGAGGTGCTGGCGCAAGGCACGGCGGCCGCGGTCGATGAATTACGGCGATGGCTGGGGCGCGGACCGGCCCATGCGAGGGTGGATGAGGTCCGTGAGATTCCACCGGGCGACATCGAGTCGATTCCCGAGGGTTTTGACGCTCTCTAGAAGCGCCAAACTCGCTGCCAGCGCTGCATCACCAACGCCGGGTAGGTGTTGCGGCCGACGCTGCCGTTGTAGCGGGCCAGCGCGCGCGACCAGTTGCGATTTTCGACGCGCAGGTAATAACGCAGAATTTCACAGCCCATGCGGATGTTGGGCTCGACCCGCACCAGTTGGTTCTGCACGCCCAATTCGCGCGGCCAGAACGGCATGACCTGCATGAGACCGACGGCGCCCGCGGGCGATACCGCCCAACGATCAAAGCGGCTTTCCACTTCGATCAACGCCAGGACCAGGTCGGGGGGTAATTGCAGCGTCGGATCGCGCTTTGCCTCGCAGTACACATGATCCAGAATCTCGATCCGCGCCTCGTGTGTGGGCACCAGCCGCGCGAGCTTCGGCTCCATGGTTTTGTACCAGACCTCGGAGTCGAACTTGTCGGCGAAACAGTTGGAGTTGCCGATGATCTTTTGCAGCAGAGCTTTGAGCTCCGGATCGCGTTGCTGATCCGCATGGGCGGTCCGCGGCAGCGCCCAGTACCCTGCCAGAGCAACGAGGGCGCAGACCATTGTCGCGCGCAGCGGCCGCCGCATGAGAGTCCTTTAGCCGTTTAACTTATGTCGAATATAGCCTACTGGATCGGCGGCCGGAATTTCCGTCGACTCGGTCGCGCGTCGGTGACGATATTCGAGATTTCCGGCATCGAGGCCCCGGTCCCCGATGACAATCCGATGAGGAATGCCCATGAGTTCGGAATCCGCGAACTTGACCCCCGGACGGGCATCGCGATCGTCGAGCAGCACATCGATGCCGGCGTCCTTGAATTGCTGATACAGGGCATCGGCCGTTTGTTGCACGCGCGTCGACTTCTGGTAGTTGATCGGGACCAGGACCACTTGAAACGGTGCAATCGCTTCGGGCCATACAATGCCGTTGGCATCGTGGTTCTGTTCGATCGCGGCCGCCACGACCCGTGTGACCCCGATGCCATAGCAGCCCATGAACATGGTCTGCGATTTGCCCTGCTCATCGAGCACGGCGGCATGCATGGCCTCACTGTACAGTTGACCCAGTTGGAAAATATGTCCTACCTCGATGCCGCGCGCGATCTCCAGGGTGCCACGGCCGCTGGGACTGGGGTCGCCGCTCTGCGCATTGCGGAGATCGGCGGCTTGCGGGGCGGTCAGGTCGCGCCCCCAGTTCGCGCCGCGGAAGTGCATGTCCATCTCATTGGCACCGCAGACGAAATCAGCCAGGTGAGCCGCCGCGTAATCGGCATATATCCTGCCGGCGAAGCCGATGGGACCGATGAAACCAGGTTCCGTTCCGGTGGCCTTGCGCACGCACTCGGCGCTCGACATGCGCAGCGGACTGGCCACTCCGGGTAATTTTTGCGCCTTCACCGCATTCAATTCATGATCGCCGCGGATCACCAAGGCCACCACGTCGCCGTCGCTGCCGTCGACGAGCAGCGTCTTGACGCAGCGCGCAGCATCGACCTGGAGCAGGGCGGCAACGTCGGCGATGGTGCGGGCGTTGGGCGTGGACACTTTGGTCAACGGCTCGGTGGCGGCGGGGCGCGGCGCGGCGGGCGCGACGGTGGCCGCCATTTCGAGATTCGCGGCGTAGTCGTCGGCATTGGAAAATACAATCGCGTCCTCGCCTGAATCCGCCAGCACGTGAAACTCCTGGGATACAGTGCCGCCGATGCTGCCGCCGTCGGCCTGGACCGCCCTGAACTTCAATCCGATCCGCGTGAATATGCGCGAGTACGCCTCGTACATGAGGCGATAACCCTGGGCGAGGCTCGCTTCGTCGACATGAAACGAGTACGCGTCCTTCATCAAGAATTCGCGGGCGCGCATGACGCCGAAACGCGGACGGATTTCATCGCGGAACTTGGACTGAATCTGGTAGAAATTGACCGGCAGCTGCTTGTAGCTGCGCAGCTCGCGCCGCGCAATGTCGGTGATGACCTCTTCGTGCGTGGGACCGTAGGCAAAGTCACGGTCATGCCGATCTTTGAAGCGCAGCAGCTCCGGCCCGTACTTGCTCCAACGGCCGGATTCGATCCAAAGTTCGGCGGGCTGGAGGGTCGGCATGCTGAGCTCGAGAGCCCCGGCGCGGTCCATCTCCTCGCGCACGATGCGTTCCACCTTGCGCAACGTGCGCAGGCCGAGCGGCAGCCATACATACAGGCCGGCGGCGAGCCGGCGGATCATGCCGGTCCGGAGCATCAGCTGGTGGCTGATGACTTCCGCGTCGGAGGGCACCTCTTTGAGGGTCGAAATGGGGTTTTGAGATAAGCGCATAGCCACATAGCTTACATCAGGCCCCCTGGTATTATGGCGCCATGAGCGACGACGAGGATTCGACAGCGCGGCCGCGGGGAGTGTACTGGCTGCCGAACTTGCTGACGACGGGGGCATTGTTCGCCGGCTTCTATGCAATCGTGGCGGCCATCGACCTGAAATTCGAGCGTGCCGGCGCAGCAGTGTTCATTGCCATGATATTTGACGGCCTGGACGGTCGTGTGGCGCGCTGGACCCACACCGAAAGCACGTTCGGCAAAGAGTACGACAGTCTCTCCGATATGGTGTCGTTTGGCGTCGCGCCCGCCATCGTCACCTATCAATGGGGGGTGGCGCGCATTGCCGAGTACGGGCCGTTGTGGCGCAGATTGGGCTGGTTGGTGTGTTTTTTCTATGCGGCCGCCGCGGCCCTGCGTTTGGCGCGCTTCAATTCGCGCTCCGCCACCCAGGACAAGCATTACTTTGAGGGCCTGCCCAGCCCGTCAGCCGCTGCCATCGTCGCGGCTCTGGTGTGGCTTGCCAGCGATCAAACCAACATAGGTCTGCCGGGGTTGATATTGGCGTTCCTGGTCACCGCCTCGGCCGGCGCGCTCATGATCAGCCGGTTCGCGTTCAACAGCTTCAAGCAAGTCAATCCCGGCGCCCGTGTGCGCTTCACTTATATCGTTCTGGTGCCGATCGCGTTCATCTTGATTTTCCTTCATTTGCCCATCAGTTTGCTGGTCATGTTCGGCGGCTATGCCCTGTCGGCGCCGATGCTGTGGCTGTATCGCAAACTGCGCCGGCGCACGCGTGTAGTGCCGAACGCATGAATCCCGTGTTGCGCCAAGAATATCTGGCCGCGCTCGGTCTGCAGACATGGGTTGCACGATCCACGCCGCGCGATGATGCCGGAGCGCACGAGGTCGCGGCG
>Ga0070711_100001803_pt1 | contig 11938 bp, 11 predicted proteins | sample LARL53metaG_FD_65452 | JGI IMG/M metagenome (GOLD analysis project Ga0070711, IMG submission 65452) | Corn, switchgrass and miscanthus rhizosphere microbial communities from Kellogg Biological Station, Michigan, USA - LAR L5-3 metaG | ecosystem: Host-associated > Plants > Roots > Rhizosphere ... | reverse complement strand
GCTACACGAGCCCGAAATGCTCTCTCCGAGCAACTGGGGAAGCACGGTGCGAAGAGCGTCGATGAGCCGCTTAGGCTCTTCCAGAATCCGGCCCCTGGTCACATTGAATTCCTGATGAAAGATTCGAGCCGCGTCGAGATTGTTGAAGACGGTCTCCAGGCCGATGCTGAGCGCCGGTCCGTAGACGGTCCGCACATGCTCGATGAGCTTGCGCCCCTCATCCGTACGGCCTGCTGCAGACATCTGGAGAACCTGGAAGAAGTCTTGGTCAAGCGGTGGCGGGACCGGCGACTCCGGGTCAACAAACGACGCACCACGGGTTGCACCGGCCCCGAGAATCACCAGGGTCTTCCGATCCCTCAAGCCAAGTGATGGGATATCCACCGGACCAACACTATCCCGGCCTCTCCGAGCTGCTGCTTCCGCATGAAAGCAGCGGCGTCGACGCTCCAGCGGGCCGCCACTCGCCGAGGAGAACTGGCGTAAGCCTCACGGCAGTGTCCTACTGCTGGGGACCGAAATCGGGCCAAACAATTGCCGGTAGACCAAAGGCCAACCGCTGCGCCGCTGAGGGCTGCGAGACCCTTCGGAGCAGCTAGCCCGTCGAGTGGGGACCGGTAAGGCGTCGACCGATGCCACTGCACGCCGTCACGCTCGCGCGGCCGCACTGATCATCAGTCCGATCCCGATCGGTACGGCCAGAGCAACGGCGGTAAGGCCCAGATCAACCCACCACAAAGCCTCCCCGGGACCGACTTGCATGAGCGTGGCAATGCTCGCCACCAGGAAGATGCCGATTCCAGCGAAGTTGAGAAGCACTGCCAGGGCATTCAACTTTCCACTCAGCCGACGTGCATTGTCCTCGATCTGCCAAGATGGCACCGTGCCTACCTCTTGTTGCAGGGACGGCCACAGTTCCTGACGTATGTAGCGCCCGATCGTATTGACTCGGTATCGCTCGGAGGTGTGGAGCAGGATTACACCCAATGCGAGCGGCGGGATTGCCAGAAGCAAACGATCGCTGCCGCCTTCCTTGGCGACGAAGCCGATGATGATGCCAAGTGCCGTCAACCCTATGCCGATGACGGCAGCTTGTGCCGTCGCATGGCTGAGGATCTCAGCGCGGAGCGCGTTGAACTCAGCCAACATAACTTCGACTGCTTGCTCGGAGTGTGGCGGGTTCTCCCGCATCCCTTCCACTCACGACATTGTCGCCCGACGATCGCCCGAAGCGCGATTGCTCGTACTGCCGGGCAGCAGCTTGCAGAGTGCATCAGAAAGCCACGGTCCTGGCCGGTACGCTCAGCTGCGGATTAGGCTCGCAATGCGGTACGGTCAAGGTCGGGATCGCAGTCTCGCGCATTACGACCGCTCCTCCGTCAGCGTCGACATCGGGTCGTTCCACGGATCTTGCGGAACGGTTCGCCGCCTATATTCGGGCGATACGAGGATCGTTGGTAGCGATTCCGTCGACCCCGAGGGCTTCCATCTCAACGAACGTGCTCGGATCGGGGACGGTCCAGACTCGAACCTCTCCGCCCGCTTCGTGGACACGCTCAACGAGCCTCCGCGAAGCAATTCGGTAGTTACACATGATCCCGTCGCACTCACCGGCCGCCACCGCGTACTCAGCCAAGCGGGGGAGACGCCATTTCCATCCCCGAAGTGCTGCTGTGCGCGGCGAGCCAGGCACTCTTCGGTCTGGGTAACCCCTGGGCTGCGGAACAGACCACCCAACCCTTAGGTCCGGAAGGAGAGAGCGGAGCCTTAGGAGCGAGCCAAGATGGTGGCCCGAGACAATGGTCCGCTTGGTGGTGTCATGGCTGGCCAGCTCCTCAGACAAGCTTGCCTCGAAACCCCACCCCTTGACATCGCAGTTCAGCGGGATACCGAGTTCGGCGAGAAACCCGAGGCCCTCGCTCAGCGAAAGCGGTTTGTGGTCGCGCGCAGCCTTCTCGTCGTGAGCGAGAACGAGACCCTCAGCGACCTCAATTACATCGAACTCGATGCGATCGACCCCGAGCGCAGCTGCACGGGCGAAGGACGCCCGCGAGTTCGGCACCTCCAACGCTCCGGCGCCCGCGTGCCCAATTATCTCCACCGTAAGAAATCCGATCGCGTCAGCATCGACTGGGATTATCCACCGATTCCGCAGCGAGACAGCAACAATCGCTATCGTCGCGATCTCTCGGAGCTTGCCCGGCGCGCTCCTGAGCGGGCTCGTAGGCGAAGAGCTTCGGGTGTCTCAATTCCCCACAACCGAGATTCCGGCCACGCGGGGGGCGGCGGACTCCGTAGCGCGGATGCCGAAGCAACTCAAGAGATCCTTGACGAGTCGAACCAACGCACAGGCTCCGCAGAACTCGTCCCCGGGTTTGTCCGATGCAGCCCCAATGGAACGACCCCCCATCTCTGAGGGATCGTTGAGGGACTCCTTCGTCGCCATCCTGACCCGATTCATTTCTAAAGAGCCGGAGATCGAAGATCGCGGACCTCCCTCAGACTGGCCCGGCGGTAGTTGACGGGAGTCGGCGATCACGTTACGGTCGCCACGACAACTCAGGCTGTTTGCCGTGCCTGCCGACCGGGTCGTGCAGGTCACACAGAGCTTTGACTCGGGTGGCATGACCCAGCGGCGACCCGCGGATCGGATCGTTCGAGTGACGAGCCGCCGCTGTCCAGGCCATGTGCTCTCGCCTTCACCTAGAAGCTCGGTCCGGTGAACCGCTGGGAGCGGCTTCATGAGCGACGACTCGCCCACGGAGGTCAAGGCCTCACCGCCCGCCAGCGAGGAGGCCGGTCGCGCACCGGCCGAGTCGCAGGGAAAGCCACGCCCGACCGGGAGGTTCAAGCGGACTCTGAAGGACGTTGCCAACTGGGCCGCCGACTCGGACCTCGTCGAGTGGGTCTTCGGCTGGGTCCTCAAGGGCGTCCTCGTCGTCCTAGGGGTAGGGGCGGTGCTGCTCCTCTATCCATTCGCCCCCGACGTGGTGGACTCGGTCAGCAACTGGATTTTCAGCAACGACCCCAACTTCGCGCTCCCCGACCTCGTCCTGATCGGTTTCGTGCTATTGGCGGCGGCCGGCGCCATCCTTGCGCTCCCGTGGCTCGCCGCGAGGTGGCTCGCCGGGAAGATCAGCGCCCGGCGCGCTGCGCTGGCACGCAGAGCCGCCGACAGGCAAGGAGACATGCCGCGTGGCTGCCGAGCGGATCACCGCGCCGGCGATGACCCAAGCGGCGGCGTCGACCTTGCCGTGACCGATCGGGGAATCGCCGAGCGCTGGGCTGGTTGGGTTGTGTTCGCTGTCCTTCTCGGCGCTGCTCTGTTCCTCCTCCGGAGACGCGGCGACCGGTAGGAACAGAACGAGCCTGCTTCCGAATCGATCGAGTAGCAGCACCGATTCCAGCTTGGCCGCTCCAGGCGTGAAACCGGCAGCGCCGTCAGCCCCCGTCGAGACCTGCTCTGCGACTCCACGGGCACCACGAAGCCGGCGCCGAAGGTCCCGCAATGCGCGGAAAGCGATCACCCTCGGTCGTGCTGTTCGCGGCGGCACGCAACGCCTGCCCAAGGAGCAATCGGAGATGCTGCTCGCGAATCTCGCCACGATCGAGCACGACCTCACCGACGGCAGCATCGTAGTCGTCGAGCCCAACCGGATCTGGGTTCGGCGGCTTCCGCTGATTCCATAAGGCAGGTCTCTGCTTCGAGCTGCGAGCAGCACAGCTGCGTGACCTGCGTAGATGCCGCGACGCTCCTGTTTTCCGTCGGCAGAGCGGGCGGCCTCACCGGGGATATAGCTCGCTTGCGCTCCGGACGAAGAGGAGCCGTCTTCGCGAGTTGGCAGCTCACTTCCGCAACCGCGTGAAACGATTAGCCCGAACAGATCCCGAACATTTCACGCCGGCGTCAGCTCCCTGGCCGGTGCTGGAAGGGCGCCCGCGCTTCGCGGATGTAGTCGTTGATCGACCGCCGCTCCCGCTCGGGCCGGGGTGCAGCGTCAAGCATGTGGCGGTAGACCTTGTTCACTACGTCCGTCCCGTTTCCGAGCTGGTGGGCGATCTCGTCGGCGGTCCAGCCAGCGTTCGCCGCCAGCGTGGCGAAGGTGTGCCGCAGGTCGTAGGGCCTCAGGCCAGCGCCCAAGCCCAGGTCTTCGGCCGCCGCCTTGAAGCAGCGAGGTCGACGCTTGACTCCGTCCTTACCTTTGCGCGGCGCTCGTGCCCGCCAGTTGTCGTAACCCGATTTCGACCAGGGTTGGCCGTCGCCTGCCCGACCGAATATGAAGGCGCTTTCGCTATGGAGACGCCATAGCTCGAGGTCTTCAGCGGCGGCCTCGGGGACATAGACGCGGCGCTTCTTGTGCTCACCGGTCTTCGATCCGGGCAGGATCTCCCCGTTTACGTTCTTCGTAGTCACCGACAACTCATGGGCGATCCCGGCGTCCGTCGGGCGCGTGCTGAGGTCGGGCCAAATCCGGGCGAGTGTGTCCTGCGGGCGGATGCCTACATATGCCTGCACTGAGATGAGCGTGGCAGAGCCAAGATCGTCGCGTTCGAGGTACCACGCGCGGATCGCCTCCACCTCCTCGGCGGTCAACCAGCGATGCGGCTTTTTCTTGTAGCCGGGAGGGTCGAGGAAAGCCGACGGATCGGAGTCGAGGTATTCATACGGCAGTACGGCTTTCTTGAGAATCAGGCTGAGGATCACTTGTGTCTTGCCTATCGAGGAGGGGCCAGCCCCAGCGGCGAGCCGTTCGGTCTGCCATTCCTGAAGACGCCGCGGCCGCAGTTCAACCAGCGAGAGGTGGCCGATGAAGGGGAATATCTGCGCTTCAAGGAGCCCCGCGTAATCCGCAAGCGTCGAATCTTCGAGATGTGTCATTAGGGCGAGCTGCTCGATCGAGAACGCTTCAAGAGTCGGAACGTCCTTGGGCCGCATCACCGGCTTGCCCGCGGCAAGGCGACGATCAACCGCCTCCTGCTCGCGCTCTGCCTCACCTCGCGTCTTCCGGGTCAACGTCTTCAGCTTCCCGTTCTCACGCCATCGCAGTTCGTGGGTGCCAGAGGGCGTTTCATGGATGGAGCTCATGTGCGCTCCCTTCTCGCAGCTGGTGAACCGCCGCAAGCACGCTGCGCCGGCCCCTTCGGGAATGTCGGGGCATGGGCATCGGATTGCCGACCGGCTCTTGTTTCGTGGGGACGTATCCCGCGCGGACCCAGGCGGCGAGATCCGCTCGGGTCGTCGCCCAGCGCCCACGCCGCTTTCGGAAAGGACTGTCGCCGCCTTCCTGCGCAACCCGGTACAACGAAGACTCCGACCAGGGCGTGATCGCCGCAGCCTCGGCGATGCTCAGAATGTCGTCCTCGCGCCGGAGCACGGGCACCTCGCCCATCAACTCTCATCCCTTTGCTGCATGTGGTCATCTGCTTTTCCTCCTGTAGCTGCATCTGGATTCCTCGCGCCCCAGAGCCGCGCCGCAGGGAACCGGCGCGTAACAGATCGCCGCACCCCCTCAAGACAGGGCAAAGCGAAGTTCGCCCCCCAACGCCAGGCGCGGAAAATCGGCGCGGGGAATCCAGATGCGCGCCTTCCTATTCGGCCCACGGGAACACCTCCACCCATTCCCGCGGTTCGCACAGGCCCGGACAGCCGAAATCGGAGCTTTTCCATGAGACATGCAAGTGAGCGCCTTCGCCCGCATGAGCAGGATCTCCATGTCCGGGATAGCCGTTGTAGCCGATGAACTGGATCGCCGGGACGAGGGGGCAAACCGGCGCGCTGCCGCTCGAGCCGCAGCTTGGAATCCAGCCGAGGGCGAGCGCGGCTTGCAAGGCGGTCCCATCCCAGCCCCTACCGGCCATCGGCACCATGTCCATCGCGGTACCGTCGCCGTGGGTTTTGTGCCCGGCCTCGCGTGCCGCTTTAACCCGGAGACCGAAGGTTTCAAGCAGCCAAACCGCGTCCGGCCAGATCCGCGCATCGACTGACTCTGGTGCGCCACTGCCCACCCAGAGCTGTGCCGGAAGCGGTTTGAAGGCTCGCGGCGCAGAGAGCCGAATGGCGCGATCGAGGACCGCGCTGCCCGGCACGCCACCGCAGGAAGCAGAAATGGACTCGGTTGTGGAGCCGGCAAAGCGCCGTGCGGCCCGTTCGACCTCTTCGACGTACCACCCCGCGTGGTTGTAGGAGAAGATCGCGTCGTGCCAATCACCCGGCGCGCCGGAGGCACGCAGCAGCCGGGCGGCGGCGAAGATCGCGTCCCAGGGGTTGTAGGGGTCCTTCTTGCCGTCCCCATTGCCGTCGACGCCGAACGATTCCCAACTTTCGGGGAGGAACTGCATCCAGCCGATCGCCCCCGCCGAGGAGGTGCCCATGTTTTGGCCAAAGCCGGTCTCGACCCAATTGATCGCGGCGAGGATCGCGGGGCCCCTCTCCCCCAGCCCGTACTTGGCGGCGGCCTGCTCGTAGATTGGCACCAAGCGCTTGGGGACCTGGGAGCCGAGGCCGCCGACCACTTCTTCGGCGCCGCGACAGCTCGCCGACGATCAGGCCCATCGAGATCACGATGGCGATCAGGCCGAGCGGCAGGCCGAGGAGGACCTTCGGAACGCGAGGGTTGAGGGACGCTGTCTCCATCTCGGCCTCGGCTCATTCGGATGTCGAGATGGCGACGACCCACAAGCGCACCGCGAACAAGGGGTGCCCTACAGCGGCAGTGGTGCCGAGCAGACGAGCTGGCCGTGCGAGGTAGATCGAGCGGGCGTAGCTGGTGGCGAAGCGCCTGACGAGGCGGGCCGCGGGGACGAGCCGGGCCGGGAGGATAGGCCCGGCTCGCCTGCCCGCGACCAGGGAGGTGGACGCGCGGTCGCGGTGCCCGGCGCTCGCGCACCCAAGCAGACGGACGGATGCCCCCAGCGCAGCCAGCGCGAGGAGGCGAGGGTGTCCGGACACATGCGGCGATAGCCCGCCGCGGCACCGGGTGGGCATTGGACTGTGACCGGAGACCGCCATCTGCGGTCTTGTTGTCAAAAGCCAGGCGCCGGTCCGTCGGGTCAAAAATTAGCCCGACGGAATCGGTTCGCGAATTTGACATTGGGTGTGAACCCAAAGCCCGCTAGAGCCGCGCCGAGCACTCGGAACCGCTCTTTTGCGGCGCTAGCATTCGAGGTGCAGAGGAGGCCCGATGTTCTACAAACCCAACGGCAAAGCCGAGCTGAGCCAGGCGGAGATGGAGCGTGTCCGCAAGGGGTTCACGGGCCTTCTGTGCAAGCTCCGCTACCACCCCGAGTTCATCCTCAACCACCGCGACGAGCTGCTCGCGACCGCGCACCTCGAATACGTCCGCTACCGCGACAAAGGGACGGTGATCGAAGACCCGGTCGCCTGGACGATCCACTGCGCCTGGCGGCGCACGCAGAACCTCCTCGTCCTGCAGGGTTACCGACCGCAGGAGATCTCCGCCGAGAAGCTGGCCGAGCTGGTCGACGAGGCGGCGCCGACCCCTGAGCAGATCGCCCTCGACACCGATCGCGCCCGCAAGGTCCGCCGTGCCGTCGGCAAGCTGGAGGAGGAGCAACGCCAACTGCTGGCGCTGGTGTACTTCGAGGAGATGCCGCTCGCCGAAGCGGCGCGGCATCTCGGTTGGCACGAATCAAAAGCGCGGCGCTGCCACACCGCCGCCTTGAAGCGCCTCTACAAAATCCTCGCCGTCAAGAGCAGCGACCAGATCGCCGAGATCGGCCTGGCGGCATGGCTCTCCTGCGCCGCGACGGGCTCGGGCTTCCATCTTCCAGCCGGCTTTGAAGCGGTGCTCGACAAGGCAAGCCACAGCGCGAGCGACACCTGGGCGCGAGCCCACGACGTCGCGCGTCGACTCAGCCTCAGTGGGGGAGGCGACGCGGCAGGCGCGGTCGCGAGCAGCGGCGCGGGCAGGGCGGCTGGCGTCTGCGCGACAGTCGCCGTCGCCTGCGTTGTCGGCGCCAGCGGCGTCGTCGGACCGGGAATCGACGGGACCGGACTGCTCGGAGGCCATGACCATCGCTCCTCTGCGGCGGGGACGCACGAGCGCTCGGCCAGCGCTCCCCTTTCCGCCACCTCGACAGAAGCACCGAGCGCGACTGTGCCAGGGAGCGGCGAAAGCCCCGAAAGCCAAGGCGCGAGCGGGACTCAGCGCGGGCAAGCAAACGACGCCGGCGCCAAGACAAGCCTGCGGCAAGCTGAACGCAATCGGGTCAGGAAACAGACCGAGGGTGTCGCTCGCGCGTCGAGCGAATCGAGCCCGACCACCGCCTCGACCACCTCGACTGCATCGGCTTCGAGCACGTCGAGCGTCCCAAGCACCGACAGCTCCGCTTCCAGCGGAGCGGCGCAGGCAAAGCAGCAGTTCGGCGCCTTCAAATAGCTCGGCCTGATTTTCGGGGCCTGTGCCTTCGGGCGAGTTGTGGCCGTGCCTGTGGATCGGCGGCGCCTGAGAAAACCCGGCGGCTTACCCGACGGAATCGAGCTTCGGATTTGACAACAAAGCCACGGAATCACTCTGACCCAAAGGAGTCCCCGTGGCACTCGCGATCCTCGCCCGCTTTCCGCTCCTCCTGAGCGCAGCGGTCAAAGTCAATCCGAACTCCAAAGCGCTGCCGGGGATGCCCGCAGCCGAAAAGCTGGTCGACGGCCTCGCCGCCTTCATGCTGCTCGGCTGCGCCGCGGGCGCCCTGCTCGGCATCGGCCAGTGGGTGCTCGGCAGCCGCACCAACAACTACAGCCAGGCCGACTCAGGCCGCACCAAGGTCGCGATCGCGGCCGGTGGGGCTTTCCTGATCGGGGCGCTGGCGGCGATCATCAACTTCTTCCAAACCGCTGGGAGCGCGGTCAAGTGAGCCGCGAGCGAGGCTCCTTCCGCCGCTCCCTGCTCGCCCGCCTCGCTCCGCTCGTGCTTGCCCTGGCGCTCGGCCTGCTGCTCGGCCGGGCGACCGCCCCGACCGCGAGCGGCCCTGCTCCGACCCCTGTCGAAGACAGCGGCGCGGAGACACGCGTGGGCATTTCCGCGAGCTTCCCCCACACCCCAACCGGTGCCGCGATGGCCGTCGCCGCCTATCAGCGCAGCTTCGCCTCGCCGGCGATCCTGCGCCCCGCCGTCCTGCGCAAGCGGCTCGAAGCGGTGGCGATGCCCGACTACGTGGCGAAGATGCTTGCGGCGAACTCGCCGGGTGAGCGGCGGCTCGCCGCCGGGCCGATCGGCAAGGGCCTCGCCGGCGGCGTGCAGACCCTCTACGCGGCGGTGCCGATCGGCTACCGGGTCGAGTCCTACTCGCCCCAGCGCGCCCGCATCATGACCTGGGGCTTCACTCTGCTCGGCAACGCCTCGGCGGTCGAACCAGCCGCCTACTTCGGCCTCACCCACACCGAGCTCCTCTGGAACGAAGGCCGCTGGCGGATCGCCGAAACCAGGGCGGGGTTCGGCCCGACGCCGAGGCTGGCGACGCCACCCGGTCCGCTCGGCGGCTATCGGGTGATGGGGGTCGCAAGGGAGCTGCGGAGCTATGAGCTTGCACCGTAGATGCCCCACGGGCGCCGGAGCCGCGATCTTGCTGGCGGCGCTGGCGCTGCTCGCCCAGCCCTCGCCGCCGCCCGCCCGGGCCAACGTCGCCTGCGACGCGGTCGGTGGCGCCGGGGGCGCGATCACCGGCGGCATCAACGCAATCACCGGCGGTGCGATCGGCGGGGGCAATCCGGTCGGCGATGCCTGCAACGCAGTGACGGGAGGAGCGATCAACGCCGTCACCTCGCCCGTGACCAACGCCCTGAAAGGGATCGGCAACAGCGTCTTCGATCAGATCACGACCTGGGTGAGCGAAGGGGCTAGTTGGCTGATCGGACGGGTCGCCTCGGAGATCGAGAAGACGACGACACCCGAACTGACCACGGCGGGCTTCCTCGCCGAGTACGGGCAGATGGCCGAGATCGCCGCCGTGCTGGCAGCAGCGATGCTGCTGCTGGCGGTACTGGAGGCGCTGGCGCAGAGCAGCTGGGGGCTGCTCGCCCGCGTCGTGCTCGTCCACGTGCCGCTGGCCTTCATCGCCACCAGCGTCGCCTTCGCCGTCGTGCAGCTGCTGCTCGTTGCCACCGACGGGATGTGCCACGCGATCGCCGTAGCGACACGGGAACACAGCCAGCATTTCTTCCGCTCGGCGATCGGCGGCCTCGGCAAAGCCGGCGCTGCCGTCGGCGCGGCGGGAAGCTCCGGCGATCCGGCGAGCGAAGCGGCCGGCGCGGCTGAGGTGCCTCTCTTCGTCACCTTCCTCGCCGCGATCATCGGCGGCTTCGCCGCCTTCTTCGTCTGGATCGAGCTTGTCGCCCGCGACGCGGCGGTCTACGTGGTCGCCCTCTTCATGCCGATGGCGTTGGCGGCCTCGATCTGGCCGCGCTGGTCGGGGGCGCTGCGGCGCAGCGGCGAGCTGCTCGTGGTGGTGATCGGCTCGAAGTTCGTGATCGTCTCGATCATCGCCCTCGCCGCGGGACTGGTTGCCGAAAGCGGAGCGAAAATCGAGCACCTCCTCGCCGCCTCGGCGCTGATGCTGCTGGCCTGCTTTGCGCCCTTCATGCTGCTCAAGCTGGTCCCCTTCGCCGAGGGCGCGATGGCCGCCGCCTACGGGCGGCGCTCGGCGAGCGGGGCAGCCGTGACCGGCTTGCAGCTGGCCAGCGACGTGCAGATCATCCGCAACATGGCGCGCTCCAACTGGCGTGCCTCCCCGCCAGGGGTCTGGACTGTCGGCGGCACGGGCGGCGACTCCGGCGCCAGTGGCGGCGGAGGCTCGCCCGGCGGCCGACCGGGAGGGGGCGGCGGAAGCCCGGCCGGCGCCGGCAAAGCCGGTGCCGGGGTCGGCGGCGCGGCCATAAGCGCGGCCTCGCCGGCGACGGCCGCAGTCGCGGCGGCGCGCGGGGCGCGCTCAGGCGCCCACCGTCTTGAGCAGAGCGCCGCGGCGAGGGCGGCCAGCGGCGCTTCGGGTTCGAGCGCCGCTCAAGGCAACAAGACGCCGGGGAGCGGGCAGTCGGAGGGCACGACCGACCCCGGCGCCGCTCGTCCTGCGGCGGAGGCGCCGAGCGAACAGCCGCCCCGTCCCCCGCAAGAGCTGCCGACCAAGGGCACGCCGAAGGGAGCGAAATGAACGAGCGCCGCTACCGCTTCGGGCCGTTGGAGCAACGCTCCGTCATCGGCCCCTTGCGCACCGGTCAGCTGGCGATCATCGCGGTCACAGCGATCGTCGGGCTCGGCAGCCTCTACGCGCTGCGCAGCTTCCTCGGCATGTTCGTCGCGCTCCTTGTCCTCTCGCTCGCGACGGCGGTGATCTTCTTGCCGGTGGGCGGTCGCACGGTGGAGGAGTGGGCGCCGGTGGCGTTGCGCTGGGCGCTTCGCACCCGTCGCTTCGGAGCCGAGTACCGCTCCAGCGCACCGAGTGCCGGCGTGCGCACGGGCGCCGGTCAGGCGGCGACATACGAGTTGTCGCTACCGCCCGAGCTGAAGGACATCGATGTGCTGCCGGTGCCCTACGGCTCCGAGCAGGTCGGCGTCATCCGCGACCGGCGCGAGGGCACCTATACGGCGGCGATCGCGGTGCGCGCGGGCGCCTTCGCGCTGCGCGACCGCGCCGAGCAGGAACGCGCGCTCGATGCATGGGGGAGCGTCTTGGCGAGCTGCGCTCGCGAGGGCAGCGCCGTGCGGCGCTTGCAGTGGATCGAGCGCACGCTGCCGGGACAGGGCGATGACCTCGCCTCCTACATGCAGGAAAAGCGCGACCGCAGAGTGCCCTTGGACTCAAACCTCGTCCGCTCCTACATCGACCTCCTCGAGGCGGCGGCACCGGTGACCCAAGAGCACGAAGTCCTGCTCGCCTTGCAGATCGACCAGCGCCGCGGCGCCCGGGAGATCAAGCGCCTGGGCGGCGG
>Ga0070711_100001799_pt1 | contig 11945 bp, 9 predicted proteins | sample LARL53metaG_FD_65452 | JGI IMG/M metagenome (GOLD analysis project Ga0070711, IMG submission 65452) | Corn, switchgrass and miscanthus rhizosphere microbial communities from Kellogg Biological Station, Michigan, USA - LAR L5-3 metaG | ecosystem: Host-associated > Plants > Roots > Rhizosphere ... | reverse complement strand
TCGTTCAGCGGCGGAAAGTTTCGGATCTGTCTTCAAAACGTCGTCCTGACCTGGCTTTGCGCCATTTTACCGCGATTTGGCAGCGAAGGGGTATCGTTTTTATTTGAACGGTTTTCAGTGTGGCTTTCCCGGGTCGCCCGCTCAAAAGCCGCCACCTTCCTCTTCGGGAACGAGGATTTCGCGCTTGCCCGCGTGGTTCGCCTGGCCGACGATTCCCTCGAGTTCCATGCGTTCCATCAGCGACGCGGCCTTGTTGTAGCCGATTTGCAGACGGCGCTGGATATAGCTGGTCGACGCCTTGCGGTCGCGCTTGACGATCGCAACCGCCTGCGCGAACAGGTCGCCGCCGCCATCGCCGCCCATGCCGGTCGCATCGAACACCGCGCCGTCCTCCTCGCTCGGCTCTTCGGCGGTAACTGCCTCGAGATATTCCGGCGAGCCTTGCGCCTTCAGGTGTTTGACGACCTTTTCGACTTCCTCGTCGGAGCAGAAAGGCCCGTGCACGCGGCTGATACGTCCGCCGCCGGCCATGTAGAGCATGTCGCCTTGGCCGAGCAATTGTTCGGCGCCCATCTCGCCGAGAATGGTGCGGCTGTCGATCTTCGAGGTGACCTGGAAGGAGATGCGGGTCGGGAAGTTCGCCTTGATCGTGCCGGTGATGACGTCGACCGACGGGCGCTGCGTGGCGAGGATTACATGCAGGCCGGCGGCACGCGCCATCTGCGCAAGGCGCTGCACCGCGCCTTCGATGTCCTTGCCCGCGACCATCATCAGGTCGGCCATCTCGTCGACGATGATGACGATATAGGGCAGCGGATCGAGATCGAGCTTCTCCTCCTCGTAGATCGCCTTGCCGGTCTCCTTGTCGAAACCGGTATGCACCGTGCGCGTCAGCTCTTCGCCCTTTCCGCGCGCCTCGGCAAGGCGCGAATTGTAGCCGTCGATGTTGCGCACGCCGAGCTTGGCCATCCGCTTGTAGCGCTCTTCCATCTCACGCACGGCCCATTTCAGCGCGACGACCGCCTTCTTCGGATCGGTGACGACCGGTGTCAGCAGATGCGGAATGCCGTCATAGACCGACAATTCGAGCATCTTGGGATCGACCATGATCAGGCGACACTGATCCGGGCGCAGCCGATAGACCAGGCTGAGGATCATGGTGTTGATGGCCACCGACTTGCCGGAGCCGGTGGTGCCGGCGATCAGCAGATGCGGCATGCGCGCGAGGTCGACGATGATCGAGTCGCCGCCGATGTTCTTGCCGAGACAGAGCGGCAGCTTGGCGACCGATTCGGTGCTCTCCTTCGCGATCAGGAGCTCGCGCAGATAGACCTTTTCGCGATTGGCGTTCGGCAGCTCGATGCCGATGGCATTGCGGCCGGGCACGACGGCGACGCGCGCCGACAATGCGCTCATGGAACGGGCGATGTCGTCGGCAAGTCCAATCACGCGGGACGACTTGATGCCGGGGGCGGGCTCGAGTTCGTACAATGTGACGACGGGTCCGGGGTTGGCTTTCACGATCTCGCCGCGCACGCCAAAGTCCTGCAGCACGCCTTCCAGCGCGCGCGAATTGGTCTCGAGCTCGCTCTTGGTCAGCGGTTGGCGATCGCCGGATTTTGGCGCCGCCAGCATCGAGACGGAGGGCAGGTCGTATTTCTCGTTGGATTTGCGGGACGGCGTTTTGGCCGCGGCCTTCTTGCGTGGCGCGCGGGCGGGAGCCTCTTCCTCCTCTTCGTCTTCTTCCTCGTCGTCATCCTCCGCTTGCGGTGCAAGGGATGGCGCCGCGCGGCCGCCGATATTCGGCTCCTGTCGGACGAACGACCTGCCGCGCGACGGCGTGCCGCTCGCAACGAACAGACGGTAGAAGGCTGCGAGCAGCCAGCCGATGCGCGCCTTTGCGCTCATGACGGCATGAAACACCCAGCCGAGCGAAACCGATCCACGGTCCTTGTCATCGGCTTCCTCGAACGGCGCGTCGTCGTCGGCGATCGGTGCGGCCTCCTCATCCTCGCGTGGACGCGAGCCCATGCCGCTGGCGAACAGGAAGGTCACGACCGTTGCCGCGCCAAGAACGGTCCCGAGCGCGAGGCGATAGATCAGGCCGGGAGGGCCGAACACGGCCGCGGGCAGCCGCACCAAGGCGTCGCCGACGACGCCGCCGAGGCCGGTCGGCAGCGGCCAGGCGCTGTTGTGCGGCCAGCAGCTCGCGAAACCCGCCGCGAGCGCCGTGCACAGGATCAGGCAGCCGAGCCGCAACGCTTCGCGATCGAAATTGCGGTGGGTGAGCAGCCGCCAGCCCCACACCGCGACGGGCAGCATCAGCATGATCGCGCCGAGCCCCAGGATCTGCATCAACAGATCGGCGCCGATCGCGCCGGGATAGCCGACGATGTTGCGCGTGGCGCGCGAGGTGGCGTGGCTGAGACTCGGGTCCTGCACCGACCAGGTCATCAGTGCCGCCGCCGCGCCGCCAGCCAGCGCAATGAGGCCAAGGCCGGCGAGCTCGCGCAGCCGCCTGCCCAGCGCTTCGCGGATCGACACCGGCAGGTGTGCGACCAGCGGGATGACACGTTCGATCGACGGCATGCCCTTCAAGCCCCGCGCCTAGAGTTTCCGTTCCGATCGAATCGGAACGGCGACTCTAGCTGATTCGTTTGACGCGTCTTCTTCATGCGAACCGGTCCCCACTTCGCTCGAAGACGCTTTAACCAAGCACCTCGACCAGCCGGTGCAATGCCTCGGTGGTCGTTTCACTGTCGGCAACCAGCGCCAGGCGAATGTAGCCTGCACCGGGATTGAATCCGTCCGCCTGCCGCCGCGCCAAAAAACTTCCCGGCACCACGCGCACGCCGGCGTCGCGGTAAAGCCTGATCGTCGTGGCTTCGTCGCCGCCAAGCCCCGACACATCGAGCCAGACGCAGAAGCCGCCGTCGGGACGGCGATAGCCATAACGGCTGCCGAGGATCTGGTCCGCCGAATCGAACTTTTGCCGGTAGAGCCTGCGGTTCTCCTCGACATGGGCTTCGTCGCCATAGGCCGCGATCGCGACGTGCTGCAGCGGCACCGGCACCTGTGGCGCGGCCACGTTGCGCAGTTCGTGAAACAAATTGAGGAAGTTGCGGTCGCCGGCCGCAAAGCCAAGGCGCATGCCCGGCAGATTGGAGCGCTTCGACAGCGACTGGAAGGCGATGACATTGCTGAAGTCAGGGCCGGCGCATTCGAGCACGGTGCCGGGCGCCTCGCGGGTGTAGATCTCCGAATAGCATTCGTCGCTGAAGATCATGAAGCCGAAGCGATCGGCGAGCCGCTTGAGGCGGAGGAAATAGTCAGGCGAGGCGACCGCGCCTTGCGGGTTCGCCGGCGAGGCGATGTAGAACGCGACGGTCCGCGCCAGCGTCGCATCGTCGAGCGCGTCGAGGTCGGGCAGGAAGCCGTTGTCGCGCGTGGTCGGCAAGAAAACCTGTTCGCAGCCGGCGGCGCGCGCGCCGGCGCCATAGGCGGGATAAAACGGGTTGGGCATCAGGATCGCCGGCCGGCCCTTGCGATTTCCGACATGGCCCGCCGCCGCCAGCGCGGCGAAGAACAGGCCCTCGCGACTGCCGTTCAAGACCAGGATCTCGCTGTCGGGATCGACCGGGCGCGGCATTTTGAATCGCGTCGCCAGCCAGGCGGCGGCCGCCGTCCGGAACGGTTCGATGCCCCTGGCGATCGGATAGCGGCCGAACTCGGCAATGTGCTGGGCGAGGACGGGGCCGACAAAAGCGGGGACCGGGTGCTGCGGCTCCCCCACGGACAGCGCAATCAAGGGCTTGCCGGGCTTGTAGGGGGCGAGCAGCTCCGTCAGGCGGGCAAACGGCGAGCGCTCGCTGTCCGTCTGGCCAGCGGACTCAGGTGCACGGGATGCAGCATTCATGGCCATGGATTAAACGCCAACACTCTGACTTTTCAAGCTTTTCGAGGCGGCAGTGCGCCCTTGTCCGGACCGCCCCAGGGGATCAAATCACCATAGATATAGCGCGGTTAAGGCGCGATTAACCATCGGCCTTGCCCGTGTTCTCCGCGGTGATTTTGCTGGCTCGAGCAGATCCAGCAATGCGCCGAAGGCCGCGCAGTTCCGGCCTGATCCGTGATTCGGACAGGTGCGCAGCAGTTATCCGAAAAGATCACGCGCAAACAACAATCTAGAGCGCCCTGGGATCGAACCTTGTCTCATCGCGCATTAGTACTGCGGCAACCGCTCGAAGGCCGGCATCTCGGCAGGGATATGATGGAACGCCTGCTTGTCGACCGTGTAGATCGCAACCTGCGGCGCAAACGACGTGGGATCATCCAGCGTGCCAACCTTGATGATGACCGCAGGCAGTCCGGGAACACGGGTGATCAGCTGCGTGCCGCATTCGCCGCAGAATTCGCGGGTGACAGGCCGATCCAGGTCGGTACGGCTGAACTGCTTGGGCTGACCTGCCGTGTAGCGGAAACCGTTCGCCGGCATCGCCATGAACACATTGGCCGAACCGCCGCTGATATACTGGCATTCCCGGCAGTGGCATTGTCCCTTCATCACCGGCTCGCCCTCGGCGACATAACGAACCGCGCCGCAATAGCATCCGCCTTCCAGATTCATGATTTCCTCCCAACGGCTTTTTGGCTCGGGCTGGTCGGCCCGGCATGCCCTGCAGCATAATCTGAGTTCCGGGGAAAGCGGAAGGCTCGGTCCCGTTGCCGAGCGGGCCTGCCTCGCCGAAGGCTGATTCAGGCAGAAGGCGGCCCGGTGCGCTGGGAATGATTTGGGAATCAAGACGCACCGGGCCTTACCCGAACTGGCGCGAAGTCCGGATGCCCACCACTACCGCGTCGGCTTTGCTGGCGTGTTTCACACATGTGGCGATTTGTAGAATTTGTTGTCGGAACCCGCCGAGGCGGCGGCGCGCACGGGCCATTTCCTGGCCGGATTGATGGCGCCAGCCTGCAATCGGTCCCGTTTGCGGCTCGCGCCAGGCGCGACGGATTTCTGCGCAGAAACAATTTCGCAAGCCGGGACATCGTTCTCCGCGTCGAGAAACAATATTGGCGAATACTGGTCATCTTTGCGGTGCATGTGGCGATTCCTGGCCGCGACCCGGCACAACTGTGTCGACGACGTGGTGACGCCGATGGGAAGAGCTTTGATGATGCATCTGACAATGCGGGGCAGCGCGCTCGCGGCCCTGTTGTGGTTCACCGCGCAGCTCGCTGCGTCACTGCCCGCACTATTTTTTCCAGCGCCCGCCGCGGCCCAGACCGTGGACTCGATATCGGTCACGGGGAATCGGCGCGTCGAGGCCGACACCATTCGCTCCTATTTCAAGCCGGGCCCGAACGGAGCGCTTGATGCCGGGCATGTCGACGACGGCCTGAAGGCCCTGATCGAGACCGGCCTGTTCCAGGATGTGCAGATCAGCCGTCCAGGCGGCAAGATCGTCGTCACCGTGGTCGAAAACCCGGTGATCGGCCGCATTGCCTTCGAGGGCAACAAGAAGATCAAGGACGACCAGCTCACGTCCGAAATCCAGTCCAAGCCGCGTGGCACGCTGTCGCGTCCGATGGTGCAGTCGGATGCGCTGCGGATCGCGGAAATCTACCGCCGCTCCGGCCGTTATGACGTGCATGTCACGCCTGAAATCATCGAGCAGCCGAACAACCGGGTCGACCTCGTCTTCACAATCGCGGAAGGTCCCAAGACCGGCGTCAAGGTGATCGAGTTCGTCGGCAACAACGCCTATTCGGCGGCCCGGCTCAAGGATGTCATCAAGACCCACGAATCGAACTTCTTGAGCTTTTTGGGCGGCAACGACGTCTACGACCCCGACCGGGTCGAGGCCGACCGTGACCTGATTCGGCGCTTCTATCTGAAGAACGGTTATGCCGACGTGCAGGTGGTCGCCGCGCTCACCGAATATGATCCCGACCGCAAGGGTTTTCTGGTGACCTTCAAGATCGAGGAAGGGCAGCAGTACCGCATCGGCTCCGTCGACTTCCGGTCCACGATTGCGGGCCTGGATCCCAACGCGCTGCGCTCGTTCTCGCGGCTCAATGTCGGTTCGCTCTACAACGTCGAAGCGCTGGAGAAATCGGTCGAGGACATGCAGATCGAGGCCTCGCGCCGCGGCTTTGCCTTTGCCGTTGTGCAGCCGCGCGGCGGCCGCAACTTTGACGCCCATACGGTCTCGGTGGTGTTTGCCGTCGACGAGGGACCGCGGGTCTATATCGAGCGCATCAACATCCGAGGCAACACCCGCACGCGGGACTATGTGATTCGCCGCGAGTTCGATATTTCCGAGGGCGATGCCTACAACCGCGCTTTGGTCGACCGCGCCGAGCGGCGGCTGAAGAACCTGGACTTCTTCAAGGACGTGAAGATCACGACGGAGCCGGGCTCGTCGAGCGACCGCGTGGTGCTGATCGTCGACCTCGAGGATAAATCGACCGGCGACTTCTCGGTGTCGGGCGGCTATTCGACCACCGACGGCGCGCTAGCCGAAGTCAGCGTCTCCGAACGCAACTTCCTCGGCCGCGGTCTGTATGCAAAGGCGTCGGTGACCTACGGGCAATATGTGCGCGGGGCATCGATCTCCTTCGTCGAGCCCTATCTCCTCGACTACCGGGTCGCGCTTGGCCTCGACATGTATTATCGGCAGCAGCTCGCCAATACCTATACGAGCTATGGCGTAACCACGGTCGGTTTCAGCCCGCGGATCGGCCTGCAGCTTCGCGAGGACCTGTCGCTGCAGCTGCGCTATTCGATCTATCAGCAGACGATCTCGCTGCCGTCCTATCTCGCCAATTGCAACAACAACGCCGCCAACAGCCTGCTCGCCTTCAATCCGACGCCCGCCTATATCGCGAGCGTGCTGGGCGGTGTCGATCCGACCAATTCGACGAGTTCAGGGGTCTATGGCTACGGCTGCTACGGCGATGGCGAATCGAGCCTGCCGGTTCGGCTCGAACTGGCCAACGGTGCGGCGTTGACGTCGGCGCTCGGCTATACGCTGGACTACAATACGCTCGACAACAACAAGAACCCGACCCAAGGGCTCCTGATCGACTGGAAGCAGGATTTTGCCGGCGTCGGCGGCAATGTCAGCTATCTGAAGTCAGCGGTCGACGCCAAATACTACACCTCGCTGGTGTCCGACATCGTCGGCCTCATCCACATGCAGGGTGGCGTGCTCAACAAGGTCGGCAACAACGACCTGCGCATGCTCGATCATTTCCAGATGGGCGCAAATCTCGTCCGCGGCTTCGCTTCCAATGGCATCGGACCGCGCGACATCACCTATTACAGCCTGGGCGCGGCCGGCGATGCGCTCGGCGGCACGAAGTATTGGGGCGCTTCGGCCGAACTGCAGATGCCGTTCTGGTTCCTGCCAAAGGAAGTCGGCCTGAAGGGATCGGTCTATGCCGACGCAGGATCGCTGTGGGACTATCGCGGACCGACGTCATGGGCCGCGACCGGCGAAGTGAATACGGCGACATGCAAATGCGGCCTGCAATATGACGACAGCAACCTCGTCCGCACCTCGGTCGGCGTCGGCCTGATCTGGGCCTCGCCGTTCGGACCGCTGCGCTTCGACTACGCGGTGCCGCTGACCAAGGGCAAATACGATATCGTGCAGCAATTCAGGTTCGGCGGCGGCACGTCATTCTGATCGGGAGCGCTGGGCGAGGCTTTGTACCAAGGGCCTCACCGATGATTCGTCATGCCCGGCCTCGTGCCGGGCATCCACGTCTTTCTTCCTTTTGCGCCAAAGACGTGGATGGCCGGGCCAAGGCCCGGCCGTGACGGTTTGGAAAGGTCGGTGCCATCGGCATTACCCCTGCGAACCGCCCTCCGCAAAAAGAAAGGGGCTCCAACTTGCGCTGGAGCCCCTCAACGGTCGGGGCATTGCCGGGTATGTGCCCAAACCGAAGTTGTGGGCGCGGGCCAGATGGTCCGCGCCCCGGGAGGAACTACATGTTGTAGGCGCGCTCGCCGTGATCGGTGATGTCGAGACCTTCACGCTCCTCTTCGACCGAGGGACGCAGGCCGATGATCACGTCGACGATCTTGTAGAGGATCGCCGAACCGACACCCGACCAAATCAGCGTGGCAAGAACCGCCTTGCCCTGCGCGATCATCTGATCGGCGAAGACGTAGGAGCCGGCATTGTTGCCCGTGATGTTGGTGTAGTCGGTGATGCCGACGCCGCCGAGCGCGGGGTTGACCAGGATGCCGGTACCCAGCGCGCCGATGATGCCGCCGATGCAGTGGACGCCGAAGACGTCGAGCGCGTCGTCATAGCCGAACGCGTTCTTCACGGTGGAGACGAAGAACAGGCAGGCCGGCGAGACCACGAGGCCGAGCACGAGCGCGCCGATCGGGCCGGCGAAGCCGGAGGCCGGCGTCACCGCGACGAGACCTGCGACCGCGCCGGAGCAGATGCCGAGCAGCGAGGGCTTGCCCTTCACCGCCCATTCGCAGAGCAGCCACGAGAGCGCCGCACCCGCGGTCGCCACCATGGTGTTGACGAAGGCGAGCGAGGTGGTGCCGTTGGCCTCGAGGTTCGAGCCCGCGTTGAAGCCGAACCAGCCGACCCAGAGCAGCGAGGCGCCGATCATGGTCATGGTCAGCGAGTGCGGGGCCATCAGCTCCTTGCCGTAGCCGACCCGCTTGCCGATGATGAGGGCGCCGACCAGGCCGGCGATCCCCGCATTGATGTGGACGACGGTGCCGCCTGCGAAGTCGAGCGCGCCGGCGCCGGCGAGCCAGCCGACCGCGCCGGTGACCTCATCGAGCTTGGCCTGAGCAGCGGCCTTCGCCGCGGCGTCGGTCGCAGCGGCAAGGGCCTTGGCAGCATTGGCGACATCATCCGGCGCGGCGACGTACCAGACCCAGTGCGCGATCGGGTAGTAGATGAAGGTCGACCACAGCAGGATGAAGACCATCACCGCCGAGAACTTGATGCGCTCGGCAAACGCGCCGACGATCAGGGCCGGGGTGATCATTGCGAATGTCATCTGGAATACGAAATAGGCGAATTCCGGAATCACGACGCCGTTGGAGAAGGTCGCCGCCGTCGAGTTCGCATCGACCCCGTGCATGAAGGCTTTGGAGAAGCCGCCGATATAATGCGTCATCCCGCCGCCGTCGCTGAACGCCATCGAGTAGCCGTAGATGGTCCAGGTAACGCCGATCATCGACACGATCGCGAACACCTGGGTCAGCACCGACGCCATGTTCTTGGTGCGGACCAGGCCGCCGTAGAACAGCGCAAGGCCGGGGATCGACATCATCAGAACGAGCGCGCTCGAGGTGAGCATCCAGGCGACGTCGCCCTTGTTGGGAACGGGCGCGGCTGCGGCTGCTGCCGGCGCCGCATCTTCGGCGAACGCCGCATCGGCCAGGCCGAGCACGCAAAGCCCTAGAACTGCGAGGGCTATCAGTCCCGCGCGAGAGGGACGCTTGAACGTCATTGTCATCTACTCCTGAGTGTTAAGGGTTGAGCGCGAAATCTGTTAGAGGGCCGCCGCGTCGGCCTCGCCGGTCCTGATGCGGACGGCGTGGTCGAGGTTGATCACGAAGATCTTGCCGTCGCCGATCTGACCGGTCTTGGCCGCCGAGGTGATGGCGTCGATCGTCTTGTCGACCTGGTCGGCCGGGATGGCCACTTCGATCTTGATCTTGGGCAGGAAACTCACGGCGTATTCGGCCCCGCGATAGATTTCCGTATGGCCCTTCTGGCGGCCATACCCCTTAACTTCAGTCACCGTGAGACCATGAACGCCAATGGCGGTCAGGGCGTCCCGGACTTCTTCGAGTTTGAATGGCTTGATAATCGCCATAACGATTTTCATGGGTCCTATCCCCGCTTGGCCCGGTGCGGACGAGACCGGGTGTTCTCGACTGAGGTTCACCACGCGGTGACAAGGTCGTTGCGCGGGCACAGCTGGGTCGGGTGGAATCAAATGCCGTGCCAGATCGAAAGCGCCTGCTTAACGGGTTATGAACGCGAGCGTTTTCACGATCCCCTGGGGGCGGGCCGACCTGCGCTATTCGGTCGCGCTCAAGCCTTAGGCAGGCCTGGCTATTTTGTGAGCATGTCAGGCTCTGGACACAATATTGCTCAGCCGAAGGGCACAGTGAGCCGGATTTCAGGCCCATTTGCTCACTGGAGAGCCTCTCCATGCTGCGAGATGTCGAGGCCTTCGAGCCCGTGCTCGCGGGACACCCGCAGCGGCACGAAGACATTGACCAGCTTGAGGAGCCCGTAGGTCATTCCCGCCGACCAGACCAGGTGACAGCGACGCCATAGAGCTGCAGCAGGAGCTGCCCCGGGGTGACCCTCGAGCAGTCCCGCGGTGCCACCGATCGAAGCCGCCGCGAACACGCCGGCCATCGTCATCATCAGCACGAGGCCGGTGGCGACGATCATCCAGGCGGTATCGGCTCCGCTGATCTCCGTCGTGGCCGCGGATGCCGGTGTGGCGGCGAGCACCGTCGCAAAGCCGATCGCCGCCGCCGGGCACGCCCGGCGAAACCTGAGTGCGGTCATCTTGATGACCCCCAGCATGTGTGGTCGCGCGACGGACGATGCCGAGTGTCGCGGGCGACGGAAGGTTCAGAGCGCGTCGCTGTCAGTTTCGCCGGTGCGGATCCGGAGTGCGTGATCGATCGGGGTGACGAAGATCTTGCCGTCACCGATCTGGCCAGTCCGCGCACGGGTGGTGATGACGTCCACCACCTTGTCCGCGAGCTCCGAGGACACCGCGACCTCGATGCGCAGTTTTGGCAGGAAATTCACGACGTATTCGGCGCCGCGATAGATTTCGGTGTGGCCCTTCTGGCGGCCATACCCTTTGACCTCGGTGACCGTCATTCCGTGCACGCCGAGCGCCGAGAGCGCCTGACGCACCTCGTCAAGCTTGAAAGGTTTGATGATGGCGACGACGAGTTTCATGGTCAGGCCCTAAGCTCCCTCGGGTTTTCGGCAGAATGACCGCCTGTTGGGCCGCAGGCCAGTCCATTCAGCCAAATTTCTGGGCAAATGGCACAAATTATTTGCATGTCGAAGGGGGCGATCGGCAGAGGCCGCTTCACTACCCCTGTACAGGGAGGCAGATGGTAAGCAACAATGCGTCTGCCGGTTTTCGCCGGCCGCCTTTGGAAGCGTTTCTTGGGTCGACTTTTTCGTCAGACTTTTTTCACCCGACTGTTTCGCCTGACTTTTTCGCCTGACTTGGGGTTGCAAGCCCAAGGGGGGACCAAATGCCGGATCGTTTGTGGTTTTTCGCCGCCGAAGGCAAGCAGCAGGGTCCTTATCCCGAGCCCCAGTTTCGCGACTTTTTCGCGCGCGGGAGTCTCAGAGCCGACACGCTGGTCTGGACCGAGGGGATGGCGAACTGGCAGAGGGCGGGCGAAGTCCCCGGCCTGTTTGCAAGGTCGGCGGCCGTACCGGCGGCGTCGCAAGCGGCGGGCCAGCCGGATAGTGCGGACGGTCAGGATGGCTCGCTTTGGCTCGACGCCGGTGTCTGGCCTCTGCTCGGGCGCAGCCTGCTGTTTGCGATCGGCCTGCTGCTCGTCATCCCGGCGCCCTGGACCGCGACCAGCTTCTATCGCTGGTTCACCTCGCGCCTCGCGGTGCCGGGACGTCCCGATCTTGCGTTCGGCGGCCAGGTCGGCGACCTCTGGTACGTTTTCGTTCTCATCGGTCTTTTGAATTACGCCGAGACGAGCAGCTACACCGTGCTCAAGCTCGCCGTCTTCGTGATTCAGCCATTCCTGTCGTGGATAATCGTGCGCTGGGTCGCCGCCAATCTCAGCTCGAACGGGCAGCCGCTGCCGCTCGCATTCAATGGCAGCATATGGATCTACGTCGGCTGGTACCTGCTGCTCTGCGTCTCTTTCATCACGATCATCGGCTGGG
>Ga0070711_100001796_pt1 | contig 11951 bp, 14 predicted proteins | sample LARL53metaG_FD_65452 | JGI IMG/M metagenome (GOLD analysis project Ga0070711, IMG submission 65452) | Corn, switchgrass and miscanthus rhizosphere microbial communities from Kellogg Biological Station, Michigan, USA - LAR L5-3 metaG | ecosystem: Host-associated > Plants > Roots > Rhizosphere ... | reverse complement strand
ATCATCTCCAGTCATCTGAGTTTGATAAAAAGTAGCATGTTGAAGATTGGCATTTTGAAAGTTGCATAGTTCTGTATCAGTATTTGAGAAATCAGATCCTACTAGATTAGCACCCTGCAGATTAACCGTTGGAAATCTTGAACCTTGGAAAGTGACATCCTGCATATTAGCATAAGAGAGGTTTGCATGATAGAAATCAATATGTTTTAGATTTGCACCCTGCAAATTGGCTCCAGATAAATTGGCAAAGTTAAGGTTGGCATATTGCAGATTTGCACCAGAAAGGTTGGCACCTGCAAGATTAACATTGTACAATCTCATGCCCTGAAGATTTGCACCTGAGAGATTTATTCCAGAAAGATCAAGATTTGTAAGATCCATGTATCGAATATCACAATTTGACCAATCGCTATTTTTGGATGGTTTTCCAAAACAGATTTTGGTCGTATGTGAAATACTGTTTGTTTGACTAGTCATTGCAGACACAGATGAGACAGATAATGAGATTATCAACAAAACTGAAATTATTCCCATCAAAGATACAGAATTTCTTTTTATCATTTTGTATTTTTCTTCTCTTCTCAATGTGTTTTAAGAAGAGTGGTACATTCGTGAAATGTACTGTATTTTGTGTCCACGCTCACTTGGAAATAGAAATTGGAATTCCTCCAAATATCAAGACAAGCAACAATATTGCTATGATACCTGCTATTATCAGAGGAACCAAGAATCTAAAAATTGCAAGAGCAATTACTGCAATAAGAGCAACCACCAACAAAGAAAGTGTAGATCCTTTGAAAGGAAGTATGTCTATTACAACTAGTAACATAAATTTTGAGACAAGAATAATTGGAATCATATCATAAAAAGGATCTAATCACAACTCTATTGAATTGCATGTCATATACTAATATCATTTTGAGTTAAGGCTTTCCATATACAGTATAATTTCCAAAATTATTGGCCTAGTGATTCTATGAATTTTTCAATGGGTTTCTGATACGAAAATTCTTCGAGTTGTTTATTAATTGATTTTATAATGTGCCTGTAAGAATCTCCGTACATGTCCTTGAGTATGAAAATGAGGTATTCAGGATGTACATAACAATCTGTAAGTTGACAATGATATCTTTGTTTTAGTTCATCTTTGACTTTACAATAGGTACTAGAACCAATATCTAAGAGAGTTTTCTCAAGAACCATGGATACCAATCCCTGTCTAACTTTTTCATAGCCAAGGCCTTCTAATGATGCAAGAATGTTTTGTGTTCCTTCAAGCACTAGACATTTTTAGTGTATTACATTTACTTAAGAACCATGTAAGATTGTTCTAGATTGTAGTTACTAATCGTACAAGGAGTTGAATTTTATTTTAATTGAAATCAAAAGTTTTGTATTATTACAAATAGAACAACTTTAGCCTTCCATAATTTTAAAAAAATCAATTATTGCAGGATTATTTTCCAATTCTCCAAGATAAGAACGGATTTGAGATATCACAGAATTATAATCTTCCTTGTAAACATCCTTGAGTACTATTTTGAGATATTCTGGATGATCATAACAGTCAGTGATTTTGCAATCATAAAGAGAGCCAAGTTTTGCCAGCACCCGATGATAGTTTACATCTCCTTTTCTCATTAGTACAAGTTCCACATATGAAATTAGGGCTATCTTGTCCGGTTCGGGATCCACCACAAGATATTGGTATTTTATTTTATAATACTTTGTATCCTAGAATTTGAAACTAGTGCCAAATAGGTATGAGTAATGTATGGTTCCTAGTTGTACAAACCAAAAGAACCGTATCGGTTTTTCCCATCAGGCCTTTCCTGGCTCTCTTTGAGCAATTTGGTTATCTGTTCCAATATACGGTGTGCGTTTATTGTTGCATCGGACTTGTTTTTTGCCCCAACTGCATCACTTTCTACAACTGCATATCTTGATACCAGTTTTAGGTTAACGTGATACTTGTCGTTACTTGCCCATTGTAATACAAATCCGCCATCACCTTCTACCACCCCAATCCATCGTAGTGTGCCAAACCATTTGCCAAGCAATCGGTTCACTACATCTTCAACTTTGACAGTGGTAGGAATGTATAGTTGAATTATTTGCTCAAACTGCGAGTCTTGATTTGAGATTGTTTTGGATAGATTTTCAAGATCAATTCTAGACTTTTTTACAAGTACAGAATCAAGATTCTTTGTAAGCCTGTAACCATAATCAGTTTTTTTCACTAGTCTTGCATTTTCTAGTCTGTGCAAAGATCTTGCCAAGCTTTGTTGGTGAATACCTAACTTTCGCACAAGACCGTTGAATGTATACTGGTTGTCATTTACGTCACTATCTTGATTTAGCAATGACAAAACTTTCTTGTCGTTTATCTGAAAGTCATCAAGTGACACATCAGGAGAATTATCAATTATTATCTGTACTAGCTTGTCATCTACCTTGACTTCTTTCTCATTTCCTGGTTTTTCTTCATTTTTGTGCTGGTCTTTAGTATCCATCTTTATCTCCAAATAGTCACTTTACTTATTTAAAACTAGTTTAGCTTTTATCACTTGATCAGGCTCTAGCATGACACCGTTGAAGGATTTTATCAAATTACCTGCTTTTTCCATTATTTGTGTGTGATTCAAATCAAACCTATTTTTTCGTGATCTTGCATTTCTTGAATTTAACCTGAGTTTATTGTTACAACAAGGACAACGTATCCCAATAGATAATGAATCCACAAATATACCACATACAGAGCAAGGCCTTTGCCCCACTGCAAATCTATATCCTCCTAGTGGCTTTTTTGCCGCAAATCGATAGCAAATTCCTTTACACTTCAAATTTCAATTCTCCCTTGCTGATACAATACACTCCATTGCAAATAAAATAGACTAGTATTAGCAAAACCTAGTCACACGTATTTTTATACAACTAGAACATGTTTGTTCCAAAAGACTAGGTTTGTGGTTTGCGTGTGATTGCAATCACTGCAATAACAATACCTGCAATGCCAATACCGATTCCAGTCATGCTTATCATGTATAGACTATCAGTAGTATTCTTTACTTCTTGGAATGATTGTACAACATTTGAGACACTCTTTGATGCAGCATCTGCATTGTTTTTTGCATCCTCAATATCGCTTGTAAGTTGGCTAATCATAGTACCCACCTGTCCCATGTTTGTAGTATCAGAAGATGAAGATCCAGAAGATGGCGGAAAGTTCAGAGAATCAACACTTGCAACATCGTCTAATGGAATTTCTCCATTGATTGCCTGTCCTTCCACAGTACCGGAAAACACTAGACTGTAAGTGCCGACTTTTGTAGGAATCAATACTGCAACATATTGCCCATCAACTGTACTGCTTGGAAGAAAATCAAGAGGTTTTGTTATGGTGCCATATTTGACTGATATCTGCAAGTCTTTGAGTGCGTTAATTACGGGTTGTGCAGTATCACCACTACCTTTCTTTATGGTTACCTGAGCCCCATTAACCAGTCCAGTATAAACAGGTTCATTATCCCAACCAACTTGTACAATATAATTGCCAAAAACCTTAGTGATGTGTGCTTCAGCAGGCTTTATGCCAAATGGAGAGACAAACACAATTGTTGCAATAAGAGACAAGAATATGGCAGTAACAAGAAACTGTTTTGACGTGGTCATGTAGTTATTTAGAATCCCAGGTGTGATTTGAATCTGGTTGTCATCACCGCACCCGCAATGGCAACTATGGTCAAGAGTGCAGGCATTGGAAATTCTGGCACAGATGGAGTTCCATGTGCACCCTCTCCTTGAATATTATAAGATTCAATCAGAGTTGGATGAATACCCACATGAACATCCATCATGATTGTATTTACGTCCGCCTTGTTATTTAGATCTTGGACTAGTTTTGCAAAACCATCAGAGATTTTAGAATTACCAGACACGTTTGGATTCGTTGATGCGACATCACTGAACATTTGTTGTGCGGTGGTTGCAAGTGACACAGAATTTTCATAAGCATTTGCATTGACTATGTTACTTGGTGCCATGTTTGACATGCTGTCATTAGACATTTTCATTTGAGACATGTCATTCAAGTCCACGGTGGAATTTAGTGCATCACCATATTTTTCCAAGGCTTCTTTTATAACAAATGTAACTGCCAATGCCTGAACAGTGGAATTACTCAGTTTATCCTTGTCAACTCGAACTTGAACAGATTCATCAAGATAACCACCAAGTTTTGTAACATCATCATTTACCATGCTTTGGTTGCCTGCTATCGCATCATCCAAAGTAGCATTAATTGTAGATGGGATTTCTTGTTGTAGCAGAGTATTTCGTTCTCCCATCTCTCTAGTATCATTAGCAGACCAATACTCACCTAGTGCATCAGCATAATAGTCAATTGTATCTTTTTGTCCAACATGTTTTGCTACGTTGGCAACTTCAGTTTTTATTTCTGCGACTTTGGCCAACCAAGACGCACTTTCATCACCACCGAAATTATGAGCAAAAGCAGGATGTGTATAGATCAGACCAGAACCGATTACACCTACAAGTAATAATGCGATAAATTTTTTATTCACGATAAATCACTCCCGTAATCTCATTTAAAAGTCTTATAGTACAACAATCGAATAAAATCATATTTTGAAAAAACAAATCACGTGTCTTGATAATTGTTGTTCGATGTTTGTACCACAAATTGAGCAAGAGCAATATAGTAAATCATAGATTTGTAATACACATCAAATGATCAGAACTAAAAATAAATTGCTTGTAATTGTTGTCATTGCAGTAATTACATCAGTCATTGTAATTCCAAATATTCCAAATTCTTATGCACATGCAAGTGTAGAGAGAAGCAATCCTGCAGAATCACAATCGCTTTCAACACCACCAACCAAGGTAGATGTTTACTTTAGTGATCCTGTGGACATTAAATTCAGTGAAATAAAAGTCTTGGATTCTAATGGAGAACAGATCCAAGAGAATGATCTACATTACATAGATGGAAACCAAAAGGCATTAAGTGTATCACTTCCGCCAAATCTGAAAAATGGCATATACACAATAGCAACAAGAGTACTGGACCAAACAGACGGTCATGTTACAGAATACCCTTTTGCTTTTGGCATAGGACAAGATGTTCCTAAAAGCATCACAAGTAACCTAGCAAGTAATTACCAAGTAGTCTCAATACCTGAGGCAATAGCAAGATTCCCATCTCTTTTAGGTCAAGTCATAGTAGCAGGAATTGCATCATCGTCACTATGGTTATGGGGTCCAATATCCAGAATACCCAGATTCAAAGATTCCATGACACAGACTAGAATCAAGATAGACCGCATCATGACAAAGACTGCAGTGATAGGATCCATTGTCATCATAACATCAGGTTTTGCAATGATAATCGTACAGGCATATTCAATAAATGCAGGAGTACTTGATGCGATTTCTACAAAGTTTGGAAACATGTGGATTCTCAGAATGACTGCATCATCTGCCTTACTCGGATTATCATTTGTAATGTATCAAAGAACAAAAAAGACTCCAATGATAATCCCAAGAACTCATACTGCATTGTTACTTGGTGTGAGTTTTTTGGTTCTACTGACTACAAGTCTAATAAGTCACGGAGCAGCTACTGGTCAGATAGTCCCGCTACTGCTTGACTTTTGTCACAATGTCTTTGCATCGTTATGGATTGGAGGAATAATTTATCTTGCATTTGTTGCAATGCCACAGTTAAAACAGATTACAGACACAAACAACAGTCTTTCTGTAATTTCTTTGCTCATTCCAAGATTTTCAATACTTGTGATTACGGTACTCGGAGCAGTTGTAGTTACTGGTCCATTTTTGTTATATGTATTAGAGAGCAATCTTGCGTTAACCCTAGCATCATTTTATGGCAAAGTACTCATAATCAAACTGTTACTGGCTGCTGCCATGATAGCATTTGGGGCATATGATCAAATGTTTGTCAGCAAAAAGGCATATTTGGCAATCTCAAATGGAGCAGCAAGAAACACATCAATACAGGAAACAACAGATACAAACAGAATTCTTTCAAGATTTGGCACCAGCATAAAGATAGAGGCATTCATAGGAATAGCACTGATTGCATCAGTAGCAGTACTAGTTGATTCAGGATTACCATCAAGTGAGTTTCAGAGTCAGATACAATTACTACAAAATAACGCATTTGCGCTAACAAACAACGTCCAGAACATACAAGGACTATCCCAAACAGGATTTATTGAAAACGGCAGTAGAATAGTCTTATCCATCAGTCCATTTCATATTGGAAATAACAACTTTACAATATCATTTTTTGATTCAAACAAAAAACCAATAGACATGAAATCTGTTCAGCTTGAACTGACTCCAGTAGATAGTGATATTGGATCCATTACAGTTGATGCAAACAAGACAGATACTGGCACCTTTACCGCAAATACTGATTTTGGATTTCCAGGACACTGGACAATTAGAGTTGAGGGAGTTCAAAATAAAGAAAACGCACTCAATTTAGTATATTCCTATAACTTGTTTGTAAAACCAAAACTTGACAACTTGCAGATAGATATCAAAGAATACAAGACTCCAGGAAACAGTAGTACACCAAGGTATCCTGTTTATGACAGTAGTAGAAACAAGATATGGGTAACAGACACTACAAATAACAGTGGAAAGATACTTGACTTTGATCTAGCAACCAAAAAATACACTGAACATAAAATTGATGGATTAAACAGTGCAGTATATTCTGTTTTAGATTCTCACAATACATTATGGTATATCGACTATGCACAAAAAACACTAGGACATTACAATCCAGATGACAATTCAGATAAAGAGTATCCAATACCAGATAAAGGGATTTTGACTAGTCTTGCAATTGACAATAATGATACTGTTTGGATCACTTCTACAAACTTGAATACATTTACAGCTAAGATGTTGAAATTCAATACAAATACAACAAAATTTGATTTAATAGATTTGCCAGACAAATCAGCCCCTCAAGGAATGGTAATTGATAACACGTTAGGCAGAATATGGATTGCAGAAGGAATTGGAAAAATATCCAGTCTTGACATTTCAAGCAACAAAGTAACAGAGATTACGCCACCTGGAAATTACACATTAGATGAGCCAACTGCCATAACATTAGATTCACAAACAGGAAAGCTGTACATTGCAGAACATGCAGGGCATGCAATATCTGTCTTTGATCCATTACTTGGGACATTCAAAAAAATACAACTTGATCCTAATGCGGAAAATCTTCCGTACGGAATGGCGTTTGACAAGTATCACAATCTCTGGGTTGCACAGCATACAATTGACAAGATTTCAATAATAGACACAAGAACAGGAGATGTTATTGAAAAGAATATTCCATCATCAGATACTTGGGTACAGTGGTTAACTACAGATTCTGAAGGAAACATCGTAATGGCAGAGGAAAGAGCAAATGCGATTGCCATAGCAACCATCTCGGCAGGACAGTCACAGAATAATCAACAAAGCATTGCTGCATCAATTCCAGAACTTAGTTTTGATTATGTTCAGGTTGTAGCTCCATCCATTACAGGATTGCTAGTCATAGTGGCCTTTTTCTACTGCAAAAGTGTGATTGACCTAAGAAGAGCGTCAAGCCAGATCAGAAAAATTTAAAATTAAAAAATATTTTTCTTGCTTGAATCTAAAAAATCAACTCAAGTCTTTGCTGCACGAACACGTCACACAGCAAAGAACTGAGCAGGATGAAATCAAACCGATATGCGGTATATACAATCAAGCAATTTTACAAGATAAAGAAATTGGTACATTTTTCGAATATACCATTCACATATCAATAAAATGAGAATTTGTTCGATAATTGTACCAGTTCGTTTAAATTCAATTTTTGACCATTATATGCCATGTCCAAGTATGACAGCATCATAGAAAATAGATCTAATCTGTTGACTTTGATCATGTTTGCTGTAATAGGCGTTTTGGCAATACCAGTCATCTTACCGCATATTTTTCATAAATTTCAGATCTTTCACATACTAATTCATCTCAGCGGCATAAGTCTAGCAGTCTTCTTGAGTATCATATCTGCAATTGCATATTCCAGAGTCAAAACCAAAAGATTATTTTTTACAATGCTCGCATTTTCACTTTTTGTAATAGCAGAAGCATTATCCCTTGTAGATGCAACATGGCAATACACGTATTATTTGGGTCCATTTCCAGCAGAAGAGATTGCACATTTCTTTGAGCTGTCTACACTTGGAATGTTTGCCCTCAGTGTGTTTAGGAAAGATTAGACATGGATAGAGAAGCAGAGATCATTAGTATTATCGAAAAAAATCCTGGAATAAAATTCAGAGAAATAATGAGAGAGTCAGGATTGAAAAATGGGGTTCTAAGTTATCATGCAAGAAAGCTAGAGGAGAATGGAAGTGTAAAGATAGACAGAAAATCAGGAGAGACTAGATTCTACCCACTTTTTGTCACAGAAGAAGAATCGCTTGTAATATCAAGTCTTAGACGAGACACACAAAAATACATTCTATTATCATTATTAGATGGAAAATCATTTTCATTCAACGAAATAGTACAGAAAGTGAAAAAGGCGCCCTCAACGGTATCTAATTTCCTTTCAAAACTTGTAGACGATGGACTAGTAGAGATAAAAATTATAGAACTAAAGAAAGTATACTTTTTGAAAAATCCCGACATGGTTCATGAAATCATAAAACGATACAGTCCAATATTACTTGAAAGAAGTGCATACAACTTTGCAGATACGTTCTCAAACCTATAACAATCAATTTTCAGACACAGGTTTGATTCTAGCAACAAAGACCAGTGCGATCTGATGATAACCTGCCTACTATTTATTTAGAGTTATAAGATAAGATACTACAAATTGACACGTATACTAGTCCTGCTTGCCATTACATGTGTTTTATTTCCAAGCATTATTCTCTTGTCAGCGTATGGAGATGGACTTGCAAGCGAGATACTTCCACCTGCAATGATTGGAAACAAAAATGTCACACTATCAATCAATTCTTCACCATTTTTAATTGACAATACGCATGTGGGTACTCAGATAAACTTCGTTTTACAGGATGCATCAAACCAAGAACCATTCCAAGAAGTAACACTTGCAGTATCTGCTTTCAAAGATGACCAAGCACTTTTTGGTCATGTGTTTATGAGCGACAGTGGTAATTTTCTGTTCAATGTAGTACCAGACAATTCCTCAAGCAAGATATCAATAAGTGAACAGGGTGGAATATTTCCTGGCGTCTTGGGACATAGTGGAAGTTACCAGATAAAAGGACCAGTCTTTGCATCAGGCGGATTATACAAATTCAAGATAAATGTCCTCACAATGGGCTCTTATGATAACCAGATAAGCAAATCATTCAATGCCGCCATATCAATTCCAGAGACCAAAGATTATACCGTAAATGACATTGATGATGGAAAGCAGACAGTTACTATAATTGCATATTATGACCAGATTGGAAACTTCCAGTATGATTCCAACAAAAAAGAGATGAGTTTTTCAATGCCGTTTAACTGGAGCCAGGACAACCTAAACCAAGTATCAGTGGTACATCAAGAACTCAAGATACCCAGGACATTTACCAATTTCATAGTTACAAAGTATGATGCACATGTAAACGGAGTAGTATTACCAGATAATGCAGTCAGCATAGATGACTACTCTTCTGACGAATATAGAATTGTGCACTTGATATTATACAAAAAGGAAGTAAATGACATTGCAGCGCAACAAAGTTCCAAGCCAGAGATGGACTTTACCCTTTCACCAAGCAATCAGACAGCATTTCCAATAACACAGTATACAAGAAATGCCCAGTACAAGGTAAGTCTTAGTTGGGATCCACCAAAAATCATTTCAGGTCAGACAACAAGATTTAGTTTCCAGATTCTTGATCCGTATCTAGTAAACAAGACAGTGAGTTCGATAAATTATGACTTTTCAATAATAGCCGGAAAAAATGGTCTGATGTTTCACAAGAGCGGTACAACCAACAACAATGATGCCCCAAATATTGTTGATGTCAATTTCCCAGCAAACTATTCAGGCCCAATTACAATTGGATTCGAGAATCTAAATGGAAATAGCTTTGCAGACTCTGAAATCTCAGGAATTGTCTCAAAGCCACGCATAGTTCCAGAATTTCCCACCGGATCATTGATTGTCACAGTGGCCATATTTTCACTAGCAATCATAGTTCCAAGATTTGTAAGAAAATGAAGATAAATCGTGGTATCGGAATTGTATTGGCAGGGGCAGGAATGTTCCTTGTAGGACATTTTCTCTCGCAGCTTGTTTTGGACTTGATTCCAACAATCAATCCAGCCAATTCAAGCGCAATTACAGATGCAAATTATCACATGTTGTCTATTAGCAATCAATTATCAATCATAAGCCAATTCGGGCTCATAGTGATAGTAATTGGCACAATTATTTTCTTTACAGATAGAAGAAAAAAGACCACATCGTAGAATATCTCACATACACCATAAGAACATGTGGATTTTTTATTTTAATTATTAGACACTATCCCTTCATGCCATAACCGACAAGTACAGAATAACATCCAAGGCCACACTCTTCACATATTGGTTGCATCGAAGATTTTTCTGCGCTGCCAATACAGCATGGCTTTTTCTCTCGTCCCATGTGATCAACTGATAAAATTGCCCACGTAGGACAGTCAATTGGTACTGTTCCTTTCCCACCCCAATTTTTCTTCATCAATTCAAGCTGATCATCAGGATTGATGATGTATTCATCATCAAACTTCTTTTTCATTGCAATGATACCATCAACCACTTTGGTTCGCTCAGGACCAAACGGCAAAAACAAGGGATCATTTTTTGCAAAAGGTGTGTGAAATTGAAATCCAATTTTATTTGTATGCTCGTGCCATTCTTGGGCAACATCTTGTACTGTCTGATAGTTTTGTGAGTTTATCGTCATTGTAATCCATACATCTTTCCATGCCTTCTCCCCATTATTGTTTACATAGTCTAGTACATTTTTACGGGTTTTATCATATGAACCAGGACCACGAATTTTATCATGAATCTCTTTTGTTCCATCTATTGATATCCAGTAAAAGTACAGATTTGGAATTTTTTTCAACGGCATAGTTCCATTTGATACAATACAGATTCTTTTTGGAAACTGTTTTACAAACAAATCAATGACATCAGGTCTAAGAGTAGGCTCGCCACCAACCAAGGTAATAATGAACACGTGTTTTTTCTTGAATTTCTCATCAATCACTTTTTGCCATTGCTCAACTGTGAGCTCTTCATTTTCTTTTCTGTTTAGCCACCAATAGCAATGAGTACAGTGCAGGTTGCATATGTTGATTATATCAGCGGAACCATATAACGGACTCTTTCTATGAAATAACCTGTATCCTGCGAATTTGCCAAATATGTGAAAGTAGCAAGGCATCTCACGGACTAGCTGTGTGACTCCTCTACCCATTATTTCCATGATATACCACAATATCGTCTTGCCTGTTAAAAGACATTTTTTCTCATGTAATTTTTACAATGGTAGAGTACACTGACATTTGTCAATTTTTGTACTAGTTAGCGCACATTAGTGTAGTAGTACATTTTACCTTTGACAGGTGGCGTATTTTTGTTGCAATTATTTCGCGGATCTCATCTATGTTTGAGCACTCTAGTTTCACGATGATATCATAGTTACCAAATACGCCTTGTACTTCTTTTACCGAACCTAACGATTTCACACCTTCGACAATTGTCCCCTCCGCACCCATCTCACAGTTTATCATAACATATGCGGTTTCCATTATAATAATTGGCATTCATAATATATGAAATTTTTGATATATCTCAAAAATTAATCAATTTTTGAAAAACAG
>Ga0070711_100001792_pt1 | contig 11956 bp, 15 predicted proteins | sample LARL53metaG_FD_65452 | JGI IMG/M metagenome (GOLD analysis project Ga0070711, IMG submission 65452) | Corn, switchgrass and miscanthus rhizosphere microbial communities from Kellogg Biological Station, Michigan, USA - LAR L5-3 metaG | ecosystem: Host-associated > Plants > Roots > Rhizosphere ... | reverse complement strand
CCTGTTGGATGTGGTTAGAAGTTCGCGATTCATCAGGTCGATATCCTACTTTCCTCGCAGGAACGAATATTTCATCAGGTTCGAAAGGGACAACCTGCGAGCCTCATTCGGCTATTTCGTTGCGGAGAGAAAGTCGGAGTTAGCCGGCGCCGGGTGGATAAACAAGCCGTGAGCGATGGAAGATACCCGAAAATCCTTGGCGCGATCAGCGTGCTCCTTCTTGCATGTGCCCAGCTACCAGGCGCACGCGCAGATTCGGCCTCATGCCTGGCGAAGGTCGCTTTGTTCGTCAGGGAGCTGGATGAGCTGCTGGAGAAAGAAAAATACCACAGCCGGCCGTATTCCGATCTGGCTGAACGGTCTTTTCCGTTTCGCGACTGTGAGGCAGAGGCCTTGCTGGATGTCGTGAGACAATCGCGTTTCATTCGGTCGATACAGCATAGTCCTCGTCCCGAGGAATATCACATCCTGTTCGAACGGGATGGCCTGGGAGCCTGGTTCTCTTATTTCGTCTCGGAGCGAAAGTCCCGGGCGGCAGGCGCTGGATTCACCCGTAAGCCGTGAGCAGAAATGACATGTCTGAGAAAATCTACCTGACCCCCCCCGTCGAGTTTCGTTGTTCCCTCAAACCACACACACCAAATGGTCGGCTTCCCGGTCAAGTAGGCTTGCCCAACTTGAGTCACTGTCATTTTGGGCCCTCCCGATTTCACTTGCACAACGTCACCCGGCTTAAAGGTATCAGAGATGAAAACCCCTCAACTTTCGGAGCAGGAAATGCGATTGGAGTGCCTTCGGCTAGCGCCCCGTATGGGAACAGCCGATGACACTTTGGCGGCAGCCATGAAGCTCTGGGATTTTATCCGCAGCAATTCACAGGTTGATGCACCCCATAGCACTCAACCTAAGTGAGACTGGTTTGTAAAGTACATAATCGCCCATCGCGAGCTCTGTCAAAGGCCAGTACGGTCTGCGACTGCAGAAGCGTCAAGCGCACGATACTAAGGAGATCGCATCGATGTTCTTGCCTTTAGCGAAGCTGGTCCGATGTCTGCTCGCGATTTCTATCGCGTCAGGTTCTGCAACTGCGGCGTCGATTGCGCGTGCGTCGATGACGTGCATACCGTTCGATGAATTTCCTGCCGTTTCGGATCCATCGATCCGGGATCAATTGGAAACCCATGTAAGGGGGCTCCCCGGCCTCAAGAACCCCAGGATCAGAAGTCTTGACCGCCGCTCTTCATCGTCACCGCCGAGGGTAGGTTTTGCAAAGACATCCCCCGTTGCGAACATCGTCTCCTGGACCTGCGGAATGGCGTGGTCAGGGACGTCTTTGCCTTTCGAGGAACGGGCATAACCTGGGTTTTAGGGTCTCCGCAGGGCCTGTGGATGGAAGATTTGCAGGACGAGTATTCGTTTTGGGCATTTGTGACGACCGAACACACTTTCATCAGTGTGGACCTGCCTCGTTCTGGCGATATGGTTGTGATTGACTCGCCGGGGCCCGAGACACTGAAGACACTTCAAGTATGCGCGCACTGGAAATGAATAGATAAGAGGAAAAAAATGGCCGAGACACGTCAGATTGGAAGATTGACGATTCACTTTCTGGGAGACGACGCGGCGCGGCTTGGAAAGTCGTTCGACGACTCGTTCTCCGGATCGCCGTCTTTTAGAGATGCGATGGCCGAAACGGCGCGCACGCAGAGACATATTTACGTCGGCAGCTCGCTGGACGACATACGAGATCAGCCAGGCTTTGAGGGCGTTGGATTTAACCCGGACTCGGAACAGAAGCAGAGCGCGTTTGGAAAACCAGCTGGAGGCGACAGCTATTTTGTTGTAGTTACCAATAAGAAACACCATCTCACTCAAAGCAACGGACAAACGTTTCCTGGATCGAGGGACCTGTCGCTCGTTCACGAGTTCCTGCATCCCTCACAAATTATGCGCACTCTCGCCGAGACCGGGAATCTTAGTGCACGTGATAGCGAGACTCGTACCCAAATGCGTGAGCAAAAGATTGCCGAGGAGCTTGGTCGAATACCGGGGCAAGATTTTCCCGATGTACGCGCCGAATTTCTTCGGCCTTTAGAAACGTGTCGGCTTCTTCGCCAAACAATTCGAGCCATGGCCTTGTTCCGCCGATCTCGGCGCCACCGGATTCGCAAGGACCGCTTTCCCTCAATGACGCCTATCTTGAATATTTGAGGCGATTGGGCCTCGGCCAGTCCTGAGCGCCATCGTTTGATTCAACACGCCGGAAACCGGGGCCCGCCGGATTTTCTCCTGTCCTATCCAATCGACCGGTGGTAGCGGCGCGCTTGCCTCGACGGGCAAATCACTGGCATATCTCCAACATCGCAAGAACTGATGATTAAGCCCGCGGTCCGAACCTGGCCCGCGGGTTTTTCATTTTCCGAAATTCGGACGGTGGCCGCAGGGCGCACCAATCTCTTCGACGCGCGTGCCGCAAGGCGCCTTTCAAGCGCGCTGCCGTCCGAACCCAGCTTGATCACGTGAGGCTTCATGGTTCGAGACGCGGCGCAAGTCGCGCGGCTTCTCACCCATGAGGCTGTAAGCGTTTGACGAGCTCGTCCCGAGGGGGTGCGCAAAGCGCCGTCTCGAGGGTGGGCGGCTCTTACCTTTCGCTGGCGCGCGCGAACGCGCCGGCACGCGGCTCTCAAGGAGAGAACAGGGTTCGCGCCCGAAATGACCCGCGCACGTTTGCGCGGTCATGCCGCGTTTTTTAACCCAACTGTCAGCAGAGGTTACGCAACAAACGTAGTCGCGATTCCAGAGCAGGGGAGAGATTTGCATGAGCGCCGAGATCATCCAGTTCGTCCTGCGACCAAACCGCAGACGCCACCTTTCGCCGTCTTCTGCGAGAGCCCGATCAATCTTTGCCGAGGACGATCTCGCCATGGACCATGCCGACACCGCGACTTGCGAATATGTCTCGTCCTGCCACGAACGAGGCGGCCAAGACGGTAAGTGAGGCGCGGTTTGATTTTTTTTGGTCAGTCGAGCCGCGAACTCCGTTCCTTTTCCCTTCGCGGGAGAAGGTGACGCGGACGAAAGTCCGCGCCGGATGAGGCGTATTATCACCAAGCTGCCGAGGCAAACCCCTCACCCGGATCGCATCTAAAGATGCGATCCGACCTCTCCCGCAAGGGGAGAGGTAAGACCCTCCATGCCGCTCCGGCTCAGTCCAACTTCACCATGCATCAACTCGCCGCCACCGCGCGGCGCAGGAAGAACCGGCCGTCGATCGCGGCAAGTCCGGCGCCGATGCAGATAAGCCCGGCGAAATGCCTGACCTCGAGGTGCTCGCTCAGTCCGTAAGCCCCCATCAGTATAGCGCTCACGGGAATGAGGAAGGTCACGAGCAAGAGGTTGGTCGCGCCGGCAGTGGCGAGAATGCGGAAATAAAGCACATAGCCGAGTGCGGTCGAGAACACGGCGATGCCGACCGCGGCACCCCACACAGGCCACGGCGGTACAGCGAGCGTCCACGGCGTATCGACAAGCATGGCCAACGGGACCAGCAGGATCGCGGAGGCCGTCACCTGGCCGGTCGCGGTCATGATCGGCTCGATCCCCATTCGGTGAAAGCGGCGGCCGTAGACGCCGGCGAAGGCATAGGAAACGGCGGCCAGAAGCACCGCGAACTGCGCCAGCACATTGGCGCCCAGCCCTTGCAGCGAGTCGGCACCCGTAAGCACCACGACGCCCAGAAAGCCGATCGCGATACCGAGAAGCCGGTTGACGGTGATCTTCTCGTCGTGCGTCAAAAAATGCGCGACGATGACCGTCCATATCGGGGTGGTCGCGTTCAGGATCGCCGCGAGCCCGGAAGCGATGTGGCTCTGGCCCCAGACCACGAGGCAAAAGGGGATCGCGTTGTTGAGAAGGCCCATGCCGAAAAACGCGCGCCAGGCCGAAGGAGCATGGGGCATGCTCTTTCCGAGCACTGTCAGCAGGACATTGAGGATGATGGCGGCAAGACCAACGCGCAAGGATACGATCGTGAGCGGCGGCAACGCCTTGAGCTGCACGCCTGCGAAGAAAAACGAGCCGCCCCAGAACACCGACAACAACAGAAGCGCGAGCCACTCGCCCCGATTCATGCGGCGGTTCACTGTCAGCTCGGTCATTTCATTTCCACCCGTTTGAAGTGGGCCACGCGGCCAGATCGGCGTCGGCAAGTTTGCGGGCTCACGGCAAGCCGTGCCGGTCTTCTGATACGAAAAAATTCAACGCGCCACCCGATTTCCGAAAAGCGGGGCGCGCGTTGCGACAATGCGGAAACCAGAATGTCCAGGTCCATCACCGAAATCCGTTCTCTGGCGAGGAGCCATACGCGCACGGCGCTGAACGTGCTGGTCGGCGTGATGCGCAACACCAAGGCGCCGGCGCCGGCGCGGATCGCGGCCGCCAACGCCATTCTTGACCGTGGCTGGGGCAAGGCGACGCAAGCCATCGACAACGGCGATGGCAGCGCGCTCGAGCTCATTCATCGCATCGAGCGTGTCATTGTCCATCCTGAAAATCCCGACCGCGAAAATATTTGAGCCGCTGCTGCAATGTGCACGCTACAAGGCTGTGTACGGCGGTCGCGGTTCGGGCAAATCGCATTTTTTCGGCGAGCTTTTGGTCGAGACCTGCCAGGCCGAGCGTGGCACGCTCGCGGTGTGCATTCGCGAGGCGCAAAGGACGCTGGCGCAATCCTCCAAGCGGCTGATCGAAAGCAAGATCGCGACGCTTGGTCTCGGTCACGGTTTCAAGGTTTTCAGCGACAAAATCGCAACCCCCGGCGACGGCATCATCATCTTCCGCGGCATGCAGGATCTTGCGATTTACAACAACAGCGACGGTGCGTTTTACCTGCAGGGATTCTACGGCAATCCCTACAATGTGCCGCTGGCCGGCGGCATGGATTATTGGGGAACGACGGTGCCCAATTCATCCTTTGCCTTCCCGATCGGGCAGGCGATCTCGCGAACGACCTACGCATCGCTGTTTGCGATCATGGGGACCACCTATGGCAGCGGCGACGGCTCGACCACGTTCAATCTGCCGGACAAAACGGGGCGTGTCTCGGCGATGAAGGAAGCGGCGGCAACGCGGCTGACGTCCTCCTTTTTCGGAGGCAATTCAACTCTGATGGGGGCGGTTGGCGGCGCTGAGAGTCACACACTGACGATCGCGGAAATTCCGTCGCATCAGCACAGCGTGTTTTTGAAGGATCCAGGACACTTTCATACGGTGACCAACGGCGTACCTAGCCTCATATTCAATTACCAAGGCTCAGGTAGTCAAGGCTCCCCCGCAACTCCTGTCAATACGGATACGAAGGCAACTGGAATCACCATCGGATCGGTAAACGGTGTTGCTAATGACAACCAGACCGCCGGGGCGGGAAGCGGTGGCGCTCATGCTGTTGTCCAGCCCACCATTGTATGCAACTACATATTGCGCATCATTTGAGGCAGGCGCCAAACAGGACTTCGACCGCGCTGGCCTCTTCACAATTGGGACGATCCTCCGGAGCGAAGATCGCGAAGGCCAAACAAATCAGAACAATGGCAGAAACAAAAACAGCTTGATGTCTTGTCAAGATTGCTACTCGCGGCTGTATCGCTTTTAAATGACATAGCAACCTAAAGGCGTAAATAGTCAAACAATCACCCACATACTTATGTTCGACAACATAACCCTGCTCGCCGCATAGAGGCGCATTTCGAGCGTCGGAATACTGCAAAGAGGTATAGACTCGCGTCTGGCCTCAGGTCCATTTCCGAGCACCCCAGTCGCTCCTAATCCCGCCTTCCGGCTCTTCTTCCTGGATCAAACAATGACAGACATCGCAGCCCTCAGGGCAGCGAATGCGCGGCGCTGGGCGAAAGCCAAGTTGACCCGCAATTTTTCCGTCGTGGCCAGACATCTCGTCTCGCCCGACGTCAGGTCGCGTTATCAGGCCGTCGCCGTGAAGACGGGCGTGCCCTGGCCCGTCATCGCCGTCATCCACGAGCGGGAATGCTCGCAGGATTGGACGGGGTCGCTCGCGCAAGGAGACCCGTGGGACCGGATTTCGGTTCACGTTCCCGCCGGGAGGGGGCCCTTCAAATCCTGGGAAGAGGCCGCGATCGATGCGCTGAACAACTGTGCGCCGTATGCCGGACGCAACAGGGACTGGACCATCGGCCCCCTGCTGACGAAACTCGAGGAATATAACGGGCTCGGTTACGCCGCGCGCGGCGTGCCATCACCTTACGTGTGGTCCGGGACGGACCAGTATCGATCCGGCAAATACGTGCGTGACGGGATCTATGACCCGAATGCGGTCGACAGCCAACCCGGCTGCGCCGGCCTTCTGATGGCGATGACGGCGCTCGATCCGACGATCAGCTTCTCCGGACCCGCGCTGGCCCCTGATACTTCGAAAACGCCCATCGCAAAACCTTCTCTCACAAAACCGGCCCATGTCTCCATCGGAGCGTGGGTCGCCTCGATCTTCTCCGCCATCTTCAAATCGAAAGGAAAATAAATGTTTCACACGCTGTCGATCGGCGTCTTCATCCTTACTCTGCTCGCGGCTGGCTGGATTGCTTTCACCTTTGCCCACGCCTGGATCGTTGAGACCGGCTCATTCTGGCAGCGCACATTGAAGGCGGGGCGGAACTCGGCAACCATCGTCTGGGCCAAGCTGGTCATCATAGCGGGCGGCCTTGTCGCAGTGCTGGACAAGATCGCCGATCTTGCCGGGGATCCCACATTGACCGCGCAGATTCAGCAATACGCCACGCCGCAGATGGTTGGTTACGTCACGATCGCGATCATGCTCGTGAACGTCTGGGCACGCCTGCGAACCCTGGGCAAGTGACATGTGGCTCGTGCTCGCCAAGTGGCTGGCAGGCTTCGTGACCGGCCCCGTGTTCGATGATCTCCTTAAAGGTTATCAGGCGAAACTTGCGGCCGGAAACACGTCGGAAAGCATCGCAGCCGAACTTGCCGCCAAGGAGCTCGTGTTGCAACAACGTGAGCTGGAGCTGCAGACGCAACTCCATATCGCCGCGATTGGGCATCCCTGGGAACCCGACAAGTTGATGGGCTATTGCGTGGCGATCTATCTCGCAAAGCTCCTGATCTGGGACAAGGTGCTTGGGCTCGGCACCACCGACGGCCTTGCGGGCTTCGCCTCGACCACGTCGAACCTCATCGTCGCATCCTACTTCGCCAAGCGCGGGTTCGAGAATGTGGCGAGGATCATCAGGCGATGACCCCCGGGATCGTCAAGCGATGACCTTGTCCAAAGAGCGGGAAGGCGACCACGTCATGACTGAGATGAGCCACGACGATGTCCGCACCGTCGTGCTGGAAGCGCTCGCCGAACAGCAAAGAGTCCATCACAGCGATATCGACGCCGTGGTCTTTCGCGCGATCGCCACCATCCTGACCTCGTTCGGAATCGAGGAGGAGGATCGGCGCGAACTGCGCGCGGATTTCCAGCACCTCAGGCGATGGCGAAAAAGCGTCGAGCAGGCCCAAAGTTATACCTTCAAGGCGGTGATCACGATCATCGTCGCTGGGTTCCTCGGGGCAATCTGGCTCGGCATCAAGGTGATGGTCGGCAAATGATTCACATATTCACCTTGCTTGCGGCGTTAATGATCTCATTCCCCACGCACGAGGATGTTTCCTGCTGGGCTGTGAGGAAAGCCGTCGCGCAATATGGCGTGGCGGCGGTTGAGGCCTGGGCGCGCTCGCATGGCGTCTCCGACAAGGAGATCGAGAAGGCGAGGCGATGTCTCAAGTAAGCAGGGCAAGCCTAACCTTGCTGCGCTCGCCGTCGGCGCGCGGTTCGCGATCAAAAGTCTCGCCCTACCGGATTCGCCAGGTCGATGGGCAGGATGAGGAAATCGCTGATATTCTGGCCGAGCTGCATCGCCTGACGTTCTTTGATGGTGCACAGGTTCCATCTTTCGACTGGGGCGGCTGGTGGCTTGCGTATTTCAAGGAAACGCCGATTGCCTTTGCGGGCGTCGTGCCATCAACCCATGTCCGCAACGCTGGCTATATTTGTCGCGTCGGCGTGTTGACCGGACATTGCGGGCACGGCCTTCAATTGCGCCTGATGCGCGCGATAGAAACGCTGTCGCGGCGCAGCGGCTGGAGCTATCTGGTTTCGGATACAACCCGGAATATTGCCTCAGCAAACAATTTCATCCGCGCCGGTTATCGGCTGTATCAGCCGCAATACCCTTGGGCTTTCTCAGACACTCTTTATTGGCGGAAAACAATCCGGCCCGACCCATCCCCTCATGGCACCCATTCAAAAAGGCTGTAACGTCTGTGGTCCCGGTCGCTCTAGTCTTTTGGTTGGAGCGCTAAATGGCTGTATATGGTTAGTCCGCAGCCGGCATATTCTCCGTTTGGCGGGACGGATCGCCAATCAAGGAAAGGGACAGATTGATCATGACCGCCAGACCCCGATTACCGGCACGGACGCCGAGAGAGAAGGGCGCTCCGATCGCCCTCGACGGTCTGCTGGTCATCGATTTCACCCGCGTCGTCGCCGGCCCGGCCTGCACGCAAACGCTGGCCGATTTCGGCGCCGAGGTCATCAAGATCGAAAATCCCGACGGCGGCGACGATACGCGGCACTACGAACATGCCGATCTTGCCGGTGAGAGCGCCGCCTATGTCAGTCTGAACCGCAACAAGCGTGGCATCGTGCTCGATCTCACCAAGCCTGCGGCTTGCGATGTCGCGCGCGAATTGATGGCGCGAGCCGACGTGGTGGTCGAAAATTTTTCCTCCGGCGTGATGAAGAAATATGGCCTCGACTACGCTTCGGTTGGCTCAGCCAATCCTCGGCTCGTCTATTGCTCCATTTCAGCCTATGGCCGGAAAGGACCATTCGCTTCGCGTCCGGGCTTCGACCCGATCACGCAAGCCGAAAGCGGATTCATGTCGCTCAATGGCTTTCCCGACGGGCCACCGGTTCGGACCGGCCCCCCTGCCGTTGACATGCTGACGGGGATGTCGGCCTGCAACGCCATCCTGCTTGCGCTTCTCGCCCGCGACCGTCTTGGTCGTGGCCAGCATGTCGAAGTGGCTCTGTTCGATATCGCGCTCGCGATGACCCAATTCTACGGTATGGCCTACCTGATGAGCGGCGTGAATCCGAGCCGACAGGGAAATTCGCCGAACGGATCGCCATCGGTCGGCGTGTACAGCGCTTCCGACGCGCCGTTTTATATCGCCTGCGCCAACGATCGCTTGTATCGCCGTTTGGTCGTCGACGTTCTTGGCCGACCCGATCTCGCCAGCGGCGAATTCGGCGACCGCCGGTCGCGGACCGCGAACAGGGACAAATTGCGGGCCATTCTTACCGGGATTTTCGTGCAGGATGTTCGCGAGAACTGGGTCACGAAAATGAAGGCGGTCAACATCCCCGTTGGATATCTTCGCACGGTGGAGGAGGCCTTCAATTCACCGGAGGTTCGCGAGCGCCATCGCCTCAGCCAAATCCCGCATCCGACCGCAGGCAGTGTTCCCAACATCGAATCACCGCTCAGTCTTGGTCTGACGCCGGTCATGGACCCCATAGCGGCGCCGCTGCTTGGCCAACACACGAGGCAGGTCCTGCGCGAGAAGCTTGGCTATGACGATGGGCACATTGCCGCCCTTGCCGATGCTGGCGCCTTCGGGATGGTCGCAACAGTCGAAGTCGGCTGATATTCGGCAGCGCTCTTTCGCGAACGAGCGCGTCAAGAAATTCTGGATTGAAATGAAAGCCCGGTGGCCTCTGGCCGCCGGGCTTTTTTTGTTTTGAAGGGTTACCATCAGTTTCGCTGTCTGACATGCGCCAGCGGGTCGGGGCCGTATGAGTTTTCGCCGGCGGTGCCGCGCAGGAAGCCGATTTCGATAAATTCCGAGATCGGCAAGACAAAAGCCAAGCTTATCCTTCTCGAAGACTATTTCTCGTTGTCGTTTCGGCGGATATTGTATAGAGGCGCGGCATCAAATCACGGCCGTGGGGTTTTTCCATCTTCTGCCAGTTAAGGAGTTGTTCCATGACGCACGCCATCCGCTTTCATAAGACCGGCGGGCCTGAGGTTCTTGTCTGGGATGAAGTCAAAGTCGGTAAGCCGGGGAGCGGAGAGGCGCGCATCCGCCACACCGCCGTGGGGCTCAACTTTCTCGATATTTACCAGCGCTCCGGGCTTTATCCTCTGCAGTTGCCGAGCGGGCTTGGCAGCGAGGCTGCCGGCGTGGTCGAGGAAGTCGGCCCTGGGGTAACTGATCTCAAACCCGGCGATCGGGTTGCCTATGGGGCTGCCCCGATCGGTGCCTATTCGGAGGAGCGGCTGATTCCGGCCGAACGCCTGCTCAAACTGCCCGACGGCATCGATGACAAGACCGCGGCCGCGATGATGCTCAAGGGCCTGACAGCGCAATATCTCATCCGGCAGACCTATCGTGTCAAAGCCGGCGACACGATCCTGCTCCACGCGGCGGCCGGCGGAGTCGGCTTGATCCTCTCGCAATGGGCCAAACATCTCGCTGCGACCGTCATCGGGACCGTCGGCAATGACGAGAAGGCCGCGCTCGCGAAGGCTCATGGATGCGCGCACACGATCGTCTATTCGCGCGAGGATTTCGTCAAACGCGTCGAGGAGATCACGCAAGGCAAAAAAGTGTCTGTGGTCTATGATTCCGTCGGCAAGGACACGTTCCTGAAGTCACTCGACTGCCTGGCTCCGCTCGGGGTCGCCGCACTTTTCGGTCAATCGTCCGGAAGCGTCGAGCCGCTCAACCTCGGTCTTCTCGCCCAAAAAGGTTCGCTGTTCGTCACGCGGCCGACACTCAACACCTACGCTGCCAAACGCGAGAATCTCGTCGCAATGGCGAAGGAATTGTTCGAGGTTGTGCTCTCGGGCGCGGTCAAGATTGGGGTTCGCCAGACCTACCCACTACAGGATGCCGCGAGAGCCCACGCCGATCTTGCCGCGCGCAAGACGACCGGTTCGACCGTGCTGCTGATCTGAAGCTGGCCGGGCATGGCTCGCGTTCTCATTCCCCTGCCGGCGCGCGACTTCGATCCGACCGAGGCCGCCGTGAGTTGGCAGGTGCTTGTGAACGCCGGCCATCTCGTCGCTTTTGCCACGCCCGACGGGCGGGCGGCGGCTGCCGACGACATGATGCTGACAGGGAAAGGCCTTGATCCCTGGGGTGGGATTCCGCTGTTGCGGAATCTGCCGCTAATCGGACTTCTGATGCGCGCCAACGTCGACGCGCGCAAGGGCTATGCGGACATGCTCGCGGATCCGAAATATTTTGCGCCACGGCGCTGGGATTCCGTCAATGCATCGGAGTTCGACGGCCTGGTTTTGCCGGGCGGACATCGTGCACGCGGCATGCGCGAATTCCTCGAGAGCGAAACGCTGCAGCATCTCGTCGCGAGCTTCTTCGAGGAACAAAAGCCTGTGGCGGCGATCTGCCATGGCGTCCTGCTTGCCGCGCGCAGCATTTCAAGACGCACCGGCCGATCAGTCCTCTGCGGATACCGGACGACAGCGCTGACCTGGACATTCGAGCGCAGCGCATGGAAGGTCGCCAGGATCACGCGATTTTGGGATCCGGACTATTATCGGACTTATCTGGAAAAGCCCGGGCAGCCGGAAGGCTTCATGTCGGTGCAACAGGAAGTTACGCGCGCGCTGGCGGACCCTGCCGACTTTGTGGATGTGCCAACTGCTGATCCGCAGTACCGCCGGAAAACGTCCGGCCTGGAGCGCGATTCGTTTGACGATGCGGGGCCCGCTTTTGTGGTGCGCGATCGCAACTACGTTTCGGCGAGGTGGCCCGGCGACGCTCACACCTTCGCAAAGACCTTTGCCGAGATGCTGAATTAAGTGGCCCGATGCTTGGCCCGAAGTCGGCGTGC
>Ga0070711_100001789_pt1 | contig 11963 bp, 13 predicted proteins | sample LARL53metaG_FD_65452 | JGI IMG/M metagenome (GOLD analysis project Ga0070711, IMG submission 65452) | Corn, switchgrass and miscanthus rhizosphere microbial communities from Kellogg Biological Station, Michigan, USA - LAR L5-3 metaG | ecosystem: Host-associated > Plants > Roots > Rhizosphere ... | reverse complement strand
GCTGCGCCGGGCCTGTAGCGATGCGGTCGGCTGGCCAGGCGACATGAACCTGTCGATCAATCTCTCACCCGAGCAATATGCCAGCGATTATCTCTGTGACGCCGTGTTCGACGCGCTGGATTTCACCGCCCTTGCGGCCAGCCGGCTGGAGCTCGAAATCGTTGATCCGCTCGCGACCGGCGACCTGCGCAAGCTGAAGCGCAACCTCGGTGAGCTGCACGCCCGCGGCATCGGCATCACGCTCGACCGGTTCGACGGCAGCCAGTCGTCGCTGAGCGACATCCGCGAGCTTCCCTGCCGGCGCATCAAGATCGACAAGTCGCTGGTCGCCGCCATCACGACGCGGCCGCGCGACGCCCGGATCGTGGCGAGCCTGGTCGCGCTCGCGCGGGCGACCGGGCTTGCCGTGACCGCGGAAGGCGTCGAGACCGCGGAGCAGGCGGAGGTGCTGCGCGAACTGGGCTGCACCGAGATGCAGGGATTCCTGTTCGGCCGGCCGCGCACTGCGGCCGAGATATTGGCCGACATGCGGGCGTAGGCGTCTGACGGATTCGCTCTTGATCGACCCCGCATCGAGGTGCGATGCTTTTCCCGCACGCGACCGCAAGCGGGGAGGTGAGCGGGTCCGCGGAGAGAACGATTCACCAAGCCTCAATCGCGCGTCAGGGTGAACGCCGCGGCCTCATGCCGCGCCTTACGTAGGACTACGGTCGGCCGCGCGCCGTGCTGAATTCATCCTTTCAATCGTCGACCGAACATATTGAGCGAAAAGGCGTTTGCAGGATGGCGTGGCGCGCTCGCCGCGTTAAGGTTGCCGACGGTCTTTAAGTGACAGCGGCGGGGCTGGTATCGATAAGTCGGCGACGCGCCGATGTCGTTCTGGAGTTCGCGCCGGGATGGTTGCGGCCTAAGTCGCGGGACACAAATTGTCAGGCTGAGCTGAAGGACGGGATGGCGTTGCGATGAGTAAGCGTGTTCTGGCCGTCGACGACTCCAAGACGATGCGCGACATGATCGCCTTTGCGCTGCGCAATGCGGGCTTTCAGGTCGAGGCGGTCGAAGACGGCGAGGCCGCGCTCGGCAAGCTCGCAGTCGCCAGCTTCGATCTCATCATCACCGATCTGAACATGCCGAAGCTCGACGGCCTTGCGCTGATCAAAACCGTGCGCGCCACGTCGCAGCACCGCGACATTCCGATCGTGATCCTGAGCAGCGAATGCGACTGCGCGAACGAGGCGGTCGGCAAGGCGGCCGGCGCCGACGGCTGGCTGATCAAGCCGTTCAGCCCCGAAAAGCTCGTCGAGCTGGTGCAGCGCGTCTGTCCTTGATCGAAGGCCCTTGACGGACGCGGGCGCGTTCAAACGGCGCATCGACACGCGAAATTGAGGGAATCGTCGTCCAAGGGTTGTCCGGCGCCTTGATTTTGGCGCGATTTGCAAACCAAATAGCTCATCATGTGACGCAGCGGAGGCGGGGCCGTGCCAAGATCGGGGCTTGTGTTGGGATTGCTCCTGCTGCTCGGCGGCTGCATGCAGGCGACGCTGCAACCGTCGTCGACGGCCACCATGACGCCGCGCGACCGCCAGCTCCTGGCGCATCCGCCTTATGCGCAGGCGAGCATTCCCGAAGCCTTCCAGCGGCACGTCGTCGACTACGGCCGCCGCGAGGCGCCGGGCACCATCCTGGTCGATACCAACGCGCGCTATCTCTATTACGTGCTGCCGCAAGGCAAGGCGATCCGCTATGGCGTGGCGGTGGGCGAAGAGGCGATGGCGTGGTCCGGCGTCGCGACCGTCGGCAAGCTGGCGGAATGGCCGGACTGGATTCCGACACGCGAGATCCAGGAGCGGCTGGGTCCCTACCCGTCGCGCGTCTCCGGCGGGCCGGCCAATCCGCTCGGCGCCCGCGCGATCTATCTGTACGAGGGCGGCAAAGACACGCTGTACCGCATCCACGGCACCAACCAGCCGGAATATATCGGCCAGGCCATCTCGTCGGGCTGCATCCGCATGACCAATGAGGATGTCATCGACCTCTACGACCGCGTGAGGCAGGGCACGACCGTCGTCGTTCTGCCGCCGGGCGGCGAGAGCCCCTTCGGGCGTCCGTTCACCGCGCGGGCGAGCTGAGCGCTTTCGGAGCAGATCGCGCGCGTGGCTTCCGATTGACGGCGACGACGTGGTCCGCCGCCGCTATTCTCGCCGGATGAGATTGGAAACGGGCCGCCTCTGGCTGTGAAACGCGGTTCATCCCGGACATGAACCGCTATCTCTATGAGTGCAGGACCTAGCGGAGAGCACCGCACCTCTCCTCAACATGGACCGGGCGACGGTTCCACTCTCTGGATCATTTCGGCGGCCTCCGCGTTTTTCGTCATGTCGCAAAAATTGATCGGAGCAGTGCGATGCCGCGAAAGGAGACCATCCGAAGGGCGAGGCAGGACCAGCGTGCGGGCAAATCGGCGAGCACGCAGGCCGGCGAATTCGTGCGGGAACAGATCGACAAGATCAGGCATGGCGAGCACGGGGCGAGATCGCCGCAACAGGCCATTGCGATCGGGCTCTCCGAGGCGCGCCGGGCCGGCGTCGATCTGCCGCCGCCGCGGAAAGGCAAGACCAAGGCGAGTACGCGCCGCAGCGCCAAATATGCCTATGAGGCGGGCCAGGGCCGGCGCAAGCCGCGGCGGCGGCCGCGTGTGTCGCGCGCCGTCAAGAAGGCGCTGAAGCGCGAGCCGCGGAGTTCGGCTTCGCATCGTGCGCTGTCGCAGCAAGCCAAGCGCGCCGCCAGCCGCCGCAGTGCGGCATCGCGTTCGGCCGCCCGCAAGGCGGCCCGCACCAAGGGCGCGAAGGGCCGCTCCGCTGCCGCAAAGAAGGCCGCGCGCACCAGGACGCGGCGCCAAGACCGTTGATGCAAGCCGGGGCGATGGTTCGATGGCGGTCGGCTCGCGCGCGCTGCCTCGACCGCGCGTAGGAACGTTCGTACCTAACGGATGTTGTCTGCTTCGAGATCCTGCAACACTGGGAGGTCTGCTTTGCCGACGCAAATCGTGATGGATCACACCGGCGATAGCCGGACCTATTTTGATGCCAAAGACGTTCAAGCGCGTGCGAACGCGGAAGCCCGGTTCAAGAAGCTGGTGGCGCGCGGCTTTACTGCGGCCGTCCGCACCCAGGCGGGTGAGGTCACGCGCGTGACCGCATTCGACCCGAATGCCGAGGAAACGCTGTTTTTCCCGCGTCTCGTCGGCGGGTAGGGACATCAGGCCATGTTGTCGCTTCGTCGGCCAGCAAGCGCCGGCCGCCTGCTGGCCCAATCGGTGCGCCGGCTCTATGAAAAGTTTTCGGCGGAGAATACGCGCGAGGCCCGGGGGCTGCGGCTGCTGCGGGACTGGGTGACGCCGGCGCAATGGAATCAGCTCGAGACGCTGGGCTATTTCGAGGTTGTCGGCTGCGACACCGGAAAGCGATACCGCATCTATCGCGGCAGAATGACGAACATCTACGAGATCGACGAGTTCGGATGCCTCAGGGAAGGCTGGTGCTTCGTTCCATTCGGCTTTCTGGCCGCGGGCGATGTCATGCTCGCGCAGAAGATCGCCCTGGAGACGTCCGAGTCCGCGGCGCTCGCGGTCGCCAACAGGTTCCTGCCGCGGCGGCTCGTCTCCCGGGATCGCGGCCACGCATGGTGAAGCTGGCTGGACGGCGCTCCGGCCACCTTCGTCCAGTATGCGGCCTAAACGTCACTCGATGATGCAACGCTTGTCGGCACGTCACGTTGGACTCGATGTCTGTCGCAGCCGCTTCCGCTGCATCTAATCGGGATCGATCCAATGAACGTCAGCGAATTTGTCTGGCAGCGCCTCTCCGAATGGGGACTGAAACGCGTTTACGGCTATCCGGGAGACGGGGTCGGCGGCCTCGACGTCGCGCTGGAAAAGGCCAAGGACAGGATGGAGTATATCCAGGTCCGGCATGAGGAGATGGCCGCCTTCATGGCGTCTGCGCACGCAAAGTTCACCGGACAGGTCGGGCTTTGCTACGCGACATCGGGCCCGGGCGCCATTCATCTCCTCAACGGCCTGTACGACGCCAAGATGGACCATGTGCCGGTCGTCGCACTGGTCGGACAGCAGGCGAGAAGCGCGATCGGCGCGAGCTATCAGCAGGAAGTCGATCTGCAGACGCTGTTTCAGGACGTCACCGAATATGTCGCGATGGCCAGCGTGCCGCAGCAGGTCCGGCATCTGATCGATCGCGCGGTTCGCATCGCCGACAACAAGCGCGCGGTGACCTGCGTGATCCTGCCGAATGACCTGCAGGAGCTGGACTACAAGGACCCGCCAATGGCGCACGGCGCGACCCACACGGGCATCGGCTATGCGGGGCCCGCAAAGCTGCCCGACGAAGCGCTGCTTCGCGCGGCCGCAGGCGTCCTCAACAGCGGCAACAAGGTTGCGATGCTGGTCGGCGCCGGTGCGCTGGATGCGACCGATGAAGTGATCGCGGTGGCCGAACGATTGCAGGCCGGCATCGCCAAGGCGCTGCTCGGCAAGGCCGCCGTGCCGGACGATCTGCCCTTCGTCACCGGGTCCATCGGTCTGCTCGGAACCAGGCCGAGCTGGGATCTGATGAAGAACTGCGACACCTTTCTGATGGTGGGGTCCACGTTTCCCTATAGCGAGTTCCTCCCGGAGCCGGGATCGGCGCGCGGCGTGCAGATCGACATCGACGGCAACCGTCTCAGCCTGCGTTATCCGATGGACGTCAATATCGTGGGCGATAGCGCGACCACGCTGCGGGCCTTGCTGCCGCTGCTGACGCCAAAACCCGACTCGGCGTGGCGGCGCGAGATCGCACAGGGCGTGCGGGAGTGGTGGAGAACGCTGGAAGCGCGGGCGCATGATTCCGCCGAGCCGTTGAACCCGCAGTTCGTGTTCTGGGAATTGTCGCCGCGGCTGCCCGACGACGCCATCATCACCGCGGACTCCGGTTCGGTCGCGAACTGGTACGCGCGCGACCTGAAAATGCGCCGCGGCATGAAGGCTTCGCTGTCCGGCGGCCTGGCGTCGCTCGGGGCCGGCACGCCTTACGCGGTTGCGGGCAAGATGGCCTATCCGGATCGCACCGTGATCGCCTGCATGGGCGACGGTGCGATGCAGATGAACGGCCTCAACGTGATGATCACGATCTCGAAATACTGGAAGCAATGGTCGAACCCGCGCCTGATCGTGCTCGTCCTCAACAACCGCGACCTCAACCAGGTGACCTGGGAAGAGCGCATCATGCTCGGCGCGGGCAAGACCGAATCCACCCAGAGCATTCCGGATTTCCCCTATCACCGCTATGCGGAGCTGCTCGGGCTGAAGGGCATCTTCGTCGACAATCCGGACAGGGTCGGCGCGGCCTGGGACGAGGCGCTGGCGGCCGATCGGCCGGTCATTCTGGAGGCCTACACCGATCCGAACGTGCCGCCGCTGCCGCCGCATATCACGCTCAAGGACGCGAAAAATTTCGTTAGCATGATTCCGTCCGAGCCCGAGCTTGGCGGCGTGCTGAGGAACACGGCCAAGGAATTGCTGTCGAGCGTGCTTCCCGGGAAAGAATAGGAATGAGACCGGACGTCGCGATCGACAGCGTCAAGGCGTGGGCCTTCGAGATTCCGACGGATCGTCCCGAAGCGGACGGAACAATCGCGTGGGACTCGACGACGCTGGTTCTGGTCGAGGTGTCGGGCGGCGGCGAGGTCGGCATCGGCTACACCTGTTCGAGCGCCGCGACCGCGGGTCTGATCTGCTGCAAGCTGGCAGCGGCGGCTTCACGACCTACTCGGACCGGGAGCTGCAGCAGCAGCTTGGCGGCTGGGTCGCCGATCAAGGCTGCGGCTTCGTCAAGATGAAGGTGAGTTGGCAGCCGGACCGCGATCCGCACCGGGTCAAGGTCGCGCGCGAGGCCATCGGGGATCGCGCCACGCTGTTCGTCGACGCTAATGGCGCCTACGCGCGCAAGCAGGCGCTCGGCCTCGCGGATCAGTTCGCCGGTCAGGGCGACGGATGGTTCGAGGAGTCGGTCTCGTCTGACGATCTGACGGGACTGAGCGCCGTTCGCCGGCGCGGTCTTATCGCGCGCGATGCTGCCGCGCTCGACGACGTTCGCCGCGAGGTCGAGGAGATGGGCGGGACCGCGCTGGTCGCGCCCGCCGACGTCGCCGATGCGCAGGCCGTGTTCGCCGCCGCGGAGCAGATCGCGAACGTATTTGGCGCGATCGACGTCTGGGTCAACGATGCCATGGTCACGGTCTTCTCCCCGTTCTGGGAGATGACGCCGGAGGAATTTCACCGTATCACCGAGGTGACCTATCTCGGTTTCGTCCATGGCACGATGGCGGCGCTCCGGCACATGCGTCCGGTCGATCGCGGAACGATCATCCAGATCGGCTCGGCGCTGGCCTATCGCGGGATTCCGCTGCAGTCGGCCTATTGCGGCGCCAAGCATGCGATCCGCGGCTTCACCAACGCGCTGCGCACCGAGCTGCTGCACGAGGCAAGCCACGTCCGATTGACCATGGTGGAATTGCCCGCCGTCAATACGCCGCAGTTCGACTGGGCGCGCACCCATATGCGACGACAGGTCGTGCAGCCCGAGGTCATCGCACGGACGGTGTTCGAAGCCGTGCACCGGCCGCAGCGCGAAATCTGGATCGGGCTGAGTACGCTGCCGGTGATCCTCGGCAACATGCTGCTGCCGGCGTTCCTCGATCGCTATCTGGCGAGGTTTGTCGTCGGCGCCCAGGAGACCACGCAGCTGGTCAGCCCGGAGCGCGCCGACAATCTGATCGGTCCGGTGACACCGTTGCACCGGACGCGGGGCCGGTTCGGCGGCGAGGCGCAGGACAGTGCGCCCGTGGTCAGCGGTCCCGTGTTTCGCGTGCTACCCATGGTGATCGGCGGCCTGGCCCTGCTGGCGACGGGCTTCGCCGCCGGTGCATCATCACGCAGAACGGCACGGCGCACCGCCGGACTCCCGCGGCGCCATGCGGACACCGGCATGTGGTGATCACATGATGGCGATCCGCTGACGGTATAACCTACGTAAACGACCGCAACCGGTGATCGCGCGACATTGCGTGGCACGCCAGACAGGAGGAGGCGCGTCATGACGGGCAAGCGGAATCGACGCAAGCAGACGACATCGTTCGACGAACGATTGAAAAGGGCGGCTGACGAAGCGCGCGAAGCGGCGCAAGGCCTTCCGCCCGGGCCGCAGCGCGATAGCTTGCTCAAGAAAGCGGGGCAGGCGGAGACGGCGCAGCGCATCAACGCATGGCTGGTATCTCCGGGGCAGCGCTCGGCGAGGTGACGGCGATGGACCGCAAGAAAGCGTGTCTCGCCCGCGCCGCGGCCTGCCGCGAAAAGGCCGCAGCCGATGCGCAGAACCACGAGCATTGGATGCAAGAGGCGATCAGGTGGCTCGACGTTGCGCAGGGCCCGACGGGGCCCGTTGTCGTCACGTTCGAAGCAGGCGCCGGCGCAGCAAGTTCATTCAAGGATGACATCAGCAGAGACGACGCCACGCCCCGCCGGCCTACGGACCGTTCTCCGAAGCGAGCTCAATCAAGCATCATCCAGGTCACGGACGCGATCAGTCCGACAAATCCTATGACCGCCATCGCAATGAAATAACGCTCCATCCTGTCCATTCTACGCCACCTCAGGACCGCATCGTGTCGCAACCGCCGGGCGCGGCGAATCTGCATAGGTGAATCCGGCGCCGCCGGCCGCCTCGGCGAGGTGAGGAGGCGGCGGAGTTCACGGGGTGCCATACTCTCAGGCCAGCAGGTGTTCGAGCCTGACCGGCAGCTTGCGGATGCGCGTGCCGGTGGCGTGAAAGACCGCATTGCAGACCGCGGCGTTGGTCCCGACATTGCCGAGCTCACCCAATCCCTTGATGCCGGCCGGATCGATCTGGTCGTCCTGCTCCGACACCAGGATCACCTCGACACTGGGCGCGTCTGCGTTCACCGGAACGAGATAGTCGGCCAGATTGTCGTTGACATAACGGGCATAGCGCTCATCGATGTCGGTTGCCTCCAGCAGCGCCGATGACATGCCCCAGATCAGTCCGCCCATCAGCTGGCTGCGCGCCGTCCGCGGATTCATGATGCGGCCGGCAGCGAACGCACCGAGCAGCCGCGGGACGCGGATTTCACCGCTCCATCGGTTCACCCTGACCTCGACGAACTCAGCCCCGAAGGCGTAGGCGATCCTGTCCTTCAGGCTGCTGCCGCCGACCAGCCGCACCTGGCCCTTGTACATCGCATGCAGCGCATCCGCCGGCGCGCCCTCCGGCTTCCACTCGCCATATTCCTCGATCGTGCTGATGCCGAGCGCGTCGAACGCCTTTTCGCGATCGGGCTGGTTGCTGCCTGCCGCATCGCCAGCTCGGGCGCCGCCGCGTCCGACCGTCGCTCCGGTGCCGTCAACGCTCTCGCCTGGCGGCATCGCCTTGGCGAGGCGCTGCCTGATCTGATCGCAGACCATTTCGACGGCAGAACAGGTGCTCGCCGTGGAGTTGGAGCCGCCGGCAATCGGGGCGGGCGGCAGATCACTGTCGCCCATCACGACTGTCACGTTGGCAAACCGGATTTTCAGCCTTTGGGCCGCCGCCTGGGCAATGACGGTATAGGCGCCGGTGCCGATCTCGTGGCCGGCGATCTCTACCCGCGCATGTCCGTCACGCTGCAGCCGCACCCGCGCCGCGGCCGGTCCCATCTGGGTCGGATAGCAGGTGCTGGCGCAGCCATAGCCGATCAGCCAGTCTCCATCGCTCATCGATCCAGGGGCCGTCTTGCGCTGCGACCAGCCGAACGCTCTTGCGCCCTCGTCGAAGCAGGCCATCAGCGAGCGGGACGTATAGGGCCTGCCGCCAATCGGCTCGCGCATCGTGTCGTTGATGCGGCGCAGTTCGATCGGGTCCATGTCGAGCGCGACCGCCAGCTCGTCCATCGCGCTTTCCAGCGCGAACATGTAGGGCACCTCCGGCGGCGATCGCATGAAACCGGGCGTGTTGCGGTCGGCGTGGACGATCGACACCCGGCTTGCGACGTTCGGACAGGCATAGAGCCAGGTGGTCGTCTTGGTGCCGCCGACGACATAGGGATCGGGCCGCGAGGAGATCTCCTCGCCGTCGTGACGCAGCGCGACCAGCCTGCCGTCGCGGCCTGCCCCGATCTGAATGGCGTGCCGGGTCTCGGCGCGGTATGTCGCGATCGTAAAGCCCTGATCGCGGCTCGCGACCAGCTTGACCGGGCGATTGAGCTGCCGTGCGATGACGGCAATGAGGGCGGTGCGCGGCGTCACCGAGCCTTTCGATCCGAATGCGCCGCCGACATAGCGGCTGATCACCCGCACCTTGTCCGGCGAAATGTCGAGCTGCTCGGCGACGCCATTCTTCAAGCCGTAGACCGACTGGCTGGGTTCGTAGATCGTGAGCTGGTCGCCGCGCCAGACGCAGCTCGTGGCAAACAGTTCCATCGGATTGTGGTGCTGCGTCGGCGTCTCATAGCTCGCCGAGACCTTGACGTCGGCCCGTTCGAAGGCCGTGGCGAAATCGCCGACGGACGGATCTTCCTTGAACTGGGCGGCCTGTCCCTTCGCCGGCGCCGATGTCGTACCCGGGGAATCGAAGGTCGCGCTCGGCGGCTCCGCGGTCGTTCCGACCTTGACGAGATGCGCCGCCTCGCGCGCGGCCTCAAACGTCTCCGCCGTCACCACCGCGATGATCTGGCCCTCATGCCCGATCTCGGGGGATTTCAGCGGCTGGATCGTGGTGGAGGCATAGCCGCCATTGCTGAACAGTTTTGCATCCTTGAGCTTGCCGATATTCTCATGGGTGAAGATCTCGATCACGCCGCGGACGCGTTTGGCATCGCCGAGATCGAAGCCATCGATACGTCCCCTGGCGATCGCGCTGGTTACGAGATAAGCGTAGGCGGGATGCGCCAGCGGCATGTCCGCGGCGTAGGCGGCCTCGCCGGTCACCTTTGGAACGGCATCATAGCGGGGGACGGGCTCGCCCATATTGGCCTTGGGCTCCGGCGCGGCAGTCGACATGGTCAGATCTCCATCGCTGCGGCCTGGCGGATGGCGCGCGCCACCACGCGCTTGCCGAGTGCGATCTTGAACGCATTGTGTTTTCGCGGAATCGCGGCGGCCAGGGCAGCATCCGCCGCGCGTTCGGCCAGCGCGTCGTCGAAGCGTGCACCATTCAGCATCGCTTCCGCCTCGCGCGCACGCCACGGCACGGTGGCAAGTCCGCCGAGCGCGAGGCGCGCGTCCCGCACCACACCGTCCTGCAGGTCGAGAGCAACGGCCGCGGAGGCCAAGGCAAATTCGTAGGACTGGCGGTCGCGCGCCTTCAGGAAGACCGAGCGCGGCCAGCGCCCCGCGATCGCAAAGCCGGATATCAGCTCGTGCGCTGCCAGCGTGGTTTCGAGCTGCGGTGTCGCTCCCGGAAGCCGATGCAACTTCTCGAAAGGCAGCGTGCGGCTTCCCGATGGTCCGACGATTTCGACCATCGCATCGAGCGCGATCAGGGCTTGCGCGAAATCGCCGGGATAGGTCGCGATGCATTGCTCCGATGTGCCGAGCACGGCATGCGCACGGTTGACACCGTCGATCGCCGCGCAGCCGGAGCCGGGATTGCGCTTGTTGCAATTGGCGTAGCTGACATCGCGGAAATAGCTGCAGCGCGTACGCTGCAGGACGTTGCCCCCGAGCGTCGCCATGTTGCGGAGTTGCGCGCTGGCGGCCAGCTTCAGCGAATTTGCGATCAGCGGGTAGCTGCGCTGAAGCGCGGCGTCGGCAGCGACGTCGGACATTCTTGCCAATGCACCAAGCTGCAGATGGCCGTCGGCGACATTGATCTGCGACCAACGCGGCGCGAGCGGGTTGATGTCGATGATCGTGCCTGGCCGCATCACGTCGAGCTTCATCAGATCGATCAAGGTCGTGCCGCCGGCGAGCACCTGGACAGCGGCATCGGTGGGCGGAACGTTGCCGTCGCCGGCGGCGAGGGCCTGGACCGCGGCGGAGGCATCCGCTGCTCTCTGATAGGCAAAGGCGCGCATCGACCTAGCCTCTCTCGATGTCGGGCGCCGCCTGTTTCACGGCGGCGACGATGTTGGGATAGGCGGCACAGCGGCAGATGTTGCCGCTCATGTATTCCCTGATTTCCGCATCGCTGCTGGCGTGGCGTTCCTTGACGCAGGCGATCGCCGACATGATCTGCCCCGGCGTGCAGTAGCCGCATTGGAATGCATCCTGATCGATGAACGCCTGCTGCATCGGGTGCAGCCTGCCGTCCCGTGCGAGGCCCTCGATGGTCAGGATGTCCTTGTCCTGCGCGGCCAGAGCAAGCGTCAGGCACGAAACCACCCGCCGGCCGTCGATCTGGACGGTGCAGGCGCCGCACTGGCCGTGATCGCAGCCCTTCTTGCTTCCGGTCAGGCCGAGATGCTCGCGCAGCGCATCGAGCACCGTCGTGCGTGCGTCGATCATCAGAGCTCGGTCCTCGCCATTGACGCGCAGCACCATGCGAACCGGCGCGGCCGGCTCTTGCGCAATGGCTGAGCCTGGCGCGTCTCCGGCGCCGCGCGCCGTGAGCGGCGTGACGAGCGCGGTTCCAGCGGTCGCGGCGATGAATGTTCGGCGGTTGAATCCGGATCGCCCGCGAGGATCGGCGGCGTCGGTCATGAACGACCTCCATGACGGTTCGCATGATGGCAGCGCGCACGGCCTGCGCGTTCGGGGCCAACGAGACCATGCGCCGCTGGTTCCTGACATTGGCCGCCTGACACGCATCGGTGAAGGCCAGCCATCGCGACGGACGACCGGACCGCGGCGTGCCCGTGATGGTTCCGCGCATGCTTCAAGGCGCCGCGAGCGGCCGACTAGGAACCAAGTTCGT
>Ga0070711_100001787_pt1 | contig 11968 bp, 14 predicted proteins | sample LARL53metaG_FD_65452 | JGI IMG/M metagenome (GOLD analysis project Ga0070711, IMG submission 65452) | Corn, switchgrass and miscanthus rhizosphere microbial communities from Kellogg Biological Station, Michigan, USA - LAR L5-3 metaG | ecosystem: Host-associated > Plants > Roots > Rhizosphere ... | reverse complement strand
TCCATTCAACTTTAGATACGGATAGATTAACACACGCGAACGATAATGCCTTCTCGAAATTGTCAAACTGACGTGCCTCTCCATCAAATGCCTTCCTTATTCCCTCTCTTATCTGCCAAACTCCGACAGGGATGACATATTCTGGCCGAATTTCTCTTAGAATCAAAGCCGCCGCTTTACGTCTTATTTTGAAAAGATGTTCAGCTACACCCAATCTGCCAGCAAAATATGCGCCTGCTATAGAAGGATAATGATCTAAACCATTGGCATTTTCAAAGTCTATTCCTACTCCTAAATTTCCATTATTATCGTACCATGCTTCCTGCATTTCGAAACTCCATATGTCATCTGGAATTATAATTACCGAATAATAGTTACCTAAATGAGTATATTTGTAAACGTTATAGAAATTAATTGTTGAAAATGTCTCGATCTCTTTTATCAAACTGGATGAAATGACATCATCAGTAGCAGTGATACTCCATCTTGTAGGCACCAGCCTTCTGTTTTTTTGCAAACCTAACATCCCCATGCTAAGAACTCGGTGGATTCTACTGACTTCTACTCCACCTTGATAAAGATTCATTATACCTTCATCCGCGCGCAAATCCTTGTCATAAAAAACATTTTCTAGTCTTTGATCTACCGAGGGTGAAGATGATGCTTTAAAAGTCTTAAGGGGGGCAATAGGGCCGAAAGGGGCTGAGTCAGTATCTAAAGCTAAAGATTTCTCTTGCTCTATTTCTCCAATAGGCGTCTTTTCGAAGGTTGCTTCGCTTTCGACTGACGTACTGGTCATAGCTAATTCCTGTAAAGATTCTACGTAATTTCCAGACGTGCGATGAATATCAATATTTAATACTCCTCGCACAAGAGATAATCGATAATTTACGATTTCCTCTATACTCTTGCCAAGCCACAACTCTGGCTTGTCTAGTATCGTCGTATCTCCATGTAATGGAGGCAACATTGGCCCAACTTTTACTCTTGGATAACCATAACGCCCAACGAACACGGAAGGTGGAGTAGCGCCGGAAAGTGTTTTTGACGGCAGCGTAGCAGAATTTTTATTACGGAATTGAATCCAATTTTCTTCCAGCCGTTTCTTAATTTCGTTAGCTGTAGGCAAAACTCAGTCTGCAAACTAAAATCGGATTATTTGAATATATATTCTGCGTTTCGAGTCAGAAACGCCTAATATTATTGTTATTGGAAAGCAAAATTATAGTCGATAGCTCTAAAGTATAATGATAATATGTGACATACTTTTAGTTATTATTTTCTTTGTCAGTTGGTAGTCTTATGATTTTGCACTAAACTATACATTCTTAATTCGATATCCTTAATTCAATATCATTAATTTGAAACGCTGTCCGCCTTCTAATGTCAGATGTTACAAGCTGATACTTTGAGATAGAGATAGGTATGTAAATCCATCAATGTCAAACGAACATTGCTGTTGAAGACGAAATTTAATTACCGTGACTATATCGAAGTCAACATCAAGTATGAAAATTGATGATTTACGATCTCCACTCTTAATAGCATCGCCGGCCTCTGCACAACTGTAACTACGTGAAGTGGAATATAAAAAGTAATGTTCCAGCGGGTCGTTAGTAATTCCACACTTTATGATATATTCTAGCTGCCTTAGTTTGGGCGTGAACCTGTCAAAAAAAATAATGCTACTATTATTGTTTTTATTATTATTATTGTTATTATTGTTAAATAACTAGATTATCGTTGTCTGGAGAACACTCTCTATGTCATGCTTCAAGATCAAAGGCTACAAGTACGATGAGCTGTCCTAGGATTAATCAGAGCCAATGATTCATCTTATTCGAAGTATCATTTTACCTAACATCTAGTTTTATCTCTTCTGCATGATTTCTCCTGTGACATTGAGGACACAATACTTGACAGTTAGAGGGTTTATTATTAGATCTATCACCATTTTTATGATGAAAGTCTCTTCCATACAACTCAAGTCTTTCTTTGCATATGGCACAGCGATACTTTTGCTTACGGAGGACTACCTCTTTCACAACACCTGGAAAAGAAAGCCTATTCCGTTTCTTAATGCGGGACGATCGACGATACAGGATTGCCAGAGCAAAAAACATAAGCGATATTGCAATGGCTTTTTTTTGTCCTGTGGTCAAATAATGAGACAAAGAATACGAAGATAACCACATGTAGGTTGATGCAATAGTTAGAAGCATGCCTATCATTGCTCTCAACCTCGTCTTCCGGTTTATCCATCTCCTTACGCCAAGTATTACTACCATAAGTAAGAACAATAGATAAATGATACTTGAATAATCTGAATGTGGAATTGCAAGTGATCCCGTCATTTGTAAAACGTCAATTTATCTTTGAATGATATAACTCCTGAGGATTCTGTCTCTGTAAGATGTTAAACTCATCCCGTTGATTATTTGTAATTCTGCCTATTCGATCTAATTGTATTAAGGATTTTCACCGGATCTCGGAAGACCCCTGAAGATGATTGCATATTTGTTCCTCGCATGCCTTTAATAAAGTGGGATAGATTCTCATATAGATCCCTGTGATTTTTGATAACTTTGATAGTAGACAAACAAAATTCTTGGCGGCAACCGACACTTATTTCAACCACGAACTAGAATTTTAGAACCTATAGTTTATAACAGAGCCTAGTAGCATGAGCTTAAACGATTACTTCTAGAACTAAATAAACAATAATCTATTAGAACTAAGTCTTAGAAAAAGATTCTATATATTTTTCAATTACAATGGTATTTAACGCCTTTATATAGTCTCGTCTGATTGTTTAGTAGAGGGGTTATTGAAATAAGAATTATCAGTTTTGAATCAAGAATTGTGATTGTGATTGCTATTATCTTACTCGGTTTCATTTTCTCATCATATGTAAATGCTCTTTACGCTTTTCCAAATCACGGTACTAGTAATGCAACAACAACACCGCTTCTTACCAAAGATAATAGCACTGCTTCCAATATTCCTTCTGTTTTGCACATGTCCTCCGTCCCATCAAATAATGGGACTCTATCAACATCAGAACCCTCCACCAACACCAAAGACAAATCAAATGCTGCCACCGGTTCAAACAGTGAAATGTTTCACACCCATCATGGTACTAGCGTTGGAACCATCGGCAGCAGTACCGGCAGCAGTACCGGCAGCAGCGACCATAACACTAATTCACATGATCTTGCCCATAAGATAATAAACAAGATTAAGCAAAAGTTAAAGGTAGGAGATGTTCCTTTTCCTTGACAACGATCTCATTCCATTTATCCTCACCGTTAACCTAAGATTAAAGTATCAAAAAAGTTTACAAACTTATAGACAACAAACTAGCTCTTCTCACTTAAGAGAATTCAACCCAGGTTCCACAAATTTGTACCAAGTTGCTCTGTAAGGAGAATAAACGAAAAACTCAACAAAAAACAAATACAGCGTCAATCCATGCAGTCTATAACTCAATGGTAGAAAGTCTCAATTATGTGGTATTTGTAAAATGAAATCAAATAACTATTTCAAGAGGGGTAAGCAGCCAAATGAATCCCAATCGGAGACAACTATTATTATGTTGCCTTCAGATGCAAATCCAAAAGGCAATGTTTTTGGCGGTACAATACTAAAGCATGTAGATCTTATTGCAAATCTTGTTGCTAATAGACATGCAACGCATGCGAACACTGTCACCGTTAGTATTGACAAGATGACTTTTTTAAAACCAGTATATATTGGGCATGCATTGATCCTTTCTGGAAGGATGAACTATGCCAAAAGATCCTCTATGGAAATTGAAGTTACCGTACTTGCAGAGGACCTAGACAATGGTAAACGAGTTCTAACTGGGACTGCATTTGTTACTGTAGTAGCCCTGGACGATGAGGGAAAACCAACTGAAGTTCCACAATTGAACTTAGACACGGAAGATGATAAACGCCGTTTTTGTGAGGGTGAATATAGAATGAAAACCAGACTAAAAGATGCGGGCAGAGTATAATTGTATATCTAAGACTGCAACCCAGAGCGAAAAAAAGTATCTGTGTCAGAGAGTCGAAGGTAGAGCACGATGAATAACTGTGCGATTTCATAACACAAGAAATACAAAGTGTGGGCCCGGGTTTTCTCATAACAAATAGGAAATATTGTAACTATGCCAAACTACGGTATAGTATGACGGCTCGTCAGAAATAAAATTCATTTCCAATAAATAAATAGTCCTACTCCCCTTCCAATACAACTAATAAAGCAATGAATATAAGCCCAAGGATAAAGACTACAACATTACATTAATCATTTTAAAAACTAGATATAAAATGTTGATAACAAACTTATATTTATATGTCGACGACGTGATGTTCTTACTAATTCTAAACGATTCACAATGACCAAAAGGAAAGAATTAGCTTTGAGTGTGGTAATTGTTATCCTTGTGGGTGTGATTTTGATCCAGTCTATCACAAATATCCGAATACTATCTCTCATGGGAGGGCAACCACAACAGTTGGAACTGCCATTTCTCTCTTCAATTTTAAATGGAGCAAAGCAGCTGCAAATGCAAATAACTGGACAAAACAACAATAGTGCTAATTGTGTAGCTGCAGCAGTGAACACTAAGCCATCGAGTTCCCATAACTCCTTTCAAATCTTGCCTCTTACAAGCATGTTCAAACAAGTGGAAAATTCTGTCGTCCAGATAACAAGCACAGTATCAGATCCTAATATGCAGATTATCATAAATGGTAACCCTTTAGAGGGGCAATCTACTAGATTAGGATCTGGATTTATCTACGATAAGCAAGGTTATATCATCTCCAATAATCATGTAGTTGGGAGCGCTAAAACAGTTGATGTTACATTTGTTGATGGAAATACCTACGCAGCAAAGGTGATTGGTACTGATGCATTCAGTGATATTGCGGTAATTAAGATAACCGACAATTTCTCGACTGAAAGTATTTTACCACTTGTAATTGCCAATTCATCGAGTTTGCAGGTTGGACAACAAGTGGTAGCAATTGGTAATCCATTTGGACTTAGTGATACGATGACAACAGGCATTGTCAGTCAGATGGGACGTTTGTTGCCTGATCCAGACACAGGATTCTCTATACCAAATGGAATCCAGACTGATGCCGCAATTAATCCTGGTAATTCTGGCGGTCCCTTGCTGAATTTGCATGGACAGGTAATAGGAATGAATACTGCAATTAGTTCTTCTACAGGCGCGTTTTCCGGAGTAAGCTTTGCAATTCCATCCAACACGATGATACGTGAAGTGCCAGCATTACTCGAAAAGGGATGCTATAGTCATGCCTGGCTTGGAATATCTGGGAGTAGCCTAAACCCGGATTTGGCAGAAAACATAGGTCTATCGAGGAACTACAAGGGCGTTGTTGTCGGTCCAATTCAAGCTGGCAGCCCTGCAGAAAAAGCAGGTCTCCAGGGAGTGTCACAAGACGAATTTTCTAATACACACCGTGTCGGAGACATTATAACAGGAATTGATGGACATAGTTTGAGGAGTATAGATGATCTCATCACTTTCATCGATGTGCATAAATCTGTCGGAAATAGCGTAGTACTCACTGTAAATAGGCATGGCCAAATAATTAATATGAATGCGGTATTGCAAGCAAGACCACTATCATTGGATAGCACTACACCACAAGAGTCAATTCTACCTTGATAGAATTTCCCCCTTTCATTCCAAATTCCTTTTCTTCTATTATACATGGCATGTGAAATGATAGAATTGATCTACCCATGTAACTAGGTCATTCTTTTTTTGTTGCATAAGTTAATTCAGACATTTAGATCCCTCTCTTTCATCGTGAAAGCAACCGAACCCGCTACAGTGGTTGCAAAACCCACTATGCGGGCAGATCGATTTGTAGAGTATCGAATAAAATTGCATTTCATATTTTTAAAAAGTAAAGTTACGGACCATAGCAGTAGTTATCTTCCTCCTGCGTGGTCTGAAGCAAATTAGCAGAAGTATCGCTCGGATCCTGTATCCTCTTAATTTAACCAACAACGGTCATGGCGGGTGTGAACTGTGATGTCTCCCAAGGTATGCAAGTCGGTTAGGAGATATATCTATCTAATCATAATACATTGCCAAGAATTTGAAAGAGGTTACATTATATAATGAATTGATAAACCAACTTCATAGTGATAATATTGGCGTTAAGAGGTTCTGAGGTACGGGGATAAGGTCATGTCTTCTGATAAGATTGAAAACGTTGTGGTACTTCAAGGTGGAGGTTCATTAGGTGCATTTGCATGTGGAGTCTTCAAAGCTCTCGCAAATAACAATATGAAAATAGATATTGTAGCGGGTACATCAATTGGTGGAATAAACGCTGCTATCATAGCTGGCAGTGCAGATAAACAGCATCCCGAATGCACACTAGAAGAGTTTTGGCTAGAACTTGCAGAGAATTCCGTAAATCTGACTAATCCTGTAATTGAGTGGTTATACGACAAATCTAGAGAGCACCTTAGTAGAGCTGCAGAGAATCATTTACCAACAACAGATGAAGCAAATTCCGTATTAACCACACTCAGTTCTATAATTTACGGCAATGATAAGTTCTTCGTTCCTAGATGGAGGGCCGATTATTCTTTAAAGGACCCGCAATACTTTAACCCGTTAAAATGGACATACATATATGACCACTCTCCTTTGGTCAAGACTTTGGAGAAATATATTGACTATAATAAACTACAGCCAGATGGTCATCCTAACGCACGACTAATAATGACTGCAGTGAATGTCTTAACATCGGAACCTTTAACTTTTGATAGTTCCAGACAGAAAATAACTCCTAATCACGTACTTGCAACTTGTGGTTATCCATCATATAATTTTCCCTGGGTTCAAGTAGAAGAAGGTGTATATGCTTGGGATGGCGGTCTATTAAGTAACACACCGTTCGGCGAGGTTATAGAAGCCTCGCCTGTGATCGACAAAAGACTTTTCTTTGTTGAAAACTATCCTAGGAGAATTGATAAGCTACCAAACAACTTGCCTGAAGTCTATCATAGAACTAGAGATATCATGTTTTCTGACAAATCTCAACACGCCATAAAGATGTCTAAAGCAATAACACGATATCTCAGATATATAGAAGTGCTTTACGAGATAATCAACAAGAATATTGATCCTGCTAGAATAGATAAAAAACAACTTGAGAAGATTCATCATACTTACACGAAAATGAAACGTGAACGTGGTGCAGAAATAAAGAATATATTTCACATAATTAGAGATGAACCATTTCCACGCTTTTACGAGAATACTGATTTTTCGGTCGAAACTATTAAGACTTTAATTAAGGAGGGTGAATCAAAGACTAATCAAATATTGCAAGAAGCGTCTTTAATTAATAAGATCTGAAAGAGTCCTCTAGTCCTCAGGTGGATATTTACGATGTCGACGTGACTCGTATCTGGATATTAGTCAAAGATGTCGACCAACCCCCATACATGACACAGTCACGCCCAATGAGATAATCGAGCCAAAAAATGAGTCCTATAGTGGCGTTATGGGTGGGTTTATTAATTATTCTAGATATGTATCAATATGCTTACGGCTAAACCGGCATACAACAACTTTACGATGATGATTTTGTGATTATTCAAATTCACGATGGTGCTCTTCTTTGACATGAGCCTCAAACAAACCCTTCAAGACCCCATTCCCGCCAAGTCTCCGTTTAAACAGTGCAATATCATTTCCCTTTTGCTTACAGTGGATATTTGATTCGATTTTTTGTCATCTAGCATGGGAAAATCAGACCTGTAGTGAGCCCCTCTACTCTCTTGTCGCAATAGGGCACTTCTTATTACAGCCTCACAAACGACTAATGCAGAATTTACCTCCCAAGTTCTAACAACCTTTTCATCAATTTTGAATGTTTTCAGAATATTATGTTTAGAATAAGGTTCTGTTAACATAGCGTCTGATTTTCAAGCTGTTAACCGTCGTCGGACAACCATAAAATACTTTCGTAACGAGTATTTTCAGTGTCATTATCCTTAAAAGCGCATTTATCTCATGAATCCAAAATGACGTATATCTTGGGCTCCCGTTGTCGTGATGGCGTGGTTATAATCGCCGATACTAAATTCACCACTTCCAATGGGCCCGTTACAGAACAATATGATGTCGATAAAATAACCGGTGAATTTCCGGGTTTTCTCACGTGCCTTCTCGGGCACAAGACACAAATTCGAACGATTCAGAAGCGAGATTAGAGAATACCTTTCAAATCAGCCCTGCCAAATTTCGATTGATAGGATGCTGATCGGAATGTCGGATATAATGGAGAGAATAAACCTCAAATTCTCCGAGGGATTTGAATTGTCAGTAGGAATTTCTGGAGAGCATTTAGCTGACAAAAAATCTGTTCTTAAACACTTGTACACACGTGGCGGATATATTCCCGTAAATACATATAAGGTGATAGGAAGTGAGCCTTTTGGAAAATTCTATTTAGGATATTGGAATGACGATATGACCATGAAGGAAGTAGGAGAGCTGGGCTACTTCATAATCAAGTATATTCAGAATTTCGATTTAGACGATCCAGTCGGTGTAGATGAACACCATCTTGTGCATATTCGGTTCATTCCTGATAATCCTCAGAATGGCAAGCTCGATTATCAGGCCGACAACCAAATATTAAAGGAATTTGACGAGAAAACAAATATTCGGCTGAACAGATTAAAAGACGAGACATTCAATTTGTGATAGTGTCCTAGAAAATCATTTACCGCATATTTCATTTCTTGTTACCGAAGCTAAAGAAATCTCGTTATCGATACGGCTGAGTCGGGGATTGGCTCCCGAAAGCCTAGTACTAACATCTTTTTTTACACCTTCCAAATATGATATGTGACCAAAGCACAACAAACGATATCCTTATACTTGCCCGAGAGAGTATGAGAGGATGAAGATTGTAAATTTCTAGCTACTTCTACTTTATTTATATTCTCGTCGATATCCACTGATGAGATGTGATTGCCTTTTGGATTATTCTCTAATTCGAATCGTAAATCCATCTTCTAATTTGCCTACTTCTCTTACACACCCTGCACTCTCTTTCATCAACTTTTCTATTTCAGTCCGAAAACCAATTGGGTCCTTAACGACAAATATTCCACCATCAAGTTCTTTCGGTTTATTTGCATTCGGTCCCAATGGTCGTAATCTCAATCTCTTTGCAGTAAAAGCTGCCTCTCTTCCAGCAATTTTTCCGAAAACTGTTAGGAAGCTATTCCCTCCCTTGATACGCAAGAGCCACGCCTTCGTAGTTTTCGAAAATTCTAGAACTACTTACCGCATAGACTCGCGTATAGCCACCACTAACAAGGATTAAAGACTTGCATTCGAATCTAACAATTTTCTTCTTCCTGACATCTATGCCAATTGCTCCTTTGATACACCAGCTACCCTTCCACCTCTTTTTCCAATAGCGTGCCGAGATTTCAATAATTTTGTGACGTAAAACGTTGTCCATAATCTCGATTTTCCGTTGACGAACCTGAGCCATCAATGCACGAATCAGTCCTTCTGTAAGTGTGGACACCAAAAAATCTCTGTATCGAGAAATTGCATATGATCCTACCGATATTGAATTGGGAGCACGTCTCTGGTTCATCACTACTACGTCTTGAAGCCCCGGTAACAGGACAAAAAAGCCACTGGCTTGCTCATAATATGGCAATGCTTGCCATGCAGGACCCCACAATAACAGGGGTGATAGACACGCGCGACTACTCGAAAAAAAGAGAAGTAGCATTTTCCTTTTATATTCTGTGGATGTGTGCTCACGCATTTGCGAGGCGCCAGAAGAAAGTACTTGATGATAATGAGTGGGCCGGATGGTTACAGTGGATGAGAAATTGTTTTGCTGCATTAGCCTATCTAGACTATCAGCGAGCGCAAATGCGCTCCTTGTAAAAGTACTTGAGCTTCCTAACACCACTAATAACACCAATCCTCTCTATTTGAGCATCATTGTTCTTATGGTTTTTTATAGATGGCCTAAAAATGTGCGCGTGGCTCCGATTATTCTGGACTATCTATGATATGATTGCAACAAATGGCTAAGTTCGAAAGATAAACCGCTACCTAATTGAATAGTTCATTCATTATTCTGTTGACTAGATCATTCATGTCAACGGGTTTGCTAATGAAACATCCTGCATTTAATTTTGGAAATTCCTTTTTTAGTGATTCATAATACACTTCGTATGCCGAAACAAAACATGCTTTCACGTTCTTGTCCTTTTTCTTTATCTCCTGGTATAGTTCAAACCCGTTCATCTTTGGCATATTAACATCGAGAAGTATTAGGTCGTAATAGTCTGGTTTGAAATTAGATAATGCGGTTGTTGGATCATTGAAGACATCTAGCGAGAAGCCGCTTTGCTCAAGTTCCTTCTTTAATGTGAAGGTGATGTCTGCTTCATCATCTACTGCCATGAGTCTACTAGAAGCGCCAGAAGTAGAAGTCGTATGTTGCTGTTTAATTGAGGCATGAGGCATATTTTCTCGTATCCTGAAGCCTGAATGAACAAGTTTATTGTAGTTTGAGCCTTCAAGGTCACTCATTGTTTTATTCCCATTTGTGTATTATTCGCAAACTCGCTCATAGGGAGAAATGAAGCACTGTATGCCTTAAAGTTTGCTGAGAATTATATTTTTTTTACAAGTTTATGGATATATTGCTGAAATATGTCTAAAATATGTGTATTATGATCGATGGCTCGACTATTTGCTAACAGAAGAATGATCGAATGAATAGCCTCCCGGGTTTCGGCCGAGCCATTTATTTCTCGAGCGAACGGGGTCAGAGGAGGTAGAGAAGCGACTAAAAATGTATCTTATATTGTCTTGCTACGGCCAGTCGAGGTGTTATTTTTATCATTTGCAAAGCAGGGAGCATTTTGAAGATTTTCTGTTTAGACACCAATTGTGTAAAAATGATCTCAGATTATTTAGCGAATACGATATCGAGATCAAGGGCTCCCCCAAGCATGTCAAGGAATTCTTTTCGGTATATGGTATCGAGATTCGAATCGTAGAAGAGAAATTAAAGAATACCATCGCTAAGATTTCCTACCAGTATTCCGTTCCTGGTTTTAGCTCAAAGTGATGGGGGGAATATGGGAATATCTACGCAGTCCGAAAAACAGGAAAAAAAGTGGTTTGAATTCTTCTATGGTAACGCAGAGAATTGGCTTCAAGATCTTCGTCATAATCGCAGCTCTAATAAACGGAAGAATAGGCAAGCTATTGATGATATGACAAAGTCAATGCTCTAAATCCACGATAATTTTGAAAATCTAATGTACGCGCACGCTTTACGCTGCGTTCTTCTTGGTTAGCACTTCAGGTTTGACATGTGCTAGGACGGGATTCTGTTTTATCATCGAAATGATCTCACGAAGCTGCTGATTCATTTCTTCACGTATTGCTTTGATGTCTTGTTCATATTTTTCTTGCAATCTCTGTACTTCGCCTTTTTCTTCCTGTCTCTCGAATGTTTCATTATACGCATCGTATGTCAATACCATTCTACATTTAGCGCAAAACCGGCCATCTGGTTTGTTTGGTTCAATACAATTTGGACACTGTTTTGGCTTCAGCGCGTCGTATGATCGTTTGTCCTTATCAATTATCCGGTAGGCCTCTAACAGGTTCTCACTTGATTCATTTCCAAGGTAGTGAAGATATCTTAGATGCATTTGGGATCTACCACTCCAGCCTGCATGTTGACGCAGAGTATGTTCTTTGAGTATTGTCGATTTTTCAGTAAGTTACGAATGCCTACGGATATAGAGATTCCAAGGCTTGTCGAGTAATTTTGATATTTTCTGTTTTTCCTCTGTTGGAGCATTCGGATCTCTTAACAATTTCGGAAAATATTTTCACTTG
>Ga0070711_100001786_pt1 | contig 11974 bp, 9 predicted proteins | sample LARL53metaG_FD_65452 | JGI IMG/M metagenome (GOLD analysis project Ga0070711, IMG submission 65452) | Corn, switchgrass and miscanthus rhizosphere microbial communities from Kellogg Biological Station, Michigan, USA - LAR L5-3 metaG | ecosystem: Host-associated > Plants > Roots > Rhizosphere ... | reverse complement strand
ATCAGACGGTCGTGCAGGCGCGACAATGTGATGAAATCGCCTGAGGAGGCCATCGCCTCATCGCCCGCGACGGCATGGACCCTGGTCGGTCTCGACTTGCCCTTGAGCAGGATCTCGCCCGCTTCGAGCAGCGCGATGCCGCCGGCCCGGGCGGCGACGTCGTCTGAGACCAAGAGATCGACGCCGAAGTTCTTGGTCGCCGATTCGATGCGGGCTGCGACATTGACGACGTCACCCATCGCCGAATAGTTGAAGCGCCGCTGCGAGCCCATGTTGCCGACACAGGCGATGCCGGTATTGACGCCGACGCCGATCTTGACCTCGCCGAGCCCCCTGGCGCGGAAGCCGAAGGCATCGCGCGCATTCAGCGCCGCGATCGCACTACGCATCTTCAGCGCCGCGCGACACGCCCGCGCGGCATGGCCGTCGACATCGACCGGCGCGTTCCAGAACGCCATGATGGAATCGCCGATATACTTGTCGATGGTGCCAAGCTCGTGCTGGATCTCGTTCGACAGCGGCGCCAGCAGCGTGTTGATGAAGCCGACCAGTTCGGTCGCGTTCAGCGCCTCGGAGATCGGCGTAAAACTCCTGACATCCATGAACATCACGGTGATGTCGCGCGCCTCGCCGCCGAGCCGCAGCGCGTCCGGCGATTTTTCAAGCTGCGCCAGCAGCTCCGGCGCCAGATACTGGCTGAACGCATGGCGCACGAACTTCTTCTCGCGATCGGTGGCGCGGTGCAGCACCCGCTCCACCGCGATGAAGGTGGCCATCGCCGCGAGCGATGGATAGACGGGATCGATCAGAAGCTTCAGATGCGAGAAGGCGAGCCACGAGCAGGCAACCGCCGCCGCGGTGAGGGCCAGGCCGACATAGAGCGAGAGGCTGGAGCCGAGCAGCAGCACGAGGACCAGCACCAAAAGGCCGAACAGCACGGTCAGTAGGATTTCGAGCCCGTTGGCCCAGTCGGGGCGCTCGATGAAGTCCTGCGACAGGATCTGCTCGATCAGCTGGGCCTGGATGGTCACGCCGGGCACGACCTCCCCGAGCGGCGTGGTTCTGATATCGGCGAGGCCGGCGGCCGATGGTCCGACCAGGACGATCGAACCGTCGATGCGATCCTTCAGCCTGCTCCCGCCAGCCGGATCGAGCACATCCTTCGCGGAGATGCTGCGGCCGGGCTTCTCGTGATGGAAATACAGCCGCGCCTCGCCACCCGCGCTGAGCGGCATTTTGACGTCGCCGACGCGCATGCCGAGCAGCGCCATCTGGCCGCTGTCGGCCTCGCCGCTCGCGCCGGTGCCGCGGACGATGATGCTGGTCTGGCGCTGCGCCACCCGTAGCGCCTCGACCGCGAGCCCCGGATAGACCTTGTCGCCATCAAAGAACAGCATCGGAATTCGCCGCACGATGCCCGACCGGTCCGCCGCGCTGAGATCGATGCCACCGACGCCCGAGGCGGCCTGGTCGAGCGTCGCGATGTTGGACACGGCGCCGCGGAACGGCGCGATCACGTCGCCCGGCTGAGCCCCGGCATAGGCAAAGGCGGCCTTGACTGGCGGCCGCGCGCCGCTTGCGGCCGCCGTCGTGGCAAAGCCGAGCACGACGGCTGTCTTGTCCATCGCCTCCGCGAACAGCCTGTCGTGATCGGGCAGGCTTGCCAGCAATGCCAGATCGCGCGGGGGAACATCGGCCTCGCGCAGCTCGGCCGACAGCCGCCCGGGGCTGGTGCGATCCGCCTCGGCAAAGATGATGTCATAGGCGACGACGGCGGCGCCGAGCTCACCGAGCCTGCGGGTCAGCGCCGCCAGCCGCGTGCGCGGCCATGGCCATTGGCCGAACGCGGCCACCGATGCCTCATCGATCGCGACGATGCGCACCGGCACGTCGGCATCCTCGCGCGGCAGGATGCGCTGGTAGGCGTCAAAGGTTCGCTCCTTCAATTCCGCGACGAACCAGGGATCGGCGGCGCGGAGCAGCGTCAGCGCGGCCAGGGCCGCGAGTGCCGCGACGCTGGCGCGCACCGTCTTGCGCCTGGAAAAGCCGATCAGGCGGGCGCGGATGCGAAGGCCTTTTGTTGACCGATTGAAACGGGTCATGCGGTCACTGGATCACCGGAGGTGGCGGTGGAGGCGGTGGTGGTGGTGGTGGCGGCGGAGGTGGCGGTGGCGGAGGTGGCGGAGGTGGTGGAGGTGGTGGAGGTGGAGGTGGTGGCGCCGCAACCGGAATTGGTGGTGCTGCCACCGTGACCGGCGGCGGTGGCGGAGGCTGCAGCCGGCTTGCCGTCTGACCCGCAACCGTCGTCTGCGCTGCGCCGAGAATTGCCTCCAGCAGGTTCGAGCCGAGCAGCGATGGCGGGTTTGCGGGCCGCGCCAATCCGACTTGCGCAACCGTTCCATCCGACGACCCGGTCGCACGGGCCTCGGCACCCCTGACGGCGCGCTCCGAAGCCGCGCCGGGCTTCGCGCCGCCGTTCTGTCCCCTTGTGCTCTGGAACAGAGCGAGCTGGGCGCTGACAAAGCCTGCGGGCGGCGGCCCCGGTGGGGTCGGCGGAGTCCCGCCACCTTGCGTCTGCGTGAATTCGCCGGGATAGAGCGTCACGCTGCTTCCGCCCGATGTCACGCTCAGCCGGCCGTAGCCGGCATAGACGTTGTCGGCCGTGATCAGCGCCACGCCGCCGCGAATGCCGATCACGGAGTTGGTCGTGCTGATCTGGGCGTCGCCGGTGTGGCTGACCTGGCCGCCGACGAAGCGCAGTGCGCCCTTGCCCAGGGTGGCCGCGAGCTTGCCGGTTCCGGCATTGGGGTCATAGACATATTCGTCGATGACGAGATCGCTGTTGGGGCCGATGGTCATCGACGTCTTGTCGACGAAGAGCAACTGCACGGACCCGGCGGATGTGGTCTTGATCCGCTCCTTGTGCTCGATCGAGCTGCCGACCGAGATCGTGCGCAGGTTCGCGGTCGCCGCCGGGTTCACCGCCGAGGCGGTGCCGACCTCCTGCGCCCGCGCCGGCTCGCCCGCCGCAGCAATGAGAAGCAGCGCCACCCCTCCCATCAGGAATCGTCTGTTTGCCTGCATCGCGAACTCCCGTCAGAACCGCGCCGTGGGTCCAATGGAGATGGAGAAATTGCTGGTGCCGTAGTTCGGCAGCGAGGAATTGCTCTTCGAATAGAGAATCTGCGTCCGCACGCCGAGCGCCTCGTAGATCTGTGCATCGAGGATGGCGCCGTAGTGCAGCTCGCGATCGTTCCGGATGATGTTCGGATCGACCAGCGCGAACGGCGCGGCATAGTTCGTGACCGAATAGCCGACGGTCGGCGCGATCGCGAACTGGCGCGCCACGCCGAGCACGGACGTGGTGAAACCGTAGGGAAACGTCATGTCGATCGAATAGCGCTTGTAGGAGTTGAAGGCGGTGGTGGCCCGGTTGTCCTCATAGCCGAGGCGCGTGGTGACATGCAGCGCGCCGAAGCCGAGGTCGGCGCTCACGGCGGCCGTCAGATCCTGGCCGCTCTGCTGGTTGGCGGCGGGAAAGGCGAGCGAATCCGAAAAACTGCGCCAGCGGTTCTCCACCACGACCTCGGCGATGCCGAGCGTGCCGAGTGCGGTGCGCGCCGACACGCCGGCGCCGCCGGCACGGAAATAGGGAGCGTTGCCGAGCCATGCCGCGTCGCCGATCAGATAGGGCTTGATCGAGGACGATTGCCCGAACGCGATGCGCGGGCCGAGGGTCGTCTCCAGGAAGCCGAGATCGAACTGGCGCAGCCGGAACTGGTTGGCATTGTAGCCCTGGAACGTGACCTCGACCGCGTCGCCGCGCAGGTCCAGCTTGCGCGCATAGAACGCGCTGACGGATTCGAACGAATTCCAATCAGCCGTCTTGCCGAACTGGTTGGCCGTGATGACGTTCTGGCCGAGCACGCGCAGCGCCGGCGAATCGGCGCCGAAATTGGCGTTGGTCTGGTAGCGCAGCCCGGCCTGCAGGAAGGCGCTGTATTCGTACGGCGCCATCCGCCGCTCGATCTCTGCGAGATAGGCGTCGGCCTGGGTGCGGTCCTCGAGCGAGAGGGGGCCCTTGCTCGCCTCCTGAAGATAGCTCCGGGCCATCTCGTAGGAATTGAGCTTGAAATAGAGCACACCGAGTTCGAGCTTCACGCGCGGCAGGTTCGGATTGAAGAACAGCATGCGCTCGAGCGCGCCGATCGCCGCCTCGTAGTCGCCCTGCCTGACCGCCCGTTCGGCGAACTCGAAGGACGCGTCGAGATCGGACGGCGCCCGGTACATCCTCTGAAACAGCGTATCGTAGTCGAACCCGGCGGCGGTCGCCGGCGTGGACGACGGCGCCACTTCGAGCGGCTGGGCCACGCTCGTGCCGGATGCGGTCATGGTCGCGAAGGCGAGCAGCAACAACGCCGCTGAACGCTTCATTACTCGGTACTCCACCACAACTAGAACATGCGACCGCATTTCGCGGATATGCTTAGCTTGGGATGAACGGCCCGCCGACGGCTTGGACTGTCGCGACGCACGACCATGACTGCGACGCACTCTGCGAGGTTTCGCCCCAGGCGTTGCCCGCAGATCACATCCGATTCGGCGACCACGTCCCCTCCGATCAACGCGTACGGGAACATGCTCGCGGCTGCCGTCACGATGTCCGGTCTTACTTCTGGCGCAATGAAAGAAATCTGTAACGGGTTGCAGACCATAGAGCCGTCAGACCACAGCCGCGGGAACAATGTCCCATGTCGAACCCTTCCGACAGATCTCTGGAAGCGCGCGCAAACGATGCAATTGCGGCGTGCCCGCCTTTGCACTTCTCGACAGAACAACTTTCGGTTGCAGAGCGCGTGCCGATGTACAGAGAAGTTCTCGGCCGCGAACTCCTGCGCATGGACGTCGAGCCGGTCGCGGACGAACCATTTCGGGTCGATCTGAGCATTCATCCGTTTCCAGGGCTGACGGTGATGTCGGCCACGACTTACGCCATGCGTGGACAGCGCACGCGCGAGCACACCAGTGACGGCGTCGATACGATCGGTCTCGTGGTCAATCTGCGTGGCCCCTACACCGATCAACGCGGGGGCGCCGAGGTCTCGATCGCCCCCGGCGATGCGATCCTCTTTGCCGCGGCGGAGCCGAGACGATCGTTCCGTCCCTACCATGGGCGCATGGTCGGCGCGAACATTCGCCGTGCGGCACTGTCGGGCCTCATCCCTCATCTCGATGACCGGCTGTCACAGGTGGTGCCGCGGTCGAACGCCGTGCTGGGATTGTTGACGAGCTACCTCTCGGCTCTGACCGACGCGCGGGCGCAGGCGTCGGCATTGCGGGAGCTCGCCGCAACCCATGTCTGCGATCTCTTCACCCTGATGCTCGGCACGAGCCCGGAGGCCGCGAGGCTCGCCGAAGCGCGCGGCGCGGCGGCGGCGCGACTGCATGCGATCAAGACCGATATCCTGAAGAATCTCGGCAGTCGCAACCTCACCCTCGACGCACTGGCCGTGCGCCACCGTGTGACGCCGCGCTACATCCAGCGGCTGTTCGAACACGACAGCACCTCGCTGACCCAGTTCGTCCTGTACGAACGGCTGGCGCGCGCACACCGCCTGCTGGGCAGCGCCCGCGATGCGCGCCGCACCATCAGCGAAATAGCCTTCGCGGTCGGGTTCGGCGATCTCTCCTATTTCAACCGTTCGTTCCGTCGCCGCTACGGAATGACGCCGAGCGACGTGCGAGCCTTGCGGCCACGGGCTGCGGACGACTCCGATAGCGGAGCCTGACGAGGGCAACGCCGGTGATGGAACGCTTCAAGGCCAACGTCGTCGGAGGTTGGACGTAGCTGCGGATGACTTCAATTTGGAGCCGCCGCGAAACAATTCCTCAACGATCGACGGCTATTGCATCCAGACCGATGGTGGGCTCGATCTCCGAGAGTGTCGCGTGGCTTTTGCTATCCTGGTCGCGATCATCGTCTTCATCTGGCTGAGGTTGACGTCGGCACGACGGCGCGAGCGCGTGGAGATAGCGCGCATGACGGGAATGATTCGTTCGCCGCTCTATCACGCACAAGCGGTGCTGTTGCTTGCACTTATTGCATTGACGATTTGGGCAGGCCACGTGCACGAGAGCGGCGGCGGGCTTCCTCGCGTCTTGCTGGGAGGCATCGCTGCCGATGTCATTGCCCTGTTGCTGGTTCGCCGCGCCTTGAAGTGGCGCTACCCGGTGTAGAACACGTCGTCGGTGCGGACGCGGCCGGCTTCGTAACATGTCTCCTCTTCGAGGCTGATCGTGAATCTCATCGAATGCGTTCTTGAAAATGACCTGGTGCGGCTCGAGCAGCTGCGCGATCAGCATCGCGAGCCCTTGCGCGAGGCCGCCGAAGCCGATCAGGACGTCTGGACGAGCATCTATCCGTTCTCGCTGGCCGGTGACCAGTTCGAGCCGACCTGGGCGCGCATTCAGCGGGACCACGAATCCGGAACGTGGATCCCCTTCGCCGTCATGCGCTCGGGCGAATGCGTCGGGATGACCTGCTTCATCAGGCCCGAGCCCCCCTATCGATCCGTCGATATCGGCAGCACCTACTATCGGCCGGACCATCGGGGCAGCATCGTCAACCCGGCCGCCAAGCTGCTCATGCTGGGTCACGCCTTCGCCTGTGGCACAAATCGGGTTCAGTTCGGTGTCGATGCACCGAACCTGCGCTCGCGACGCGCCATGACAAGGCTTGGCGCGACCGAGGAAGGAACCATGCGTCAAGCGCGCGTCACCTGGACGGGGCGCGTTTTCGACCGCGTCATCTTCTCTATCCTCGCGGACGAATGGCCTCGGGTAAAGGCAAATCTGGAAGCGCTGATCATCTCCCGCTCCGAACCATAGCAGACGCGGACATCCGGCACGCTTCCCAATCGCTCGAAAGTGCGGTCATATGCCGTCCGGGGACACTTGGCGTTTTGGGGCGAGGGTGTCGGCTGACACGTGGGGAGAATGCGCGTGAAGGAACTCGCTGGAAAGACCGCGTTCGTCACCGGTGCAGCGTCCGGCATTGGACTGGGGATCGCGACCGCCCTCGCCCAGGCCGGGATGAAAGTCATGCTTTGCGACATTGAAGAAGCGGCTCTGTCCGCAGCGATCGAGCAACTGAAGCTCACCAACGTCGATGTCGACGGCGTGCAAGCCGACGTTTCACTCAAAGCCGAACTCGTCGCGGCCGCCGAAGCCACGACTGCCCGCTACGGCAAGGTGCATATCCTCGTCAACAACGCGGGCGTCGGCGGCGGTGGGCCCTATGGCACCTGGACCGAGGCGTCGTGGAATTGGACCATGGGCGTCAACCTGATGGCGACCATTTGGGGGATCGAGATTTTCGGGCCGTTGATCGAGCAGCATGGCGAGGGTGGACACATCGTCTCCACGGCCTCGCTCGCTGGCCTTGTTTCAGGAGGGAGCACTGCCTACAACGTTTCAAAATATGGCGTTGTCGCGCTGTCCGAGGGCTTGCGGCGTGAACTCGCGCCGCGCGGGATTGGCGTATCGGTGCTATGTCCCGGGTTCATCCGCACTCAAATCACGAACTCGAGGCGCAACCTCCCCAAGCGCTTCGAGGGGGCGGTCCGTGCCTTGCCGACTTCGGGCCCACTTGCCGAGCAGATCAATCTGATCCGGGAACGCGTCGCTCAGGGCATCGATCCCGGCTATGTCGGTGAACTCGTCCGCGAAGGGGTCGAAAACGACTGGCCGTATATCTTCACCGACCTCGAATTTGAGCCGATGGTCGAGGCGCGCTTCGCCGCAATCAAGCAAGGCTTTGACCACATCCGCGGGCGCACCCCGAAACGTTGAGCGCGCAGCCTTCCATCAGCCTGATGCTGATGACGTCGTCTGCGGCACCGGTGCTCGTGGTGTCTCAGTCTGAATTATTCGGATGGTAGTTTTCCCGGAAGTGCTTCACGGCACCCTCAATTTGAACCCAGTCATGTTTTGATTGCTCAAAAACCGATATGACGGGGGCCGGGTAATTTGGATTTGCCATCGCGCCGACTGCAACACCGATCATCGAAGGCAAGTTAGTGACTTTCCAATAGACCGTTGATCCGCACTGTGGACAGAAATAGTTGTGCATGTCCCCGCCGCTTGCGGCGGCATGCGTGAACTCTTTTGCGGTTCCTGAAATGGTGACAACCTCTACGGGATAATAAGCGCCTACGCCGAACGGCGCGCCGGTTCGGCGTTGACAGTCGATGCAGTGACAAGCAACGATGATCTTGGACGGTTCTTCCGGAAGCGAGAGCGTGACTGCACCGCAGTTGCACCTTGCGTAGCCCATAGCAAGAGCTTCCCATCGTCTTCCGAGACTCGCCGCAAAGCACGAGGCTAGCAGGTTGTCTGAACGGGTGACAACCAGATGGCTTGTTGCAGGGACGGTCGTTGGTGGCAGCTGGCCTGGTGGCTAGAGCGTTTTCGAGCGAAGTGGGCACCGCTTCGCGAAGAAAACGCGTCAAAACAAGAATCTAGAGCCTCCGTTCCGATTCAATCGGAACGGAAAAGGTTCTGGTGCGAAAGCCGACATGATTGTAACGAGCGAAATCGGCTCTCCGGCTGGCCTGCCAGCGGGCGTTCGGCCGACCGCGCAACGATGGCTCGGCTGACCTGAAGCGGGGCGCTCATTGCTTCGAGGCAGTTCAGGTCTGCACCCGAGAAACGTTCAAAGGCCGAGGACGCGGCGCGGAGTTAAATGGGAGATTGCAGTCCGCGCGAGCGCGCCCACTCTTCGAGGTGAACGGCCGTATCGGCCCGCCGCGCCCGCTTGAGCACTGCGTCCTTTTGTGGACCAGCCGGCAGCCGCGACGCCTCCTGGCGTAAGTCCTCCGCGAAAGCGCGTAGTCTATCCTTGAGCGGGACTGTCTGTTTGAAACGCCGACGCTTTGTCATGTCGCCAACTCCGATTTTCACCGAGAGTAGCGAGGCGCAGATTGTGAGTTCACTCACCTAGGTGAAAGCGAGAACACTTTTATTCGGAGCAACTTACTCAAGCCGCTCAAATTACGTCCGCAGCGTCAGGTCGCAAGCCGCCCGGCGCCCACGAGGGGCGCCCCTACAACGGCGTCATCCAGAAGGGCGACCCTCGCGGTTGCCCCTCTGTTTCGCCCCCCTCGAGGTCGCTCTGTTGTGGCCGCCCCGCCCTCGCGCTCGTTGAAGACCGGACTTCCCCTGATTCGCCCCCACAGGCAGATTGACGCGATGCCCGTCGTGTGCTGCGCCATCGGGCGCAAGAAAAAAACTGCGGAAAAATAGAAATTTTGCTTTGCCCTTCAACGGCAAACCGGCCCCATGGTTTTCCGTCGAAGATTCTTCTTGCGTTTTTCGGAAATTCATGATTGTATCTCGCCGTCCCACCTTGATGAGAGGGGCGTACGCGTCGTCACGGACGTTGAGGCGGGATGCGATGGACGCGGTGGTGATGCGCGACGAGCATCATCAGCGCGGACGGCGAAATCGTGTGGTCCTGGCCTCCCGACGCTGAGGCTAAGCTCGCTGGCGTGAACGAACGATGCGAGCGACGGGGGCAAGAAAGCCCGGTCCCCGGGGAGATCACGTATAAGCCGCAAAACCGTCGCGCAGGGAATGCCGGATGATCCGGCTGATCCTGTGGTGACTGCCGCCAGCTTTTCTTGTTGCTGGCGGGCCATGGGTGAGGCCTTCACCCGGCATTCCCTGCGCCCTCTTCGATTTCAGAGGGGCGCGTGGCGCAAAACTCGGGCGACCCCGTCGCGAGAGTGCAGGTTCGTGTCTTGAGAGATGCAAGCCACACTCTCGGTCGTCATCACCCGCCCCCGGGTCGGCGCGAGGCGCCGCCCGAGGGCAGGCTCCAGCGGGTGATCCAGTACGCCGCGGCCTATCGGCTCAAGCACTGGCGTCTCTGGAATACTGGATCGCGCGACAAGCCGGGCGATGACCCGACGAATGACCTGTTTGAAGAACATGAAAGGGAATGCGCTGGCGCTACCCCAGCAGCGCGCGGCCGGCGCCTTCATAGCCGCCCTTGGTGATCTCGTAGATGAAATAGGGCTTGTCGACGCCGGTCAGTTCGCGCGTGAACACGCCGGCGCGCCGCAGCCCGCCGATCTTTTCCATCGCGCGCTGCGAGCGAAAATTCTGCTCGCCGACCCAGAACACCACCGTGCTCGCGAAGCTGAAGGCGTGGTCGAGCATCAGCCGCTTGACCTCGCGGTTGGTCTCCCCGCCCCAATGCTTTCGCACCAGGAAGGTCCAGCCGATCTCGATCTCGCCGAACGCCGGCTCATAGCCATGATAGCGGCTCGATCCGATCAGCGCGCCGCTTTCGAGATCGGCGACGACGAAGGCCATCTTCGATTTGAGCGCACCATCGAAGAATTTGCGGAACTCGGGCTCGGTATAGCGGTCGCGAGCGGGATGCACCTCCCAGATCGCAGGATCCGAGCCCGCGGCAAACAGGTCCGTCCAGTCGCCCGCGGCAATCGGTCGGATCGTGACGGTGGGACCGACAAGCGTCGGTTGCAGGTCGGGCAGTGTCAAGTCAGGCAGAGTCATGAGTGGCCCCGGTTTCGGAAGCCCCCATTATCCCAACGCGCTCGGATGCCAAGTCAAATGCGCGCTATCGCGTCCGCGTCAGTCGACCCGTACGAGCACCGCGAGCTTGCGGATACCCTTGTTCTTGTAGGCATCGAGGAACGCGTAATAATCCTTGAACGAGACGCAGCCGTTGGAATCGCCGTTCGGTCCCAGCATGTAGGTGTGCGCGAGCAGCCCGCTGCGCCCGTAGATCGCGTCTTCGCCGCCGATCGGGTTGAGGCGCAGCGCCGGCACGCCATGGAACAGCGCCTCGCGCGGTTTCAATTCGTAGATATGCGGCGGAGTCACGCCGCGCATCCTGATCTTGGCGGAGGTCGGGTCGTCGAGCTCGGAGCCGAGACCGGAATGCGCCTCCAGCTTGGAGCCGTCGGGCAGATACACCATCTTGGCGGAGATGTCGTAGACAGCGGTCGAGCGGTCATAGGGCGGCTGGCCGCCACGGGCGGGATTCTGCTCCTGCGAGATGCTCGCCGTGATGCTGCTGGCATCGGCCGAGGCATAGGACAGCAGCGAGCCATGCTGTTCGCCCGGCTTGCCCCACAGCTTGTCGACGATGGAGTGCCGCTCGTTGGACGCGATCGACATCACGGCGGCCTTGGCGCGCTCGGCCATGTCCTTCAGCGAGTCGGCCGGCCCGAGTCTTGCGGGCTTGGCATCGGCCACCTTGGCATCGTTCGGTTTCAAATCGATCGCCTTGGCCTCGGCACGTGGCGCGACCTTCGGCAGGTTGAGCGCGACCTGGGTTTCTTTCGGCTTCGGCGCCTCGGCGAGTTTCGGTGCCGGCGGCGCACCTTCCGCCGCATGCGAATCGACGCCCTGCGGCTTGGCGGCGGCAAAACGGTCGCTGAACGAGAACAACGGCGAGGCCGCGGCGGCGGCGGTTTCGGGCTTTTCGATCGCGGGCGGCGGATTGGGCAGCGCCGCAAAGGCGTCCTTCACCAGCTCGGTCGCGTTCGCCGTCACCGGCGCGGCCCTTACGACCGGCTCATCAAAGCCTGCGCTGCCGATCGTCGGATAGACGCTGGAGGCGAGAATGTTGGTGTAGACGGCGTAGGACGAGCCAAGTACCAGGCATGCGATCGCGGCGCCGCCAAACAATGTTGGAGACAAGGCCTTCCGGGAATGGTTTCTGCGGGAGCCCCCCGCATACACAATACTACTCGTACTCATCCACCTGCGCCCAGCACGGTTCCACGGTGTTCCTCGCGATTCGTTACTGCTCGTTCCCCGGGCAGCGTTTCGCAGAGGGGCGGAGCGTCATTAAGGCGACTTTTAGTTAAATGGGGATTAAGTCAGGGCAGATCTGAGGCACGCAGATTAGTTTGGTCTGGTTCTAAAATAAACAGGACCG
>Ga0070711_100001784_pt1 | contig 11983 bp, 8 predicted proteins | sample LARL53metaG_FD_65452 | JGI IMG/M metagenome (GOLD analysis project Ga0070711, IMG submission 65452) | Corn, switchgrass and miscanthus rhizosphere microbial communities from Kellogg Biological Station, Michigan, USA - LAR L5-3 metaG | ecosystem: Host-associated > Plants > Roots > Rhizosphere ... | reverse complement strand
CTTAAGACATCTAATTCCAGGAATTCCAGGTATCATTACAAAGGAGGATAATGAAAGACAAATATGGTTTAGCGGGATACTTGACAAAAGTACCTGTCAGGTTATTTCGGCTATTGTAAGAAGAATAACATTATCATAAGATAACATCGCAGATGACGAAAGTGACATGTTACTGTAGTACGACTTGGAGGATGATTATTTGCCAAGGGTTAAGTTGTCTAACGCTATGAAACGATGAATAAAAGAAAGGAAATGTGATCTATGTATGATTAGCCTTTATTTCTATTGACATTAGCATAATGACAAGTTTCTATTATCCTACATATATGGAATCTTTTTTGTGTTCCAATACTCATACGTCTTTTAAGCTACTCTTTGCTCATTTATTTGATGTCGTAAAATGCAGACTGGATTCATATTTTATATAACTATGAGGAGATAGATCCTCATACCCTCCTTCATAGAGGATTGCTTCGTCGTCGTACATCGTTGTAAAGTTCTTTTAATTGTTTATCATAGGCCATCATGTGTTTTATGCAAGCTGCATCCCGCTTGCCTAATCCCCACGAAAGTAGTTTATGCTGTTTTTGCAACAACTGCCGAAGCCGCTACCTTTTGTACAAGATACACACATAAAAAATAATTCTAAAATGCCAAGTTTGTTGACAAAGCAATTACATAATTTAATAACGTGCAGAAGAGATGGATGTGATAGAAAGCACGTTAGTAATTACGTTAGCAGATGTCTTCAAAGAAGCCGAATGCAATCCCCCAATAAGATTAAAGTCGAGTCCCAAACATGAAGATATATTGTAACATATTGATTTGCTTTTTACGAAAAATAGTCTAATTTAAAATTAGTCTTTTGTAATTTGTTATATCAATATGCAATAGGTCTGGCCAGAATACCTAGATCCCTGTACTGTATTTTTATTTATACAAGCAAAAACCAACGATAACGTAGTCACCACCGCTTTGGCTATGATCAATCAAGGACCTGTTGAAACTAATTTTGTAGTAATATTGTAGGTGAATCGAGCATATTATGGAAGAGGCAAGGAGATATTTGGTCATGACAAATAGCATTAAAGAGGTCTTTGTTAAGATGCCAGTCAAACGTCCGTACACATTTTCTGACAATAAGAAATTATAGTAATACTGGTATAAATAAGAATATCCAAATACTCAAGAGTCAACAAGTCTCCTTACTAACCAGCGGTAGCTGGGCTATTTCATGTTATAGGCGACGGCTGGTCTTACTAGCGGCTGTGGCTGCTCCAGTAACGTTTACACTATAAAAATATACTGGAGCAAGATTATTACTGCATCTAAATTTGGCTGTAACTTTATTGTCTGGTCCTTGCTGTATATACGATAGGTCCTGTTAAGTTAAGCAAACATAACAGCTAAAGCTGAATTCAACTAACTATTAATGTGAATATGTTTGAGCATGAAAGAACTAAACCATATATTAATTATCAGGTATGTCTTATACCTGTACTTTCTTGGCTTGAGCTTTAGAGATACATACATCTAAAGCTATTCATCAACCATTTATTGATAGGAGTTATGTTGCTATATGGATTGGGTACAATAAGAAAGAAGAGGATAGTTGCATTCCTTATAGATAGATGAAACTCAAATACAGATCGGTAGTAGTAGCACAGAACAAGCATGACTTTGGGTAGCTATCATCTATAGAACAACCACTCCATAGAAGAATTCTTGGTGTTTATGTATCTGTCTATCTATCAAGACACAGGAATATTCTAGTTGATGAAGCTTTTCTTAGGTCACTTGTTGTTGAATTATATGGTAAACATATAGTAGTCTATTCAGATAGATAGATGGATGGATGCTGGTACTTGGTATCATCCTCAAGCATGTGCTACTTTAGGTCTTAAACATAGATTACATTCATTCAACGTTTGAAAAAAGTATCGTTGAAAGAGCAATAGAATATGTTAAGAAGAACAGAACTGAATGCTTCGATGATTTTTACTATCTATCCGTGTATAAAGAAAGAAAGGTTGCAATTTATTACATGTTTATCAATGGATGATAGATGATATTATTCATGTTTATGATGTACAATGCAGTAAAATCGCATCTTAATTAGTATAATTAATGAATTGATAGGAGGTGAGAATCCTTAACTTAACAGGACCACTTCAAAATATATCGGAATTACAAGATTAAAGATATCCTCTTTAGTGTATTTATTTATCGCCTTAAATGCGACTTGACTTTTGCCGGAGCCTCCAGGACCAACAATTGATACTTTAGAAGCTGGAACCTGCAGTTTGTCTTTTATAATTTGATTAATGTAGTTCTGCCTGCCAGCAAAGCTGTTTTTCTCCTTTGAAAACTGAGAGGAGAAATGCCCGATGATGTAAATGGAAAGATGCAGAGTTCTTCTTTTATCGTGGGATTATCAGCAACGATATGAGTTTTTTACATTGTCTGTACTGTTGACTACAGCTCAAAAAGGTGGTGCTGTTCGATTTCATTTGCATCCCTCTGGGTTTGGTTGTAGGATTTCTTCTAAGCCAAATTTGGTATCGCCATTTTCATTACTCTTTGTCTTAATAGTATTGCTAACGCTATTGAAACAATTGAGAATCCCACAGCAGATAGGAATATTAGGTTAAATGAAGCTGACGACGGAAAATATTGTGCTATTCCATGGATATTTAATAATGATTGATTTGTTTGCATATACATTCCTGCAAGAGCTGGACCTATTGCAGCGCCAATGATTCTCATGAGACTGCTCATTCCCAAGGATATTCCTGTAAACTGCCTCGGTGTAGACAAAATGATTACATTCATGGCTCCGACGCTAGTCAGTGATAAGCCGGCCGATAGTAATGCAAGGTTTGTTGAAACGAGTAATTCGGTTGAATGGAATAGAAGTAAACCTATGAAAGCCGCACTAGTTATAAAAGCACCAAATATTATTGGCTTTAATGAGCCTAACTTTGACACTATAAAACCGGAAGTTGGACCAAAAACTAGAAGTATTATGGCAAATGGCAGTTGTACCCTTCCAGTACTGATAGCATCTTCGCCAAATCCAATCGGCCCAGGGTTTCTTACTAAGATTGGTATTGTCTGAAAAACCATGAACATAGACAATCCAACTAACATTATAATCAAGTTTGCAGGAAGTATTGACTTGTTGAGCATCAGTTTAAAGTCTACCAATGGATACTTAGCACGTCTTTCGACGAATACAAATAATATGAACGAAACAATTCCTAGAGTAAGAAAAGGTACTATAACTTGTGTATTGTTGCCAGCTGTTTCTATGAATGTCAATACTAATAGAAATGAAGTAACTGTAGCAGCTAAGGTTATTGCACCTTTTATGTCAATTCGATTTGCTGACTTTTTATCGCTGAGATTCTCAGTCTTTTTTGTTTGTCCGATATTCTTATCTTCTACAAGTTTTGTTTCTTTTTGTCTTTGAGATTGTTGTTGCTGATCCCCCTCGTTTACATTAATAAGTCGTCTTATTATAAAAAGAAGAGCAATTGCAATTGGTATTATTGTAAAGAACGTAGTTCTCCAACCATAATTTTCAATTATAACTCCTCCTACCGCCAATCCTATCACCGCACCGGATGCAAACATGGAGGTGATTACTCCCTGGCCAATAGAAATTTTTTCTCTTGGAAATACATCTCTTACAATACCAAAGGCAATAGGAAACATCGACATTCCTATCCCTTGGATTGCTCTAGCCATTAGCATAAAGTATATGTTTGTGGCGACCCCTGACAAAGAAACTCCCACAGCATAAATTATCATTATGCTCAACAGAATTTTCTTTCTTCCATAGATATCAGATAACTTACCGGCTATTGGAGTCATAACAGCACCTGATACAAGATACGCCGTAAGGATCCAAGAAGACATGCTATATGATACATGGAAGTCTTTGATAAGATCTGGAATAGCAGGTATCAACATAGTTTCCGCATACATTACCATAGTTGCAATGCAGCTTAGTATAGCTAGCACTTTCCATGAAGAAGCAGGGATTTTTACAGAATTAGAGTAAGAAGTATGTAGATTATACTTATCATCATCAGTATTATTTGTATTTCTGTGCGACGATGGCTTCATTTTAACAACCTCTTAACTTTTCTTTTTTCTTACAGTAGTTGTTGTCGCAGCCGTCGTAGTTGCGGTATTGGCTATTGAATCCACTACTGTGCCACCAACGTCGAACTCCATTCTAAGGTTTTGCGATATCTTTTCTAAAACCTTTCTCATGACATTGATATCCTGCTTAGGTATTCCTCTTAGAGAAAGCTCTCTTATTTTTAGCGCGCATTCGATCATTTTATCCCATAATTCGTCTGCCTTTTCCGTACGATAAATTCTATTATTTCGTCTATCATCTGGGTCTACTTTCCGTACTACTAACCTTTCCTCTTCCATTTTATCGATAATTGGAATAAGAGTAGGACCTTCCAGTCCTAATCTGTCGGCAATCTCTTTCTGAGTTGAACCATTTTCATTAACGAGCATCACAATTACCTTCCATTGACCAAAGGTGACGCCTACTCTTTCACGTAATTCGGTATCAAGAGCCTTGACAAACATCTTTGCTGATCGGTTAACTATAAAACCTATACTATTTTCAAAATCGTACATTTGCATATCTTTACTAATTAATAGTATGCTAATTAATAGTATTTAAATATTTAGTGACCCGGACTGGAGCAGTTCAAAGCTGGATCAAGAGATTCCAGTATTTCTTTCGTTTTCTAATTATAAATGAAGACATTGAGCTCATTCCTATTGCTATTCAAAGTCGGCATATGTTGAATTAATATCACGATTACTAACGTCGATTACTTTAACCGCTGTCTTTCCAATAGTAATGCTATCTATAAGTGGACTTGGTCTGGAATGTTTTTATTTCAAGGGTTTTTAGAGGTAGAGATAAGGTACTAAATGGGACTAGTCCTATAGATAGAGATTTAGGTATTGAAGCAATGCAATATGCAGCTAATATCACCAGGAAAGTTACCGATAGGCTGTATATCGCCTCTTTGTTTTATATACCTGAAATGAAAATTGATCCTTCCTACGAGAATGAATATGTTGGTGACTAATTTAGAACAAATGATGAAAACAGTAGAATTACTGCTACATAACCAATCTCCTGCTCATGATTTCCAACATATACTAAGAGTGTATAAAAATGCCGAAATGATAAGCAGGCAAGAAGACGGTGTTGATTTGGATATAGTTCTTGCTGCAGCCCTATTGCACGATTTGGTGGTCTATCCGAAGGGAAGTAGCAAAACCATAAATTCAGCAGACGATAGTGCTGATCTCGCCAAGAAAATATTATTTGAATACAAAAACTATCCTATAGAAAAAATAGAAAAAGTTGCAGATACTATAAGGACGCATAGCTATTCAAAGAAATTAAATCCCTCTACGCTAGAGGTTAAAATCTTGCAGGATGCAGACCGGTTAGATGCTATAGGTGCAATAGGAATAGCTCGAACTTTTAGTGTAGGTGGAAGCGAAAATAGGTCTCTTTATAATCCAGCGGATGCATTTTGCGAATCGGAAAGGCCATTAGATGATACTCAGTGGACACTAGACCATATGAAAAAGAAATTAATGATATTAAAAAATTCCATGCATACAAAAACAGCAAAAAAGCTAGCAGAACAGCGCACAGAGTTTATGGAATTATTTCTAAACCAATTGCGTAAGGAGATAGTTCATTCATCATGGCGGCGCATCCAGAACTGAGAGAATTCATGGCCAGCCTTATCTCAGCCCCGGGAATTAGGTCAAGGTAGTTATATGCAACATTCAACATATCGATGCCACGCTGAAAAGATGTGAACACGCGACCTGCAGGGCCTTTCTAGAATACGCTGACTCCTTCCAGCTCTGAACTGATCATGCGGCCACCCGCATTTATACTCTTGAAAAGTGGGTGTTTGGACCAAATGCCTTAGTACAAGTGCCTATGTTCTGGAAGCTATCAACTAATTGATAATAATAATAATAATACGTAGAGAAAGTATGACCTAGAAAGATGCAGCCAATTTGGAACTGTGTCAGTAGCTGGAAGCTGTTAGTCTATGTATTTCAGAAGAATTGGATCTTTATCTTATCTGGCCGTTGTGAAACTAGACTCACAAAACTTTTTTATAATACATTTCTACACTTGCGCTATGAGAAGACATAATTTTGGATTGTATAAGGTATTATCGCTAAAACTGTTGTTGTTATCATTATTCTGTATGTTCATAATTGCATCCTCTAGTTTTTTCCCTATGGCACTTCAAAGAGTGCTAGCTCAGCAGTCGCCCACTCCTCCTCCTCCTACTTCCAATTCTTGGGTGAATAACAGTACTTCGGCTCATAAGGAGCATTTGTCCATGGCGCTTCTGAATCAAATAAAACCAATGATACTAAAAAACATGGGAAATAAATCTACGGGTGGTGTGTCAATAGTAGTAGGTGTTATTACTCCAAACGGTACTAGTGTATCAGGATATGGAAATATATCTAAAGCAAATACTACAAAAGTAAACGGAGATACACTTTTTGATATTGGCTCTAATACAAAGACATTTACCACAGCATTATTGGTTGATATGGTAAAGCGTGGGTTAGTGAAATTAGATGACCCTCTTCAAAAATATCTTCCTTCCTATGTTAAAGTACCAACATACCATAATGATGGACATAATATCACACTTGAAGATCTAGCAACTCACACATCAGGATTACCAGACCTTCCTCCGAAATTGTTTGATAATCACACTTATCCTACTCAACAAATCTATAACTATATTTCACATTCTTCACTTGTAAGTGAACCAGGAGTACGATACAAATATAATAATTTAGGATTGGGTCTTTTAGGTTATGTTTTATCTCTAAAAGCAGGCATGCCCTATAGAGAGCTTGTCAAAGACAGAATACTAAATGTGTTAGGCATGAACAGTACAGGAATTGCAATGAATAGTACTCAAATAACTACTCCTCTTCCAGATATACTTAAATCCAGATTAGCCAAAGGTCATATTGGCGGTAGGGAAGTCAGCCTTGCGTTCCTTCCAGAAGTAATTCAGCCAGCAGGAGCATTTTATTCCTCTGCAAACAACTTACTCAAGTACCTGTCTGCTAATATGGGGCTTATTAACAGACAGATAAATGATATTCTTCAGAATACACATTTAATAAGACATGAAGAAACAAGTGTTGCCAATTCATCTACTACCACCCAGAGTTTACTGGCTGTTTATATTGGCCTAGGATGGGATATAGGTACTAACCTTGGTACAGAAGTAGTGTATCATACCGGTGGAATAGATGGTTACGTTAGTCTTGTTGCGTTTAATCCTACTAAGCAAACTGGATTAGTGATATTATGCAGTTGTGACGAAAATGATGCCGTTTTACCAGCTAATTGGATAAAGAATGTAATACTATCTTTGCTTCGTTCCTCCGGTATCTTTGCCCCAGGAGAAGTAGCCCCAATTACAAATGCTAATGCTTCTGGAGTGAGGCTTTATAAGGGTCAGCTCTAATCCGAACATATCCTTTTTGTATCCTACTTTTAGGAACCATGGTCCGTTTATCTGTAAAGAGTAGCTATCAAGACATTTTTGAGTGTAAAGAGTTTGCCAAATGAAGTGCTTCTGAAAAGTACCTTAAAGACATTACATGGAATTCCTCAAAACGCTGAAGATTTTAGGTTTTAGTATTGGCTTATTGGTGTAATGTAACATTACAGTCGTGGCATGCTTAGTGATAGTGATTGGGCATATGCTTAAGGACTTGAATAAAGATTATCATCTTTTACTAGGAGAACTTGTATTTGCTCCTAACGTCGATGTAGGAGTAGTAATATAGGAATGTGAGAGACCTGAATGAGATTCAAGCCATGAGTAAAGATCTGCTAAAACATAAGGCTCAAAAGGTCCAACTCCAGTTTTCCATTGAGATGAAGGATAGAATTGATGTCCTAGATTTGGATAAGTTATCAACGTATGATCAGGATGATTTACTTCGGTTAGTCTTTGTTGTAAGAGAAACGCTTGTTGAACTGGAGTCAGGGAATCGTTTTCTCCATTGAGTAGTAAGATACCTGTAGATTTAGAGATATTACCAATTATGCTTAAAGTCGGTATCAAATCGAAGTATGACCTCAACAATGCAGGACATCCTTCAGCATTGTTGCATTTGGACGGATTTGAAGCTGTTAAGTTTTCATATTTCTTTATCAGCAAAGGTTTTAGTTGCTTATCAATACTTATGCGACCATCTTGAATTGTATTATTTCCAAATTTGTTTACTAGAGCGTTGCTTATGAGTGAGGTATCATGAGTACGCAAAAAAGTATACAAAACAGAAGATGGCACCAATAAATTCACCAAAAATGAATACCTAAACGGATTCTTTGATATTTGCTGTATTGATATCAATCCAGTGTGATTTTTATCCAATACTTGCGTAGTGTACTCTGAGGGTAGGTTTACATATTGATAGTAGACTATATCTCGTAGGTTCTGAGCCACTGTGCCCATAAGAATAATATTCTTAACCTTAGTCGAATTATCTATTGCAACTCTAGGCGCAATAGCCGTACCTTCACTATGACCAATTATGCTTATTCTTTTAGGATCTACCTCAGGCTGTCGTACAAGAACATTCAATGCTTTCTTACTATCTTGAATTAAATCATTGATTGTAGTATTTGCCCATATGTTCTTATCTACAATAGTAAAGTTTCCATCAACACCTCTCTTGTCATATCGAAGTACTGCAAAGCCTCTTTCTGACAGATATTGAGCCGTCTGCCAAAACGGTGTAGGCGGTTTAGGACCAGTCTTGTGAACAAATCCCAATGTTTCATTCTTATCATTAGCACCAGAGCCAGAAATAAGAAGTACACCAGGAAATGGTCCTTTTCCAACAGCAGGAAGCGTTAGCTGTGCATGAGTTTTTACTCCCTTTCCTAAGTCTATTACTAGATTTCTGTATTTTATTTTCTGGATATATTGTTGAGCTAATGCTTGGTCTTGATCTTGCTGATTAAAAATACTCGTAGTAGATAAACAAGATAATGCAAGTATACCTATCAAAAATAATCCTATAGATAATGCCCCAGATTTTGTTCTATACAACTGCAAATAGTATTCTGTGAGTTGTATTTGAGGTTTTATAGTTGATGGTAAGTGTAGCTGCTTCCTCAAAAGACTCTAAAAGATGAAGGCTTGTTACCTATAGTGAACGAGATGATTTCCAAATTATTAGCAACTGTTGCTCTTATCGGAATGTTCGTAGCAAGTCTAACAATAACCCTATTCACGCCTCGGAATCCACCCAGCCATTCAAGGTAACTGATGAGATAAAGGATCGCATAAACGCTCTTGTAGAGGCTAATAGAACAAACGCCGCAACTGTCATTGGAATTATTGATCCGAACTGAACTCAGTTCTATAGCATTGGTAAATTGTCTAAAGCAAACAATTCTAATGTAAACGAAAATACAATTTTTGCTATTGGATCTATCACTAAGGTATTTACTACAATTCTCTTAGCAGATGCGGTACAACAGGGCGTCATCAAACTAAATGATCCAGTCGACAAGTATCTTCCATCTACCCTTAAAGTACCTCATAATGGATATAAGATTACCTTTGAGGACTTGGCTACCCATACATCTGCATTACCAGATAATCCTCCAAATTTAGGTCCAGCTTTCACAGAAGCAAATCCACAAACCCCTGATGAAAAAGTTCAATTAGTATTTGATTTGACGCACTGTACCTATAACTACACATTTGACCAATTTTATCAAGGGCTTTCCAATACGACGATTTCAAGAGAGCCAGGCTTGAAATATGAATATTCTAACTTTGGTTCATCTTTGCTTGGTAATATTCTAACCTCGAAATCAAATATGTCTTCTTATGATGAACTTGTAACAAAAAAGATTCTAAATGTATTGGGAATGAATAGTACAAGTGTCAATCTTTCAGATGAACAAAAATCTCGCTTAGCAGCAGGGCATATATCGGGTCTTGAACTGCCTCTAATAAGATCAGTTGCCTCAAAACCTGAAATTCCATCTGGTAGCCTTTATTCATCTGCTAGTGATATGTTCAAGTTTGCCTCATCTAATATCGGATTAATCAAAACAAAGTTAGATAGTGCAATGCAAGAATCGCATTTAATAAGACATAGCAGGTACATCGGTAACAATACTAATACCAAGATTTACGTTGGTTTAGGATGCTTCATAACCACCAATCTTGGTAAGGAAATCATATGGACTAATGGCGGTACTTTCGGGGGCTATAATGCATTTATAGGCTTTAGTCCCTCGACTGAAAGAGGGATCATAGTATTATGTAATGCAGAAGTATCTGATGTAGATATTACAAATCTTGGATTGAATCAGAAGGGTAAGCTATTGTCTCTGATTTGGAATTTGCTGAGTCAATAAATGAAGTTTGACACAAATCTTAGCTAATTCTGCACATAAAGTGGATGCTCTAATATACAAATCACTGATCTATCGATGAGGTACATTTAACAGTCCAAAAATGGGGAGAGTGTTAATAGTGTGTCAGTGCATTTATCATGGTCTTGTACAGACCAAGACGAGCGGCTAGCCGAGGAATACGAGAAATGAGAATGTCTTGTTAGTTTAATATGCAATTACAAAAGAAGCATAGAATACAGCTCATAGTACAGAGGACAAAAGAGAAAAGATACAGGCATTATCACTAGCGGCAGTGAATATCATGAAGGACTTTTAGAGGTAGCAAGTTCATTCCTGAAGATCTTGACAAACCAAATAGTGGATAAGACAATGGTTGCGGCTGTGCAAGAAAGAGTCTGTATCAAGATTTTGTCAAGATTAATTAAAATATAATAGTGGAGTGAAGTAGGGATACTCCAAAAACTACCTGAATATGATGTTATGAAATCAGCAGTAGGAGAAGAAAAACCAATAAGGACCTGTAAAGATTTTCTTTAGTATCATCTTTTACTAGAGGAACTTGTTGTATTTGCTCCTATAGCAGAGGCAGCAGTAGCTAAGGAATGTGAGAGACCTGAATGAGATTCAAGCCATGAGTAAAGTTCTGCTAAAACATATGGTGGTACGGGTCCAAATGAAGTCGACCACTGAGATGAGGGGTAAAATCCATGTCCAAGATTAGGATATGTTATCAATGTATGATCAGGATGGTTTATACATCTGTTAATCTTTGCTGCAAGAGAAACGCTTCTTGAACAGGAGTCAGAGAGTCGTTTTCTCCGTGGAGTATTAGGTCTTACCTTCGCTAAAAAGTTTGTAAGATTGGGTGGATTTTTGATTGGACTGAGAGCTGCCATTACCTATTTGTTGCTGTTGGTTATCCATTGACACTATTCCGTTTCCACTTCCATTACCATCATCATTGACTGCTGCTTCTTTTTTCTTTATAATGGCACTAATATCCCTAAACGATATCCTTGCTTCTTGAGCTATCTGGCGTACATTTCTTCGTTGATTATAATACAAATCAATAACAAGCTTTTCCTTTTCGATGCTTAACATATGAATACGTTTGTTTGTCATACGGAGGCTTTACAGTATTAGCTTTTACTGCTACCATTGCTACCAGGTTTGTTTCCCTGTTATCTACTGCTACCATTGCTTACTTTTACTGAAGCAGTATAAGCGATAAAAGAGATTGTAATGGATAAAGAATTCGTTTTTATTATGTAGATAATGCTTATTATAAAGAATTATTCGCTTTGCATAATGGTTGAAGGAATAATAGGATTTTCTGACATGCTGAGTATAGCACAAACAATTGGAATAGTAGGAACAATGGTACTGACATTAATTTTCTCAAAAAGACACATACAGAGTCTATCAAGTCATCAACAAACTAGAGTTCTCAATGACCTAGATGAGAAGGTTCGCAAGATG
>Ga0070711_100001779_pt1 | contig 11997 bp, 10 predicted proteins | sample LARL53metaG_FD_65452 | JGI IMG/M metagenome (GOLD analysis project Ga0070711, IMG submission 65452) | Corn, switchgrass and miscanthus rhizosphere microbial communities from Kellogg Biological Station, Michigan, USA - LAR L5-3 metaG | ecosystem: Host-associated > Plants > Roots > Rhizosphere ... | reverse complement strand
AGACCACCGAAGTTGCACTCGTTGTACACAAGTTTCCTGCGTTGGCGAAGTCCACCGAGGTGCATCTGGTGCATTCTGACGACGCGGTCGCACGCCGTCCCATGACTCTGGAGGAGGCCATAAAAGAAGCTCATTTTAGAGATCGCGACGTCTTCGTCTTCCGCGATCACCAGGGCAAAGTGATGGTCCTGCATCGTACGCGCGATGGCAAGATGGAACTCATAGAAGCGCCATAGCGATTTGGTGCATGGCGGGCATCATTTCCCGTGCCCTTCAAGGTCGAATATCGAATGGACCGCAGTTCTGGATTCAAACCCTAACTCAGGCATGAGGAAAAGCAATATGTCCAGCGAAGAGTCAAGAAGTCTCGGTCCTTGGTCAGCCGTGGTGATTATTTTGACTCTGGTTCTATTTCTCGTATCGATATTCGTCAAAGGATTCACCCACGAACTCCCGCTCGAAGTCGGTGTCTTTTTGGTCTCGCTGAAGTTGATTCTGATGGCTCAGAAAAACAGCCTGTCCGCCAAGATGACGGCGCTGCAACTCGATCGCCTTTCGAGGGCACTTGAAGGCATTGAAGCCCAGTTCGCGCAACCTCGACACTAACCCGTCCCAATTTCAAGGGCGTGAGCTAAGTTTTTTAATTTCTCACGCTCGCAACTATAAACGGAGACACACAATCTGGGTTCATCCGGCATGAGCCGTCATTCATCCCGGTGAACTGTTTCCATGGAAAAAGCCGGCAAACAGATGGCGATGTATTCCGTTCCACCTTCCTCAGGCGTGGAGTACTGTACCCACTCGCCGCGATGAGCGATTACAGCCTGTCCGGCAGCAACTCTCATTTCGCCGCCCTTGTGTTTCACGAGCAGAACTCCCTTGAGCACCAGCGTGAATTCATCAAATTCAGGAGTCTGCCCCGGTTCTTCCCAGCCTTGCGGACTGCGCATGTGAGCCACGCTTACTCCAGACGTCTCAGTATTTACGCGGCCGATGAACTCGTCGATCAGCTTCGGCTTTGTGCCGGCGGCGCGAATTCGGGTAGGCTCGGAAACCAAGGTGGGCATGATTTCTCCCTGATGTGCTAAGTCTGAAGCAACCAGTCAACGAATGTAAACCACTCTATCAAGCGACAGCGAGGCGTGAAAGCGGTTCCACCGATTGCCTGCGCTGCAAAGGAATCAGAATGTGAGGACGGTTGGATTCTAAACCGATAGTAAACGCGCTTTTTCCGCGTGCGACGAGGCCAGCATATCGAGTGCCGGGATGGAAGCCGGAGCGGTGAGAGTTTTTTCCGGAACGGTGGCGCCCGTCTGAAAAGCTTTGACCAGCATTTCCAATGCCTGACCGGTATTTGGTCCCGCGAAGATCGTTGCCGTCAACAAGCCACGCTTGACCCACACCTGGCCGGTTTTCGGCAGGCCATCGCATCCAATGAACGGCAAGCTGAGCCAGCGTTGGCGAGCCGCGGACTCAGGCAACTCCTGAAAAGCCTTTCTCGCGCCCAAGGCCATGCCATCGTCCTGTGCGGCGACCAGATCAATCCGGTTCTGGTGAGACGTGGACAACCGCAGCCACGAACTTACAGCGCGATAGGAACTGGCCTCAGTCCATTGTGCTCGCATCACTTTCACTTGCACATCGGCTGGCTTGGTCTCGTACATTCCGCTGGTGCGTTGTTTTGCCGCCAGACTCTCGGAAGGACCTTGAACGTAAAGAACCGATCCGCCCTTCGGTAAGAGTGCGGCGAACTGTTGTCCCTGTATCCGTCCGATTTCCTCGTGATCGGAACTGACCCCAAAAACTGGAACTCGAGAGGTCTTGCGAATCTCTGAAATGTATTCGACATTGCGATTCAATACGACCCAACCGATTCCCGCAGTTACCGCTGCACGTGCCACCTGTGGCAAAGCGGTTCCCCCTACGGGTTCGAAAACAATTCCGTCAGGCAACGCTTCCAAGCGTGACTGAATAACGTTTAGAATCTGCTGGCTTTGCGTTATGGAGTCGTTGCCAGCGTAAATAATGCGGACTTCGGCGCCCAGGCGCTTGGCTGCTGCTTCGGCGTCTGCGGCTTGCTCGATTTGATAGTCGTTGTCGTTTGTGGTCAGGGAAACCAGAAACTTGAGCTTCTTCATGGATGTCACAATGACAAAATCATACCAAGGCAGTCGCTGAGAGACACGGTGACGGAAGTAATCAGGTAATTCTTACCAACGTGGAGCTGTATCTTTAACCAACATACTGCAACTCAAGAAGTTCGCCAGCCGGTGCTAGAATTTCGATCGTCGAGGAAAACGCCATGCGGAAAACGGTCTGTGCCATCGGATTGATGTTTTGCTGCATCTCGCCTGCCTGGTCTCAAGCGAAACTTTCAACTCACTGGGAAGAGCTGACGGCGGGAGACTTTCGTACGGCGATCCAGCAGTCACGGGAGACTTGCCTGTTGCCCTTTGGCATTTTGGAAAAGCATGGACCACATCTTCCGCTTGGAACTGATCTTCTCAATGTTCGATATGCGGCGTTGCATGCCGCGGACCAGGAATACGCTGTCGTTTTTCCCGAATATTATTTTGGCCAGATATTCGAAGCTCGACACCAACCTGGCACCATCGCCTATAGCCGACAAATACAACTCGACTTGCTTCAGGAGACCACCGACGAGATGGCTCGGAACGGCTGCAAGAAAGTCATCATTCTGAATGGTCATGGCGGAAACGAAAGCCTGTTACCTTTTTTTGCTCAGACACAGTTGGAAAAACCTCATGACTACGTCGTTTACGTCGTCGGATTGATCCAGCCACCTGCCGGAGGGCCAGCTCGGAAGAGCACAGGACCGGACATGCACGCGGGCGAAGTAGAAACCTCGACCACGATGGTTTCGCATCCGGACTTAGTGCATCTCGACCGTGCAAAGAGCCAGCCTGGCACTGATCTTGGCCGTCTGAACCTTCCCGACACCGTCTATACCGGGATCTGGTGGTACGCCCGTTTTCCGAACCATTATTCTGGGGATGGCTCCGCGGCCACTGTCGAAATGGGCCAATACAAGATGAACGCGTGGATCGATGCCATCGTTAAAGCGATCCGGGCAGTGAAAGCAGATGAGGAAAGCCTCAGACTGCAGAACGAATTTTACGAGAAAGCCAAACACCCACTCGACACTCACCCCTGAGACCACGATTGGCGTTCCTCCATGGTTCGAGGTCCTTTGCCGGAGCGTAATCATCGGCAGGGCGTCAGCTTATTGAAAGCATTGCCTGCACCTGCCCCCCGCCAGAACAATCCGTAATGTTCCTCAAAGTAGGTAACTTGGGTAACGTTGGCCTTGTTTTCTACAGATGCTACGCTCCCGTATAGGCAGGAATATCAGCTGTTTGCAAGGGGAAGCTGAACGGCGGCGACTCAACAACCGCCGTCCTCGAGCTAAACGGCCGAAAGCGGAATTTCAGCTATCTGCCACGCCGTAGTCGTGTGTAAGCAAGATCGTCAACTATGCCCCGCATCCCGATTTTTAAACTCGGACGCGCTCCAGAGCAGTCGCCACCTCCTCAGCTGAGCAGCTACGTGCCCAAGCTGATTTTGGAAGACCTTCAACTGGGCGTAGACAACCTGCGTCACGATGTGCACCTCAGTTCGCGGTTTGTGGGACTGGCTCGGCAACGAGTCGCGCGCCTGATTGTTCGCCATGGCGACATGGACGGCCTGCTGGCGGCCGTAACACCGGAGCCTGCGGGCGCAAGTCACTTCATTGCATCGCTCGCTTCAACCAAATCAAATCCGGCCAAGGTCAATCCTTCCGACCTCAAGTCGCTTTTGACCGATCTTCATGTTTCAGCTTTGAACCGTGCGAAGGCGGCTGAGAATATCTCGATCGATCTGCTCGCGCGCGTGGCCATCATCAAGTTCCTTCGTGTCGAGCTGAACGCTCAATTTGCTCAATTACTGGAACGGGGCCGCATGATGCTTAAGAGCTATGAGGGAATGCGGCAACAGAAAGCTGTGGAATATCGCGAGCGTATCGCATCCTTTCAGGTTGCGAAACGAATCATCCTGCGCAAAACCGGTCAGGAGCTGTTTCGCATACTGCGGGAGATTGAGAAGGAAACGCTGGCCCGCACCCGCCGTTCGCTGTTCGGTCACAAGAGCGAAGAAGATTACAAGCTCTTTCTGAATCCGCTTCTTTTCACCGAAGACGGATCGGATACCTATTTGAACGCCGAGCACTATGTGATGCTGGGCAATTTCGATCGCGATCCGGACCGTTTTTCCAATGTGAGAAGAGTTGTCCGCGACTTCCTGCTATCGCTCAATCTCGGACCCGTCGCGTCGGATGACCGCATGATTGATGGCTGGTTAAATGTTCCAGAGAATGCACATGAATTGGTAGGTTCCGGTCAAGGCGGCGAAACTACGCCTTTGGAGCGAGCCCAGAAAAGTAGGTTGGAATTGTGGGTGCAGCTCCTCGAACAGGAAAAACTGCTGGAATTTATCATCGCCTCCTATGAAGTGGTGCCACTCCTGACCGAATATTCTCCGCGCATCAACGCGCAACAATTGAAGCATAGTCTGCTGTCTCGAGAAGAGCGCGAGCGAGTCGACAAGCTTATCAAGGAACATGGCAAGCTTTCCGCCGATAGTTTGTACGCCGCGATGGCTCGATTCGCCTCCTGCCGCGGGGCTGAACGGGAGAAAATTGCGGCTCGATTTTTACGCGACTTTCTACGTTATCACCGCGACCTGCGGCGCCTCGAAGCGTTGAATTCCGCCCTGGACAGCGGCAATCTGATCGGTAACTCGAAAATGCGAGAGCTTTCGGCGATGAACAGCACGCTCTATGAGTTCCTCTTGCCAGAAGAGCAAAAACCGATCGAAGACAAAATTCTTTGTCATGTGATTTTGAAAGCGGACATCCGGGACTCATCGCGACTCACGCGGTCGCTGTTGGAAAAAGGCATGAATCCGGCGTCATATTTCAGCTTGAATTTTTATGGTCCGGTTAACAAATTGCTCGCGAAGTATGGCGCCCGGAAAGTTTTTGTGGAAGGCGACGCGATAATCGTCGCGCTCCTCGAACATGAGGGCGACCCACCCATGGCCGTGAGTCGGGCTTGCGTGTTGGCGAGGGAAATTATCGAAATCGTTCGAGGATATAACCAGTTGCTCGAACGAGCCGGACTACCGGCACTGGAACTGGGAACAGGAATCTCGTTCCAAGGCTCTGCGCCGATGTACCTCATGGACGGCGAACAACAGATCATGATTTCCGACGCGTTAAACGAGAGCGACCGCCTGTCCTCGTGTAGTAAGCGCGTGCGCAAAGCAATTGCCGGAGTAGAGAGCCCGTTCAACGTTTACGCCTTTCAGGCGCTTAACGATGCCGAGGAGGCGGGCAGTCCGGATGATTTTATTTTGAAATACAATTTGAATGGAATCCGGATCAGTCACGCGGCGTTTGTGCGCCTGCAACAGGAAATCTCTCTCGAGTTTTGCCAGCTCGATTTACCGGCATTGTGGGGAAGCGAAACCTTCCAACTGCAACGCGGCATGGTTCCTGTAGGCAATGATATTTTCAAGAAGATCCTGGTTCGCTCCAGCCGCATTCCCCAAATCGATCCGCAGAGATTTTCTCTGCAGCACTGGACCGAACAGCTCTACTACGAAGTTTGCACCAATCCCGCGATTTACGCGCTTTGGGAGGCAAAGAGCGCGAAGGGCAGCGGCTAGTTTTCCAGGATCAGTCCCAAGCTTGGCCATGACTCGCTGATCGCTAGCGGAGAAATCCGAACATCCGCATGTCACGCTCCGGCGGTAAGCTTGTGGCTCTTGGTTTGGGCGATGCCGTACTGGCGGATCTTGTAGAGCAGCGCTTTGTAGCTGATCTGCAATAATGCCGCTGCCTGCTTGCGGTTCCAATTGGTCTGGTCCAGGGCCACTTTGATGGCTTCGGCTTCCGCTTCGTCCTTCGCGCCGCGGGCTACCGATTTCAGACCACCCGGCGCCTCATTAGGATTACTCGATACCTCTGCCTTGCCGTGGACATTGTCCCGCGGTTTCAGCTCCTGAATGGCTAGATTCTCATCACCTAACACCAGGTATCGCTTAATGAAGTTATTCAGCTCGCGAAGATTGCCCGGCCAACCGTAGTCCTGGCACGCTTGAAGCATATTGGCAGACAGCGGCAGTGGGGGACGTGCGTACTCCTCCGACATGCGCGACATAAAATGCTTCAGAAGAATAGGAATTTCTTCTTTTCTCTCGCGCAATGGAGGTAATTGCAACGTGAATGCGTTCAGGCGGTAGTACAGATCCTCGCGCAGGCGCTTAGTGGCTAAGGCTTCGGGAATGTTGATATTGGTCGCCGCAAGGATTCGGACATCAACCTTGATGACCGAGCGGCTACCCAGTCTTGAAAATTGCTGGTCCTGCAGCACGTGCAAAAGTTTAGCTTGCAGAAGGGGTGGCATTTCGCCAATTTCGTCGAGCAGAATCGTGCCCTTGTTACACAACTCGAATTTGCCCGGTTTGGCATGATTGGCGCCGGTGAACGCGCCAGCTTCGTATCCGAACAGTTCACTTTCCAGCAGATCGGCCGGAACGGCCGCACAATTTACCTTCAAAAAGGTGCGATGGGCACGCGGCGAGAGTTTGTGGACCAGTCGCGCGACAACTTCCTTGCCGGTACCGCTCTCCCCTAGCATTAAGACGGGAATGTCCACGCCGGCCACCAGCGCCGCTTGCGATCGAATCTTGCGCATGGCTGGGCTGGCAGCTACGAAAAATACCTCATCGGTGAGCTCTTCCACGTCACTTGAATAGTTTTCTTTGTTCTTTCCCAAACACTGATCAATCACAGTGTCCAGCTCAGCTTTCTGAAAAGGTTTCGTCAGATAGTCGTGGGCACCTAAGCGGATGGCTTGCACCACCTTACGGGTGTCGCTGACGCACGAAAGCATAACCACTTTCATGCCCGGCACCAGTTGACGCAGCTGCTCAAGCGTCTGAAGACCGTCGATGCCGGGCATGAGCAGATCCAGCAATACCAGGTCCGGCCGCAAACCCTTCTCGACCTGCTGCAACGCGTCTTCGCCGGTTGAAGCGGTTTCGACTTTGTAGTCATCCACTTCGAGAAGCGTGCGGATATACCGCAACATCCCAGGCTCGTCATCGACTAACAGGATCTTGACCGCTTCGGTCATCTATTTTTTCCCTTTTACTGGTGTGGTTGCGGGCGGCTTCAGAGGAACGATAAACGAAAACTTCGCTCCCGATCCCAATTCACTTTCCACCCAGATTTTGCCGCCCATGGCGCTTACCAGGCGGCGTGCGATCGCCAGTCCAAGACCCATGCCTTCGGTCTTTGCTTCACTACCCGGCAGGCGGAAGAAGTCATCGAAAACCTCAATGTGATATTCCGCCGGAATGCCAGGACCGGTGTCGGAAACGCTCACTTTTACTGAATTTGGCAGAAGTTCATTCTGCCGTCGCCGTTCATCTGGCATCCCCAGGCTGTTTGGATTGCGTCGTTCCCACATGTAAGGCTCGGCATGTAGCCAAACCGTACCTCCGGTCGGCGTAAACTTCGACGCATTCTCGAGCAGATTCGAAATCACTCGCTGTAGCTTGGCCGAATCAAAGCTAAATTCTGGCAGTTTCTCGTTAGCCAGGAAGTAGAGCGCCAAGCCACGTTCCTGGAAGGGGTTTGCCCAAAGTCGGCAAACTTCAGACAGGCAAGGATTCACATTGCCGACCTCGTAGCGCATCTTCATCTCGCCCGTTTCGAGGACGGTGTAGCTTAGAAAATCCTGTATAAAGTATTGCAAACGCTGACCGCTGGCATGCATGTCGCCGAGAATTTCCCGTTGACGATCGTTAAGAGGGCCGAGTTTCTCGTTCTGCAGGAGTTCGATATACCCATTCAGAATCGAAAGCGGAGTTTTGAGATCGTGCGCTGCCGAACCTAGAGCGTTGGTGGTTCTCGACGAACGTTCCCGAAGCTGGTTGCACTCTTTGAGTAACTCCTCGTAACTCAACGGTGCGTTGGCTTTGCGAGCTCCCGAGGCTGAATCGATCTTGCTCTCACCAGTCTTCTGAAAATCTGCTTCCGAGGCCTCAATCTCCTGGGGCAGACACGCATTTTCTGGTACGACGCCCATAGATGAAAACTCACAGGTTAGCTTACTGGGGAGGGGACAAAAGTAGCCAAAACCTTGAACTTAATACCCTTGAAATCGTATGACACCCAATATGCACTGTCAACGGAAAATGCAACTGGCTAGTAACGAAAGGGAAAAAACTTGCGGTTCTAACCGCTTCAAAGTTCTAGGCTAAGTTGAATTTGGTGGGCGAACATAAAGTGAATACTGGAAGGGGATCGTGGTTTAAGGACGGCGATTTTCAGTGGATCATCCCGGATTTGCCGGTCTTTGACCGCGAATGCGTAGCTGAGGCAGTGGTTTGGCCCCCAAGATGCGGGACGCTGGTTATCTCGCGTTTAACGAGGTCGGTTTGAAGCGTTCAGTGACCCCCGAAGCACAGCGCCGCCAATGGCCGCGTCTCCCACTCGCAATCCCCGTGTTTGTTCGCAGCCGAGACGAAAAAGGCAAGGACCTATTGGAGTTTGCCACTGCCCTGAATGTTTCAGCGGGCGGTGCGCTCGTGGCCGTGCGCCGCTCCTTGCCGCTCTCCGCGCAGGTTTTGCTGGAAATACCCAGCGCGCCCCTGGTGGCAGCGAACTCCCTGCCCAAGGCAGCACGGAACCTCCGTGCCCGTGCCCTATGGGTGACGCACGCGGACGGATACCACCTTATCGGTCTGAAATTCTCTCATCCACTGCTTGCTCAGAGGGCGGGAACTCGTTCCAGGCCAAGGAAAGTTACTTCTGTTCTGTGAAAAGTTTTTCCCATCGGCAAGCCTGTGGCGAGCTTCTAAGCCTCGAACGGGCTGAACCGCTCTGAGGCCAAAAGAGATACCCTCATCTGATTGATTAGACGGTGATTAACCGGTAATCAAGGGCCAGTTTCCCGACTGTGCCCAGTTTGGCTCTCGGGGTGCACTGTATGGTTCCGTAACAACGGGCCCCGGGCCAAACATACTCATGACAACCACACCTTCGTTTTCTTCGCTGGCAACTTCTTTAGGAGAGTTTCCTCCTGAGACGGTAATTTTCGGTCACTCTGAGGTGATGCAGTCGCTGCGCACCCGCATGGACAAAGTTGCAAGTGCCAACGTACCTGTTCTCATTCAGGGTGAAAGCGGAACTGGCAAAGACATTATTGCCCGCATGATTCATGGGCTTTCACCGTGGAAGAATGGTCCGTTCGTCAAGGTTAATTGCCCGGCTATCCCTGGAACTTTGCTGGAAAGCGAACTCTTCGGATACGAAAAGGGCGCGTTTACTGGCGCTTATGGATCTAAGCCGGGCCGGGTCGAATTGGCCCACCGCGGAACCCTTTTCCTCGATGAGATCTCCGAGCTTGACCTGGGTTTGCAATCCAAACTGCTGCAACTGCTTCAGGACGGCCAGTTCTGCCGCATTGGCGCCCAGGAAGACAAGAAAGTCGAAGTCCGCGTGGTTTGCGCTACCAATCGTGTACTTGAGACGGAAATCGAGAATGGAACCTTCCGGCAGGATTTGTTCTATCGCATCAACGTGGTGAATTTGCAGATGCCTCCGCTACGAGAGAGGCGCGGTGATATCCCGGACCTGGTCGCCTATTTCCTCGAATATTACAATCGCAAATACAACTGCCGCGCACGAACTTTGTCCGGTGAGTTGATGGTTTCGCTGCAGAAGTATCATTGGCCGGGCAACATTCGCGAGTTGGAAAACCTGATCAAGCGATACGTGATCTTGGGCAATGAAGAAGTTATCAGCAGCGACCTGGTTTCACATCAACAGGAATATTCGATTCCGGATATCAACTACGATGGCCCGATCGCGCTGAAAACAATCACGCGGCAAGCGACGCGGGAACTGGAACGCAAAGTTATTCTAAAAGTTTTGCAGGCGCACCACTGGAATCGCAAACAGGCCGCCCGAGCATTGAGCATCAGCTACCGGGCCCTGCTTTACAAGATTCGCGACGCTGGCTTGCCGCCTAACCGATCAGCCCGGCGCCGTCAGGAGCCGGTAGTACCGAACCAGAACGTAGCTGCCGATTGAACACCGGAGCGGACACGTGTCCGCCTCACCCAGCTCACACTCTCCAGTAGTCTGGCCTCCACTGCGTGATGGCCTTCTTGATGTCTTTGTTTGACAGCTTTTGGGCCAACGCTTTCTCTACCAGCGCCGGCAGCTCACCGTCGGAAGCGAATCTCAGCGCCACCAGCTGCGATTCCGAAAGATCTCCAATGCGGGCGCGCAAGGGCTTGTCCAAGAGAATAGCCATCCGCAGGCGCTCCTCGAGACGAATCACCCTGTCCTGGACCCGCTGCGAGTAGGTCCGAAACCTATTGACGGCCGTAGCTGCGGCGATCATGAAAACGACGATCCAGGCTGAGTGCAGTCCGGGATGCTTCACCAGATGTACGATGGCGATGATGACGCTGATCGCAAATACTGGCAAGACGAAAAAGTGAAACCGCGGATCCCAACGGGTGTGATTGGCGAAATTCTGAGGAACTTTCTCGGCCATGCGTTTCTCCTGGAGAGTGCGTACACACGACTGACGTCTTGGGAGGTCTTTAAACCCTTTTATTTCGTGGAAACACGTAGCGCCGTTTCGTCGGCTGTCACACCACGCCTCTGAGGACAGCCGGCAAGAGGTCGGCGCTACCTTGAAAAGAAATCTAACGCCTGCCTTACTGCTTTTTCTTCTTGCCGATTAACCCGCCCAACGCGTCCACCGGAGATGTTCCTGATGGAGACTTTCCCGCGCCCGCGGCTCCCCCGAGAAGACCACCTAAACCGCCTTTGAGCTGGTTGTCGACCAGTCCTTTCACATCAGGCATAAATTTCGGATCCGAGGTCGTCCCTTGAATGAAGAAAGGAATGCTGCCGCCTTTGCCTCCGATCCCGGCGAGCTGAGTCAGTCCGCTGACCACACTACCAGACATGCTGGCGTTCATCTTGTAATTCAACGCTCCGCCAGGGCTGATGGTTCCGTCTCCGGTGACTGCACCAAGAGCGGGAATGACGAGGTTGACGTTCTGGGTCCGAATCCCATCGGGAGCAATCCGCGCCTCGGTACTCAGGTTTTGAATCGAAGTATCGGAGCCGGTCTGTGCACCAGAAAGCGCGGAAATGGCCGACATTTTTGAGCCCAGATTGAAGCCTGCCAGCTTAGTCTGCGCCAGCCGAAGGGGGCCAGTGATAACCAGTTTGTCTACTGGTCCAACGATCCCTACGTTCACGGACAGAGTTCCACCCTGGAGCGAGGATCCCGAAGGAAGAATAACCCCGAGCGCGGGCAACATCGTTTGAAGATCGTCAACCGGCATACCATCGGCGTTCAACTTCATATTGAGTATGGTCGACTCTCCCTGCGACGCGTAAGTCCCAGTGAGCTTGGCCAAGGCTTTCCCCAAAGTGACGTCGCCCTGGGTGAGCGTTCCAGATTGTTTTACGAGGTCATAGTCGGTCGCGTATTTGACTTCTATGGGCCGTGTCGCGGGTGTGCCTTTGACCGCGAGTTTCAATTTTTCGGCCTTGAGCGTGCCGCTGGTCTTTGCCATCTTGCCGTCGGAGTTGAGTGCGCCATCGAAATCGGCGACGCCTGCGATTCCCGTAGATGGGTCTACGAAACCCGATGCGGTCAGGTCCAGGCCCTTGAGATGGACTTGAGCCTGCAACGGACTCGCCGAAACGTCGTTCGAATTGATGGGGCCGGCTTGGCCGTCAAGTTTTGCCGTACCGCCGGCGGGAAGGTTTGCGGTGATTGTGAAAGGGAACTGCGAAGTCAGGGAAAAGTTTCGCACACTGATATTCACGTCGTCATACACGTGGGGCTTGATCGATGAGTTGGCACGATTTACCGATAAGCGTCCATTGTTCAC
>Ga0070711_100001776_pt1 | contig 11998 bp, 9 predicted proteins | sample LARL53metaG_FD_65452 | JGI IMG/M metagenome (GOLD analysis project Ga0070711, IMG submission 65452) | Corn, switchgrass and miscanthus rhizosphere microbial communities from Kellogg Biological Station, Michigan, USA - LAR L5-3 metaG | ecosystem: Host-associated > Plants > Roots > Rhizosphere ... | reverse complement strand
TTTACCATGTTCTTCTTCTTTTTGTCCTTTTCTTTTCAATAAACCTTTGAATATGTTTTTCATGTTGATCTTAACTTATTCACCATCCTTTTTCAATATGTTCGTTCCATTGACTTGACCGCGTCATTGAATAATAAATCAAAGATTGTTTTTCATTGATTCAACTAAAGATAGACTGCCAGCCTTAGGAGGACTTTTGATTCTTATAAGACACTATTCACCTTCTCTTCAACGGTTTTCCTTATTTTGCACTCTACAATAATAATATATTCGCCGCTTATTACTTAACATAGCTTTTGATTTATTCAACACAAATTTGAGCATCATTATAATTTAACAATCAGCTAACAAGAAGATGTTGAAGAATGTGGATAACCAATAATCTCAAAGGGAAAATTACCACTATTGCTAATACCGTACACTTTGATAAAAACCATATAAAACCAGACAATAATAATAACAATAATAATAAATTCAGTACATTAGTAGAAAAATACTCTTGTTGGTGTATCCTATTTGTTGATGGGGTCAAAATAGATGCAAAAATCATACACAAAGGAAGAGGAAGATTCAAGATCGTTGAAGACAAATACAAGGGAAAGTATGTTAATAAAATGGTGGATGCATCAGATGTAATCCGATGTAAAGTGATATCCGAAGATGCAAAAATCATTAGTAGCGAATACGAGGCACAATTTTCAAATCAAAAACAGTACATTAACCTTGAGACCTATAAGAAGTCTGGTAAACCTGTTCATACACCGATCTGGTTTGTCAATTACAATGGCCTGCTTTATGTTACTACAACTAGAGATTCTGGAAAGGTGAAACGCTTACGTAATAATTCTCATGTACGTATCGTACCTTGTAATTTTACTGGAGATCCAAATGGCGAATGGATTGAAGCTGAAGCACATATAGTAAATTCGAATGAATCAGAAAAAGTGAAAAACCTTATTAAACAAAAATATGACCTCAAGGAAATATTTCCTAGTACTGCAGAGGAAGTAGTTATTTCGATCCATAGTCCGTAGATAGTGATAAATTAAATTTGATATAATCTATTTGGTATACTTGATGGTTTAAGCTACAATAATAGACATTCTAGCTTCTGAGACTTTTTATAGAAACTAAAATTCTTCAACACGGAGAGATTACAAAGACAGAACGATTCTGTAGAACTTTATATTCTTTGCTTATGCATATAGCATGGGAGAAGACACAATTACAACGAGTCAACAGCGGGTAACTGCAAGAAAACACATGTTAGGCAGCTAACCGTTGTCAAAATAATGTAAAGAATGGCAAAGCCAAATTATGCCCCAGTCTCAATTATTTATAATAAAATGAGTCTATCGTAAATGGCCCTTATAAGTATTATTGATTATCTTCGAGTGGTATAGGTATCCATAGTGTGAGCGAGGTTCAGGCAGCATTAACAAGCGAGTTGTTAGGTCTTGCCGGAGGAAGTGTTGCAACGTATATACTGCAGCAATATTCAGAAAAGAAGAAAGAATATCTATCTTCAAAGCGAAAACAGCTGAAGTATGTCTTTGCACCGCTGGAGGTATTGTTAAAGATGCACCATTAGTAGTGCCAATACTGCTTATAGAATCTCTGCACCATTAGTAGAACACAAAACATATACTAAATGTGTTCAGATCAAAGTAGCAGTGATGCTCTTGAAGACCAAAAGGTTCCACCTGACCGTTTCCACTTTTCGTAATCCGATATAATTGTTTGATGATCGAATGCAAAGTGAGTATTATTCACTTCTTCCAAATTTATCCACCCTATTTTAGCTGCGTCATCTTGTGCTAATGCTTCGACTTTATTATTAGAAGAAATCTTTCCAACAAAGACAGTAGACATGATATGTCCTCTTGGATCTCTATTAGGCTCCGAATAAACACCTAAGATATCAACTAGTTCTATATCCAAAGATGTTTCCTCCTTAGCTTCTCGTTTCGCTGCATCTTCTACTCGTTCCCCCTCATTTACAAATCCACCAGGAAGAGCGAAAAGACCTTTGAATGGCTCTTTTTTTCTTTTAACTAGCAGAATTTGAGAACCCTTTTGAATAATAGTATCTACAGTCGGTATTGGATTTTTATAACGTTGTTCTTTCATATATACAAGTATTGAATCCTATATAAAAAGCGAATAATAGTTGTATTAGGTTAGGAAGAGGAACTTGTTGTATAAGATATACTATAGGGTACCCCCTGTTAATCTATTGTTGTTATCATTATTGAGCGTATTATTTTGCTCATGGTAACAGGTGATATCAGGGTAACAAAAGCTATAGCCAAGATTGTTCTATCTAATGGTAACTGCAGAAGACAAGAATATGTCAAGTACTAATATCAATAATTATAACGATAGAGAAAGGAAGGTTTTAGAGCTATATGATGACGGCAAAAACACTCGAGATATTGCAAAAGAGCTGAGGATGTCTCTCAGAGATATTAGCATCATTTTAAAAAAGCACGGGGTAAATCATGGAATTGCATCGATAGACGATGACGGCGACAACAAAAAGTCTCACTCCAATAATGAAAAAGCTACCCAGGCTTACAAGCTATTCTCAGAAGGAAAGAAGACGATAGAAGTGGCTATCGAATTAAACCTTAGGGAGGGACAAGTAAACAAGTTCTTCAGGGAGTTTTGGAAATTAAAGCGGCAGTATAGGTTATATGAGATCTATCCACAAATAGAGCATTGCCTTCCAAGCTTTTTGAAACTACACAAAGCATTGAAGAAGAAGGGTTTGAATCCTAATAATGTGGAATGGTTTGCAGACGCTATAGAAACAGGAGCTATTAAGATTCCAGAGATTCAAAAGCAGTATGCCAAAGTAAAGGACGAGCTAGAAGATATTGACTACAAAAAGACGATGGCAAAATATCAACTAGACGATATGAATAATCAGATAACATATCTAAATAGAATTAGCTATAGCAAAAGAAACGAGATAGCATATTTGAAGATTGGAGTCCAAGAGTTAGAAGGTATGTTCACGGACTTGAGAATCATAACCAACAACAACATGAAATTCAATATGAATAGATGAACCCTTGACTAACTGGTTAAACTTATGTGGGTCATTCTGTAGTAGTTGCAATAGTATTGGAGCTGCAGCTACATCGTATTCTCCTTATGTTTCTCCTCAATCTTATTCTTCTACCAAATTTCATCAAGTGATATTTACAACGTTATGGCATGACGATGATGGCGTATTATTATTATAATTATAATTTAGTGTTTTGTAATTGTTGTGGTGACTTCCAGCGGTTTGCCCATTTTCCCAATTTATTCATGATAGCTTCTAATTCCCTTGCTTGTGGTGTAATACTGTATTCTACTTTTGTAGGTATTTCAGGATAAATTTTTTTAGAGATAAGACCTTCGCGTTCGAGCTCTAATAATCTTTCTGATAAAACAGTACTACTTATTCCTGATAGAGACCTTTTCAATTCATTGAAGCGAATATCTTCTTTATTACAAAGATTCTTTAGGATTAATAATGACCATCGTCTTCCAAGAACTTCCCAAATATTGGCTATCTCATATCCTTCTTGAGTTTGTTCTTCTACTCTTTTAGGTTCCTTCATGATATCTTCACATAGTTCTCACCGATTTCACCCACTTCATGAAGTGCAGGCGCGACGCGTGTACCTATTAATTTAGTAGCTTGCATGAGTTTTTCATGAGGTAATGAGGCAGGGTTCATCATAAATGTAATTCTAGAGATGCCGCCTAGCGCTTTGCTGTGCCTAATTATCTTCTCTGCTACTTCATCTGGATCGCCTACAAGAAGTGCACCTTGTGGACCGCTCTGTGCATCAAAACTTTCACGTGTCATCTTAGGCCATCCGCGCTCCTTACCAATATCAGTCATGGTACGTGCATAGCCTGGAAAGAAGTCATCGATTGCCTCTTGCGTGCTCTCTGCGACATAGCCCAAGGAATGTACCCCCACTTTTAATTGCTCAGCTGAATAGCCAGCCTTCTTTCCAGCCTGCCTATAGAGATCAATAAGTGGCTTGAATCTGTGTGTTTCGCCACCTATGATAGCAACTATCAATGGGAGTCCAAGCAAACCTGCACGGACGAATGATTGTGGAGTTCCGCCAACGCCTATCCATATTGGCAAAGGATTCTGTAATGGCCTCGGATACACTCCCTGACCATTCAGTGTAGGCCGATATTTGCCAGACCAATAGACGTGCTCATTGTCACGAATCTTTAGCAGCAAACCTATCTTCTCTGCAAAAAGTGAGTCATAATCTTCCAAATGTAATCCAAAGAGAGGAAATGCTTCGACGAACGAGCCGCGGCCAACAACCATCTCAGTCCTACCTTGTGACAAAAGATCCAAGGTTGCAAATTCTTGAAACACTCTCACAGGGTCAGCTGCACTTAGTACTGTTACAGCGCTGGTAAGACGTATCCGTTTTGTTCTCGAAGCTGCAGCAGCTAGAATGATAGCAGGAGCTGAATCGAGGAATTCCCTGCGGTGATGTTCGCCAACACCAAACACGTCCAACCCGATTTTATCAGCATATTCAATTTGTTCAACTAATCTTTGCAAACGCTCAGGTGGACTGGTCGAAACGCCAGCGTTATCCCAAGCTGCAAAGCTATCAATTCCTATTTGCATATAATATTCATTAGGTAAGCATGTTATTTAACTACAGTAGTGATTTACAACTTAGTAGATATCAACTACCGTACCTAGTAAGGAGAAAATTACTACATATAAATAAATTACTAGTCTTGAACTCATCTGAAAAGTCTCAGTAGGATCATTATACAGCCTAGTTGAACAAATCCCAGGTAAGTCGATGCTAATCTTTCATATCGTGTATTGACTCGTCTGAAACTCTTGAGCCATCCAAAGAATCTTTCCACACTACTTCTGACTTTTTTGTAGTATTGGTAGAGGAATATTTTTGGTCTACCCTGTTTTGCTTTGGTATTATTATTATTACTACTACTACTTCTTTCTTTTATTTGGGCTTTAATACGTCTATTGTAAAGGTATGTTAGTACCAGAAATGTATGATATTTTGTATCAGCCCAGATGCATTGTGGTTTACTCTTGGGTCTTCCACTATTATTCCTAATTTGTATATCATTTAGAAGGGGAATAAGCTTTCTGCTTTCATGTTCGTTTCCTGATCCTATAGTCGTTACTATTGGTAATGATCTACGCGTTACTGCTACATGTATTTTGCTTCCATTCGTTCTCTTATGACCATCAAAGCCTATTTCTTGCCCCCTTTCTTGGATGGTACAGTGCTACTGTCAATGGATAGGTCGTCTATGTTTATCAATCCAGAAATATAGCCACGTGATATTAGAGAATTCATAATATTTTTCCAGATACCCTTTATGCTCCACTTTTTATGTCGTTCCCAAACTGTTTTGTAAGAACCGTATTTTGGAGGCATATCCATCCATCTACATCCACTCATAAGGACATACAAAATGCCATTAACTGTACTTCTATCATCAGCTCTAGGTCTACCAGTAGAAGCATGAGGAGGGATTGATGGTATTAGCAGCTTCCATTGATCATTCGTTAGCTCTTCAAATCTCACTAGTGTAATAAAATATAATCCAAGCTATAGGTAAACTGGTAACAAAATCTAGAGTAGCATATCAAATTACTTTCCAGATGAGTTCCTTTATTAGAAGAGTATAGTACTATATAGGTTAGTGGGTTAGACTCCATCTGCAATATTTAATACAAATAGCAATGAACAAGAATATTTCGCTTATTTGTGGCCAAAAAGCCGAAAAACTCCTCACATATGCATATACGACCTGATTATTCATAACTGTCATATCAGCAGCTGCTGCTCCTAAAGAAGTTGTGACGGGACACAGAGACTGTAAAACAAAAAGATTCGGCCACAATACTTCCAGAGCGTCATATTAAGTCTTGGTAATATTGCTGTAGGTAGTATATATATGGTATAGACACCTCTATCCCTAATCCAACTAATGCGATTCTCATTAAGGAATTCTATAACTTTATGAAAGCAGGTAGTACATCTGAAAGTTATCAAAAGAATAACTTGAAACCGTCATTAGTTTTGGAAAATGGCTAGGAAACAATATGACTTTACATGAAATAACTAAGAAAGAACAGATTATCGCATTTCTTGATACAAAGATCGAGCACTGATAAGGAGAAGAGTGGATAAAGTGATTGGCATTTCTACAGCACCGTCCACAATATTATAGATCTCGTCATGCGTTTGTCAGATATGAGATATCTTACGATAGTTGTATATGAACCCGAATAGTTAGCGGGCCCGTCGGGATTCGAACCCGAGACAGCCGGATTTCTTCCTTAAGATAAAAGTCCGGTACTCTACCTGGCTGAGCTACGGGCCCTGTTACAATTACGCTCCTCTATAGCATAATTTAATTTTATACATGCTTTATCGTAAATTTTACTATTGGGCTAGTATGAAACAGATGAAGGATGGTAAAGTACCCTAGAGGTTCATGATCTGTTCATTTTGGATATTAAAATACCAAAAATAATTGGTTAAAAATACTTTCTAATTTACAAATTTGGTTCTAAATTCATCGATCAAAGTATTTCCACTCGCCAATTGATCAATTTTTTCAAGTTTCATAGAACCCTTCTAACAAAACAATTAGTAAACGAATGATTTTAAATAGATTCGAAGAAGTCAGACTCAAATATTTGGAAATCACACATAATCTTGATATGAAGTAGCCTGATGGCTTAAGAGATTATATTAATAAGGTATTCAAAAAACGGATCATCGTTAGATCATCTGTTTTTTTGGATGTTTCCTCACTATGCTATTTCCTATAGTAGATGGGTCATTTATGTGCCACGGTCTTGGATGGATAGTAAATGCGTATGTGATTTCTGTGTTGGTTTGCTTATCTTGGCCTAATGGTGCCTAATTAGGATATCTAAATCAACTAGCCAATCACATGAATCGACTTTATCAGACTTTGGAGACAAGAAAAAGGTACCAATTAATAATACAATTGCGATACTGACCACGAGGACCTTTTACACGAGACGGAAATCTCCTAAACTGACCTATTCTTACACAAGCATAGAAGATATGACTAGTTAGAAAAACAAAACATTTAATTGGTTTTCCCAAAGGTTTGGTTATGTGTGCCCGGGTAGTATAGAGATGTTTTGTATGGATATGGTAATTCCAGCATCATAAAATCCGGTCCAGTATGGGGGACTGTCACTCCTCCGACCCGGGTTCGAATCCCGGCCCGGGCGCTTTAATAATAATAACAACCTCATTTGTTAATGTGCAAGTCATCTGCTAAACTTTTAAACATATTTTCATCTAGAGCTGCCAGAAACGACATTGTTGTATTTACTCCGAGTTCTGAATCTAACTCTGAACCCGTAATAGAGTATAGTTTTCCTCCTGATTCTTTTACGATCAAATACGCTGCAGCCATATCCGTACTACGAATTTTACCCCGAATGTCTACGTATGCATCCATAAACCCTCTGGCAAAATAACACAATTCAAGAGCATTTGCCCCAAAATGTCTAGTATGACTTGCCTTTGAAATAACTTTTGATAGATGATTTATTGTATCCTCTGAAACACCTGCGATGTTCATCCCTAATAGGATATCTTTTCCCTGTCGTTCCCCTGCATTCCCATTTTTGCCATGTCTCATTACCTCAATCTTGTTTCCATTTAAATAGGCGCCTTTCTCCTTTGAAGCATAATATAAATCGCCCCTGACCAAGTCGATAATTGCAGCATCAACAACAGAACTCAGTTTATAATCGATCGCATACGCTAGAGAGCAACAGTAGAAGGGAATACCGCGGCTCGCATTAGTAGTTCCATCGATTGCATCCATTATCAAAAATCCGTTCTCCCCTTCTATTCTTCCGCATTCTTCTCCAATTATCGTAGGGTTGAACTTGTTTCTTCTAATAGTGTCAATTACAGCCTTTTCTGCTATGAGATCGATCATCCTGGAGATATCTCCTCCTGCGCCCTTTCCGAATTTCTTGTTGCCTTCTTCCGTTCCAATAAAATCTTTAGTTTGCTCATTGACTTGTCTGCAAGCATCTTTTAAAATATCTACTATTATCACAACGTTAAGTCCTTCAGGAACTTAATAAAAGATTATCCAAATGGCATTCTGATCATGATTAAATGTGAAAGATATATAATATATTCAGAGGTTAACATATACATATCTCCTTAATGGATGGGGAGAAACTGTTTTGTGTCTTCTCGTATATGTTACTAAGGAACCCTCTCTAACAATTGAATAATATGCATATCGATGACAATTTGTTCGAACGAGTAGGTGCGGTTATACTGCTTGTTTTCGATATGAAGAAATCAATAAAATTCTATATTTTTTTGATCATTGCCTTATCGTCTACACTCTTAGCTTTGAAATTGCAATACTCTGTTTATCATTCAAGTTTCAGTTTACAATTTTAAGAAATATGGTGGTGCAAGAATAAAAGATTAATTGAACATCTAGTCGGATCTGTTGGACGCTATTACCATGATGCTACCTTTCTCGGAGTAGAAATTTGCCTTTCTAGTTCATCCAGCCTCTGTACAGTTTCGGGATTTGTACGTAATTCCAAGAAAGATTTGTCCTGTCTAATTTTTTGCATGAGTGCTATAACTTCTTCTGCGGTGACACCATGTTTTATGTCATATTCTATCTGTTTGGCACAACTTGAGATAGTACTATATTTTTTAAAATTTCGTTTTTCGAATGATGATGCGTCGGGGGATATACCTTTTATATAACGGATGATAACTTTTTCGACGTGTTCTAAGTGCCAATCCTTCATTGCAAAATTATTTGGTTTCATAAACACTTCTCAATCTCTCTTACCAAAAATGGATATTTAAGTTGATATATGATACTATAACATGAACAGTGTTATTCTTCACTGCTTCACAGATTCATGCGATGCTGTGCCGCTATGAAAACAAGGTATGGTATGTTGTGCAAGTCAAATTTCCTGTCCACCGACTAAAGAATTCGCTTTAGAATTCGACGGTCCTGTTACGTTAGGCTTTATCACATCCTATTAAATAGTTAATCGAATTAGGCAATAGTTTGATAGATTACACAGCAATATGAATAATAACATGAACCAGTGGTAATACATGATGATTGAAGTTGCAATCCGGTTTCCTCTTGCAAGGGTAGTAATCATCAAAATTTTCAGTTCTATTCTTTACATACTCCATCAATCACCCTTTCAATAATACTTTTTTCGTAAGACGAATGAATGTCGCCTATGCTTTAATCCCAGAGAAACGCATGCTTCCGGATACCAAGTACCTCCATCCGTCTGTCTGAATATACTATATGTTTACCATATATCTTAAGAGATCTAATGAGTGATTCTTCTGCTACTAACATGCTCTATATGTTGAAATATAAATGCCGAGAATTCTATGATGGATTGGTTCTGTTGTTGCTATCCATAACCATGACTAAGCAGAGCCAATTTGTATTTGAGTTTCATCTATCTATGATGAATGCATCTATTCTACTCTTCTTCTTTTTGTTCGGATAGACGTTTTGGATTGAATTCTTGTATCCAGTGCCAGACAGCGACGAAGTACTTCTATCTATCTACAAAGCGCTCTATAGCTTTAGATGTATCTCTAAGGCTCAAGCCAAGAAAATACAGGTATAAGGCATATCTGATAACATAAGGTTAGTCCTTTCACGTTCATACATACGAATATTAGCTAAACAAAAAAGCTTTAGATGTTACTTCCTAACTTAATACCACAACTTCGACTATCGTTATGTTTATAATTTCAGTGGAATGTTTGAAAAAATATTGTGCAATGCAGTATTGAACAAGTTCTGCCACCAGATGGATAGGCAATGATGATATATCTTACAGCAACAAATCTGTCAAGAACAGGAATTACCCTTGTGTAGATCATGTCTTCAAATATAACCCATGAGTAGGACATAAAAATCCTGATTGTCATTGCGGTCTTAATGTCATATGGTTTACATCGATTAGAGATAATCTGAAATTTTGATTTTCTCTTCGTCTGGAATTTTTGCTATTTCAAACCTCTCCTTAGGTTTAAGTAGTGTTGATGTGGCGTCAATCCCCACTTTTGTTGTAAGCAAATTTTGTTGATCACTTGAAGGATCAAGGCTCGAACCTTTGGCATTCGTAACTATCATAAACCCTTTGTCTGCCTGACATCTAGTAGATATTGCATATTCAACAGCAACGGGATCGGTCGGCTCAATGTCTTCATCAACTACAGTAGCCATCTTGAGCGATGGATGGGATGCAAATGCAGCTATCAGAGCATTTTTCGGCTCGCCTTCAAGTCGCTTATGAATTTGAATTACTGCATCCAGCCAATTGCTTCCGCCATTTGTAAGACAAACAGCCTTCGTAGTAGGGACGACATTTTTTATCGTGTCAAACATCTTTGCTTCAACGGGTAAACCCATCAATAGCCTATGCTCAGCAAAACCAGGCAAAATATCATGTAAAATTGCTTGATTTCTAAACCTTATTCTGTCTAGTTCGAAGACGGGTTGTTTGCGCCTAAAATCATATGTTCTCAACATCTCAACCATCCATTCTTCCTCAGTTCTGTCTTTTAGAATCCTGCCTTCCAAGATGATTTCTGAAAGAGTGGGCACATATAATTGGGAATAATTACTCTTGCATAGGGTGAGCTCCCCATCAAGTAATGAATTTGCTATTAACATTTCATCAATGCCGTATGTAGCTTGATATGCCGCTGCAATACTGACTGCAGGATGTACTCCTATTGCAATCGCAACTTTCAGATCTTCTCCGTGATCTTTTGCAAATGAATAACACTTATGAAGATGTCTGCCTTCTACCATTCTAATTACCATGTGTTTGTCATCCAATTGTAATACTCTGTGGATGGAAGAATTTTGGTTCTTTCTTTCTTGATCTTTTGCGAAAACTATTGAAGATGTAAAATATGGACCTGCATCCTTTTCAAAATGAGTGACGACTGGTAGCTTAAATAAGTCTTGTGAGGAATTCTCATAAAAAGGAGCATCGGCGGATGACACCACTTTTGGTTTGAATGCCCTCTGAATCGCTTGTGTAACACGTGCATGAATCAGTTTCTGTTCTTTCGCCCCGATGGCAAGGGAGAATCTCTTCCGCGTCCCAACAACATTGGAGGCCACTATAATTTCTTTGCTCCCCTTGACTTTTTCGAATAATATTGCATGCTTTCCCTCGAATTTGCTTACGACTGCCGCGAGCTCAAATTTGGGTTTAACATTTTTACTTATCTTGACAAGATCATTTTCCCTTTCTAAAGCCTCTAGGAAAGAGCGAAAATCTTTTTTAATACTGTTACTGTTTGGATTCCTGTGCGTACCCCTTATCGCCCTCACTTCGATTATATTCCTCTTTTACTAGATTCATAATCTCATCCATGATTGCTTTCATGTCGCCAAGTTGCAATTGCTTTGTACTGTAAAGTGAGACCATGCAGATACCGTTTATCATACTAGACACCCTCTCTGAGATTGTACTAACAAACATGGAATCAAACTTGCTTGGAATCACTTTAGCTGTATTGACTTTGTTTGAAGAACTTATGGAAACAGAAATTGATCCGATTCTATTAGAACCTTCAGCTAATGAGATAAAACATCCATTTTGAAAAGAGAGAAATTTTATAAGAAAAATCCTTCGAGTTTCCGACTTGGCATAACGTACAACTGTTATATCAGATCCTTCATTTTGCATTGTTATGAGGAACTTATACATGAACTGATATGGTCTTGGCAGTGTGTGATTCTTGCTGCTTTTTCCTTGCCCGCAATTTAGCCTTGTACTTTAGATTTCTGGGTTTTGTCCTTAATCTATAACCGCAACAAGGGCACCACAATCCATCCCATTTTATAAATATCTCACATATCTGACAGCGTTTTT
>Ga0070711_100001773_pt1 | contig 12003 bp, 10 predicted proteins | sample LARL53metaG_FD_65452 | JGI IMG/M metagenome (GOLD analysis project Ga0070711, IMG submission 65452) | Corn, switchgrass and miscanthus rhizosphere microbial communities from Kellogg Biological Station, Michigan, USA - LAR L5-3 metaG | ecosystem: Host-associated > Plants > Roots > Rhizosphere ... | reverse complement strand
CGCTCGACCAGCCATGCAGCTGGGACTTTCACGCCGCCGTCCGCCGGAAATGTGGGAATCGGTGACGCCTGCTCTCCCTGCGTCGTTCGCCAGCGCGCCTCGAGCTGCGCGAAGGCAGCGGCGGGCAGCACCGGATTCGTGAAGAACGAGCCGACCGATCGCGTATTCGGATCGTTCGGGTCCAAGACCATGGACTTCCCGCGCCGCAGCGCCAGCACGGTCTCGCGGACGAGGCGGACGGCTTCCGCTGGTGCCACCGCTTCGAGCGCCTTCACGCGCGCGACGGCGTTTTTGAGCTCAGCGTAGCGAATGCGCGGGTGCCGGTCCCGCGCGAGACGGAATGTGACGTCGAGGACCACATACCGGCCCCGGTCTTCACGTTTGAATCGGCTGTCGCGATAGCCGAAGGCACAATCCTTGGCGGTGAAGGTCTTCCGTTCAAGCGTGGTCCGGTCGAGGCAGGTGACACTGACCAGGGTCTCTGCAACCTCCTGCCCGTACGCGCCGACATTCTGGATCGGGGTGCCGCCGACCGTGCCAGGAATGCCGGAGAGGCATTCAATGCCCGTCCAACCGCGCTCGACGGTGCCCGCGACCAGCGTGTCCCAGTCGACGCCGGCACCAGCGGTCACTTCGGGCGTGGGTCCCTCACGGTAGTCGAGGCCGCCGATCGTGATGCGCACGACGAGGCCTGAAAATCCGGCGTCCTGAAAGACGACGTTGCTGCCGCCGCCGAGGATGTAGACCGGCAGGTCCTGATCGGCGCCGAAGGCCAACGCCGCGCGCACCTCGGTTTCGCTGGCGCACTCGATGAAATAGCGCGCCTGGCCGCCGAGGCGGAGTGTGGTGTACGGGGCGAGGGAGACGTGCTCGCGCAGGGGCAACCGCGCATCATGTTTCACGACTGCAAGATAGCGGTGAGCAGTGAGCAGTTGAGCGGTAAGCGGTGCGGCACTGAGTACCGTCGTGCGCAGGGGCTAGCTCACCAAGCACCGCTCACGGCTCACCGCTAACCGCTAACCGCTCACCGCTCACCGACGCAGTCGCCAGCCGCCTTCTCGCCGATCTTACCGCCCGCCGGGACCGACCAGGAACGACATGCCCGCGGTGACCGCGAGGTGCAACAGCCGTTGCGGGCCGCCGGGGTTCCCTGGAGGCGGACAATAATACGCGCGGCCTTCGAGGCGCAGCGCCGCGCGGTTGCTCACGAAGAAGATCCGTTCGCCGAGCCCGGCGTGCACCGCGTTCAGGTCAGACGAATACGGGGCGCTCGGTCCCATATGGAGGCGGGAATAGCCGCCCAGGATGAAGAGCCCGCCCGAGCTGATGACGAGGCTCGCGCTGGCGAACGCCGCTGTGGTCCTTCCCACGCCGCTGAATCTCGAGAGCGGCTGCGCAACGTTCCCGTCCGCCTCGATGCTGAAATGCTCGCCGAGGAAGATGCCGAGCCGGCCACCGGTACCGAATTGGTTGTCGAGCTGGAGGCGACTGTCGTATCGCGTGTAGCTGCCGAACCCGCCGATCTCGACATCGCCACTATGCTGCGCACTGAGGGAAGCCGCGTACGGCAGCAGGATGAGGGTGAGAATGAGTGCCCGCATAAGGAGAGCTCCTTGTGGGTGGATCGCGGGCGCAAACCATAATAGGAAATTCTCCTCGAACGCGCGATATCCCACGGAAGCCGACCTGGACGCTTGCGGCTTGGCGCACGCCGACCTGGGTCAGATGTCTTGGCGGCGTATTCTCAGAATGCCACCTGCGCCGCAAGACCCGTGCTGCCGCGCGCTCCGAGCCAGGGGGCGAATCTCACACGCGACTGCGTCGCGCTGTGGCCGCTATTGATCACGTGAACCATGCCAAGCGCCAGCGACGCGGTGCCCACGCCCATGTTCACGAGGGCGTAGGTGCCGCTCGACCCCGACTCTCCCACGTGCGGTATACCGGCGAAGATCCCGACCACCCCCGTGCCCACGGCCGCGAAATCCTTGATCTCACTCGGCTGGCGGGCAGGTAAGGCATCAAGAGTGAAAGCTGTGACGTTGCCGGCGACGATGAACGCGGTCGCCCACTTGTAGCCGGTGCTCGCGGGACACGGACCGCCGTGGATCGTCCCGCACCCGTAGGCAGGCTGGATCCGCGTCGCCTCGGCGAGCGTGACGCCGTTCGCGTCGAGCCAGCGGCGCACTGCGGGATCGTCCCTCAGCTCAGGCACCCGGGCGTTGTTTTCCGTCGCGGCGATTCGGAGCACCATGTCCTCGTCGCCCGACTGCTCCATGAGATACGCCACACCGCAGCGCTTGCCCCAGTAGTCGATGAACGTCGGCATATAGCGGCCGGGGAAGTCGGTGTTGCGTGGGAAAATGCCCCGCACCCAATAGTGGTGGAGATTGTCCATCAGCCGCGCACGAGCCGCCTGCTGCGCGACAGTCAACCCGGCAACGTCTCGAGCTCGCAACCCCCGCTCGGCGCTGTCAAAATGCGCGCGGAGCCGAGCCTGTTCGTACGCGGCGAACGTCTGAGGGGCGCGTGCCTGCCAAAGTGCCGCGGCGCATGCGGCGACGACGGTCGCGAGGATGAGGGTCTTGCGCATAAGGACCTCCCGGAGTGCGGGCAGACGAATGCGATTGGTCACAGGAAGAGTGGCCGACGATGAACCGTTAGGATCGCGGTGTGCAGAATGTTCATCGCAGCGTTCAGCTTTGAAGCGCGGGTGTTCCGCTCTCTCTCTGCGGACCCTACGCCAGTGGCTTGCTGCTTGTCAAGCCGGTGGAGCGGGCTCCTTGGCGCCCATCACCACGATGCGTTCAAAGGGAATCGTGGCAAGCGCTCTGTCGCGTGTCTGCAACATCTTGACAGGTGATTCCAGAACGTTGTTAGCGTGGAAGGGTCCACGACGGCATTTTCGCCTCCTCGCCCCGGAGGAATGCCGCACAAAGCGGGCTCGTTTTTACCGCATGAGCCGCAACTATGACTCTTCGGCGCGTTAACACTTGGAGCCTTGTCCTCGCGGTTACGGCGGGCAGCGGCTGCGGAGAGACAGCGGCCCCCCGCCTCTTGCCGACGGTGCTCGTCACGAACGCGATGTGTGATGCCGGTCGCTGCGGGACCCTGCAGATTCGGGCGTTCCTCTGGAAGTTCACGGTGCCGCAGCCGGTGGTCGGGTACGAGGTCCTGGGATACGTGGACCCTGGGCAAGGGTGTCTTACGTTTCCGCCGTCGTGGAGCTTGCAGATCATCGGTCCCGACACCACGGGCCGAGTGGACACCACGACAATTACCTGGACGCCCTTTGACACGGTCCCGATCTTCCTGATCGCGGTGGACTCCGCGCTCTTCGGCTCGCAGGCCGACAGCGCGCAGGTCGACAGTATCAGGCAAGCGATTTGGCCGTTTGATGGTGTCGGTAACGCAAGCGTAGGAGAAACGGCAAACTTTGCGCCGGGAGGCGCACCTGGTTGGAGTATCACGTTTCCCAGCCGAGGAGCGCCAAACCTCTTCCAAGGAGGAGCGCCAATCGCTAGGGGTGAGGCATGCAAACCGTGACCGTCAGCCCAGCGGCGTTCGCTCCCTTGTTAGGCATAGCTTAGGGATACTGGAATCGAGTAACTGTATGGGCCGACTCGGAATCGAACCGAGAACCTACTGATTAAGAGTCAGTTGCTCTGCCAATTGAGCTATCGGCCCTGCTCCCTACTCCCTACTCCCTGCTCCCTGCTCTCTCCCATGCCCCCAAGGAGAATCGAACTCCTGTTCCCACCTTGAAAGAGTGGTGTCCTAACCGTTAGACGATGGGGGCGGCATAGCGGTAACGGGATTCGAACCCGTGTTTGAGCCTTGAGAGGGCTCCGTCCTAGTCCCCTAGACGATACCGCCGCAAGCGCGGGAAAATATCGCCAGCCGCCCGCACGGCACGCAACCCGACTGTTGACCTCGGCCCGGTTCTGCTTACCGTTAACCCCGCCCGCCGTCCTCACCGGACTTCCAAGGAGCCCCGGAACCGTGCCGAGAGCCGCGCCACCGCAGACGCAGGAGGTGTACGCTGCCCTCTGGAAGATCGTGTCAACGGGCCTGCCCGAGGTGCCCATCATCCTCGCGGCCATCATCTATACCCACGCCCAGTGGCTGCAAAGCCTGCTCGCGCCGCTGGCCCCCTTCTATCCTTATGCCGTCTTCGGCGCCGGCGTCCTGATCGGGTGGCGCTTCCATCGCAGCCGCCTGCTGTTCGCCCTGCTCCTGCTCGCGATCGCCGACCGCACCCTGCTGTTCTTCGCCGCGGGACACGGGCTCGCTCGCGACCGCGTGATTCTCCAGGCGATCGGGGTCCTGCTGCCGCTGAACCTCGCTTCCCTCACGCTCACCTCGGAACGCGGATTCCTCACGCCACCTGGACTGGCCCGCCTCGCCGTGATCCTGGGACAGGTGGTGGCGGTGTCGTTCCTCGATCGCGAAGCGCCCGGCGCGGCCTCGGCGCTGCTGCATTCCACACTGCTCCCGAAGTGGCTCTTCGCCTGGACCTCCCTCGCCGACCCCGCGGTCCTCGCGTTTATCGTCGCCGCCGGGCTGGTGCTCGCCTCTCAGCTGATGGCGCCCACCTCGACGGGGCGCTCGTTCGCCTGGGCGCTCGTCCCGACGTTCCTCGGGCTCTCCGTGGTGCGTGCCGGAAACGCCGGCTTCTCTTCGTTCTACCTCGCCACCGGCGCGCTCATCCTGATCGTCGCCGTGGTCGAAGCCTCGTATCACATGGCCTACCAGGACAGCCTCACGGGTCTTCCCGCCCGGCGCGCGCTGAACGAAGCGCTCCTGCGTATCGGCGGTAACTACAGCGTGGCGATGCTCGACGTCGATCACTTCAAGCGCATCAACGATCGTCACGGGCACGACGTCGGAGACCAGGTCCTGAAGATGATCGCCGCGAAGCTGGCGGCAGTGGGGGGCGGGGGGAAAGCCTATCGCTACGGCGGCGAGGAGTTCGCCGTGATCTTCCCGGGACGGGGCGCCGAGCAATCCATCCCCGATCTCGAAGCCTTGCGCCAGGTAGTGGAAGACACGCGTTTCATCCTGCGGGCACGCTTCCGGTCCAAGAAGAAGAAGGAGAAGGTCCTGACCGACCGCGGGCCCGGCGAGCGGGTCCCCGTGACGATCAGTATCGGCGTGGCCGAGAAGACGGATCGCCACACCAAGTGGGAGCAGGTGGTGAAGGCCGCCGACCGAGCGCTGTATCGCGCCAAAGAGGGCGGCCGCAATCAGGTCAAGGACTAGTAGGGGCGCCGCCGCCTAAAGTAGGTCACGTCGCGGGGTGGAGCTGATCCTTCACGGGCAGGGTCCGGATGCGCTTCCCAGTCGCCGCATAGATCGCGTTCGTGATCGCCGGCATGACAGCCGACGTTCCGGGCTCACCCACGCCACCGGGTGCCTCGGCGCTCTGGACGAGATGAACTTCGATGGCCGGTGCCTCGCGCATGCGCAGCGCCCGGTAGTCGTTGAAGTTGTGCTGCTCCACTCTGCCGTTCTTAACAGTGATCTCGCCCCACAGCGCGGCGGTCATGCCGAAGATGATGCCGCTCTCCATCTGCGCTTTCACGATATCGGGATTCACGATCGTGCCGCAGTCCACGGCACAGACCACGCGAGAGACCCGCGCCTCTCCTTGGCGCGATACCGCCACCTCAGCGACTTGTGCGACGTAGCTGCCGAACGCATGCAGCAGTGAGATCCCACGCCCGCTCCCGGGAGGCAGCGGCTTGCCCCATCCGGCCTGTCCGGCCACGAGCTCGAGCACCGCCAGGGCGCGAGGTGCGCGGTCGAGCAGCGCGCGACGATACTCGAACGGATCCTGCCTGGCCGCCGCGGCCAGCTCGTCGATGAAGCTCTCGACGACGAAGATGTTGTGGGTGGGTCCCACCCCCCGCCAGAACGCGGTGCGCAGGCCGGTCGGGGGCTCCTGGCGGACGAAGTCCACGCGAATGTTGGGAATCGAGTACGGGGGCTCGGCGGCGCCTTCCACCGCGTCGAGATCCAGATGCTTGATCATGGCGCCGATTCGGTGCAGGCCGCCCGCCCGCATCACCCGCAGGGTCTTCGGAAACAGCTCGCTGATCACGCGCGCCTCGATGGACGAGCCGACCACGCGGTGCGTCCAGGCCACGGGCCGGCCAGCTGCGTCGAGCCCGGCTGTAAACCGGTCGTAATAGTACGGACGGTACATGTCGTGCTGGATGTCCTCCTCGCGGCTCCACAGGACCTGCACCGGTCCGTCCACCTGCTTCGCGATGTTCACAGCCTGAATGACGAAGTCCACCTCGAGCCGACGGCCGAATCCCCCCCCCAAGAATTGGTTGTGTACCTGGACGCGACCCTTAGAGAGTCCCGTCAGCTTCGCGGCGGCCGTCTGCGTGAAGGTCGGCACCTGAGTGCCGAGCCAGAGGTCGCAGGCGTCAGGGCGGACGTGCACCGTGCAGTTCATCGGCTCCATGGTGGCGTGCGCGAGGAACGGGACCTGGTAGACCGCTTCGATCCGATGGGCCGCACCGGCCATCGCCTTGTCCACGTTCCCGTCGTCCCGCGCGACGACGCCGGACTTCTGCGACGCGTCGGCCAGCTGCCGCACGATGTCGGCGGTCGAGAGCGTGGCGTTCGGTCCCTCGTCCCAGCGGATGTCGAGCGCCGCGAGCCCGCGCTTGGCGGTCCACGTATCGTCGGCGACCACGGCGACCGCGTCATCGAGCCGCACCACCTGTCGGACACCGGGGATGGCCTTGGCCTTCGTGTCGTCCACCCGGGCGAGTGTGCCACCGAACACCGGGCAAGCGGCCACGCTGGCGTACTTCATTCCGGGAATCCGGACATCGATGCCGTACTGCGTCGTGCCGTCCACCTTGTCCGGCGTATCGAGGCGCTTGACGGGCGTGCCGATCAGCCGGAAGTCCTTCGGCTGCTTGAGCTGGACGTCGCCGGGCAGACGCATGCGGGCGGCTCGGTCCACCAGCGACCCATAGTCGAGGCGACGGCTGGTCGCGTCGTGGATGACGGCGCCGTGCTCGGCGTGACATGCTTTCGAGTCGACCTTCCACGTCGCCGCCGCCGCGGCGACGAGCATCTCCCGCGCGGTGGCGCCCGCCCGGCGGAGGGGCTCGAAATTGCCTCGCACCGATGTCGAGCCTCCCGTTTCCTGAACCCCGAAGGTCGGCTCCGCGTAGCGCGCATCGTCCGCGGGCGCATGCTCGAGGCGCACCTGGCTCAGGTCCACCTCGAGCTCTTCGGCCAGGAGCATGGACATCGCGGTGTAGGTTCCCTGCCCCATCTCGACCTTGTGCATCACCAAGGTCACGACCCCATCGGGGTCGATGCGAATGAATGCGTTGGGGGCAAACGCTCCCGCAAAGCGGACGGGCACGTTGAACCCGATCAGGAGTGCGCCGCCGGCAGCGGCGCTGACCTCGAGGAAGGACCGGCGGGACAGGTGGGGCGAAGAGTTGTTCACAGGTCCCCTTGGCAGCGCCAGCAGGCTGTGAAGTTCCCCGGATTCTCAGCGTCGCAGCCTGGGCACCGGCGCACGACCTCTTCACGTGCGAGCTCGATCGACCCCTCGAGGCGCGCGGCCACCGATCGCGCGCGGTCGTAGTCACGATCGTCGAGGACGGACACCCCCGCGGACCCCGCCACCAGGCTCACCGCGCGCTCATCCCGCACGACGGCCCGGATCCCTTCGGCCTCGAGCGCGATACGCAGAGCCTCCGCCTGGCTCAGCGTTCGGAAGCTGGCGACGGCCTTCACGCCATATAAGCTGCACGGGCAGCCTAGCGGTGCGCCACCGTCGGCGGAACCGCGCCGCCTTTGTGTATCCGCTCCACGTGAGGCCGCTCGACCAGCCGGTAAAACGCAAGGATGCCCGCCTGGTCGATCGCGGCGGCGATCAACCCCGGAAGCGACGCGGTGACGAGCGCGACGCCGTAGGTCTGGAGGTACCCCACCGTGTACATCGGATTCCTGAGGAACGCGTAGGGACCCGAGGTCACCACCGGCCGGTCGACCGGGAAGAAGAAGTCCCGCCAGTAGTACGCGCCCGCCCCGACGGTCGCACGGGCCCAGAGCTTGGTCCCGACGCCCACGAGCACCAGGATGGCGCCCGCGCCGATCACCAGAAGCCGGGGCAGCGCGAGCACGAGCGTATCCCGCGTCAGCCAGCACAGGACAACGAGACTCACGGCGTCGTTGTACATGAAGAACGCGGCGGCGCGCCGGAAGCGCCGGAACGCCGGCTCGCCACCGTGGGCGCCGGTGCTGGCGGCCCGGGCCTCCCGGCCCGCCAACGCGATCCCGATATAGAGCACGTAGGCGAGCCGGCTTGCGAGCTGATAAACGAGGGCGATCAACGCGCGCTGCGGTGATCTTTCACGATGTCAAGATACGCCTCACGGCAGGAACCCGCGCGCGAACCCGCCCGGGCACAGATCCGAATGGAAGTTCACGTAGAAGCTCCCCGGGTCGTTCAGCAGCTCCGCCAGGGCCAGCTCGGCGGTCGCGAAGTGCGGGTTCGCGACGAAGATCCCGTCCTGCCGCACGTCGAACTGGCGATCCGTGATCCGGAGGTTGACCCCCACCGGCGATGTGAGCCACCAGATGATCGGGCCGGTCCCCTGCCCCGCGTTGAGATGGTGAATGTGCCCGAACCGAATGGTCTCGCCACCAAGGTTGTTGATCCTCGCCGCCGCCTGGATGGTGCCGTCCTGTAGGATTTTAATCTGCGCGTGACCCTGCGACTCCGACACGCAGGTGGGGACTTCGAGCTCGGAGCGCATCTGCGCGTTAAACACGAGCGGCGGCGCCAGCTCGCTCTGCACGCTGGCGCGCAACGCCGCGTTGCCGACGATGGCGGCGGGCGGCGTGCGATCGCCGCATCCGAGCGCGATAAGCGCTGCCACGAATGTACGCCAGTGACGCATGGAACCTCCCGCGTTGCGGATGGAACGACGGATTGGACGTTGCACGCTGAAACTATCGCGGGAAGGGGGAGTGGGCCAGATGTCGGGCCAGTGTGCGCGGCAACAGTCAGCGTGGCGGCGCTGGGTGCTCCTCCGGCAATTCGGCGTCTGGCTGCAACGGCGGCAACGCCTCGAGCTGCTCGGCGTGCTCGGCATCGCGCCAGAAGACGGTGAACGCTTCTCCATGCTCCCGAGGCTTCCAGGACGTCCCATCGGCGTATTCGATCAGGGTCGGGTGCACCACCCAGCCGAGGATCTTCTCGTCGTGAAAATACCCGACCAGCCCGCTCTCCTCGAAGTACCGCTCAAAGTGAACCGTCGTCGTCTCGCCGGGCGCGAGCGGTCCGACGTTCCACTCGTGCGCGAACCCATGCAGGTCCTGCACGACCGGCGACAGATACTCGAGGTGCAGTCGCATGGCGCGAATCGCCTTCGCCGATGCATTGGCGACCTCCACCGTCAGCCTGCGATCCTGGTTCCAGAAGTCACCGTGCGCGAAGGCCACGGGGGAAGGCAGGGAGGGATAGCGGATGACAAAGGTCGCCATCATCCCGCCCTCCATGTGGTCGGAGACCTGGCAATGAAACAGCCACGTCCCGGGGTTATCGGCCACCATGTCGGCCGTCACCATACTCGCGGGCAGCAGCTCGACCACATCGGTCCTCCGCTCGTCGACGCGTACGGTCTTCCCGTGCCAGTGCGGAGTATGCAGGTCGCGCTCGTCTCCCATCCCGAGCAGATACCATCGGACCCGCTCGCCCTGGGTCATCACCAAGCCGGGCAGGTTGCCGAAGGCATATCCGTTGATCGTGTAAAAGACGCCTTGCTCCGGAAGCCGAGTCCGGAGGTGCGGGCGTAACAGCTCGGCCGGAGGGGTCGGCTGGCGCAGCCCCTGGGTCTGGTCGAAGATCATGAAGAGCGTTACGAACTCTCGGTCGACGTCCTTCGGACGCCCGTCCGGTCTCGCCTTCCCCGCCGCCGTGACGATGATCGGTCCCAGAAGCCCGGCGTTCACTTCCTCCGGCTCGTCCACGTGCGAGTGGTACATCCACACGATGGAGCTTTGCTCTTTGGACGCGGGCCCGCTCTCCTTATCGGCGAACCAGTGGTACACGAAACGGCCCCCCGGGAGAATGCGGGCACCCTCACCGAAGGGAACATAGAACCCACCCTCGCTCGCCTTGTCGTATCGCAAACCGTGCGGGTGGAGGTTGTGAGAACGAGCAGTCCGATTGAGAAAATGCACGACGACTTCGTCGCCCACTTCGGCGCGGATCACCGGACCAAGAATACCGAGCCACGACGGCTGGGGCTTCTTCTTGGAGAAGGAGTCGTCCGTGTATTCGACGAAGCGCTCCTTGCCGAACTCCGTCCGCAAGCGCCACGGAAACGGAACTTCATTCGCGTGAATCAGATCCTGCCCGCTCGGGGTGAAGTCCCAGCTCACCGGCTCCGCCGCGATGTAGTAGTGTCGGACGGTCTGTGCGCGGATCGGCTGCGCCGCGAGCAGCATCGGCAGCAGCAGAGCGCCGTATGGCCGCTCGAGCATCAATGCACCGCTCGCGCCAGGGTGTCGTGGTGCGTCGCGATCAACGTCCGGAGATACGGCCCGATGGCGTCGGCAGACGCATAGCCGGCGACACGCGCGGCGGAGTCCTGACGCGCGGCGGGGATGTCCGCGCTCTCGGCATAGTGCTTGATGTCGCGGTACGTGCCCACCGTCACTATGTCCCAGGCCGCCCCCGCCACCCGCATGAAGATCAGGTCCTCGGGTCGCGCGAGTGCCCGCTCAACGGCGTTTTCCATCTCGCGCTCCCGCACCAGATCCGCGAGGCGCCCGGGCAGCGCCACGTGCATTTCGATGTGATAAAACTCTCCGCCGCCGAGCGCCGCCGTCACCTGACGGAGTGGCGGGCCTTTCACGAAAACCTCTTCGCGCCACGCAATGCGCGCGGCCAGCGCGGTGTCGAGCCGTGCGTCCCCCATCGGCGTGACGCGGTCGCTCGCCATCGGAAAGATGGCCATCAGGTCCCATTGATCACCCTGGCTGTGGCGCATTAGGAAGGGCCGTCCTGCCACTTGTTTCTCGAGGTCGATCACTTCGAGCAGGCGGCCCGGAGCGGCGCGAAGCAGGAGGATGCGGTAGAGCTGCGCGCTATCGGCCGGGGGGGCGGGGAGGACGGTAAGCGCCACCAGGGCGCTGAGCAGGAGAGCGTTCATGACATCGGCCCCTGTGAAGGTCAGGCCCCTTTGTTCTTGTCGTCCCAGACCTTCGGCTCCCAGAGCTCGATCTTGTTGTCGTCTGGGTCCATGATCCAGGCAAACTTGCCGTTCTCGTGCGATTCGGGTCCTTGGATGACTTCCACCCCCCCCGCACGCAGCCGCTCTACCATCTCACCGAGGTTGTCGACTCGGTAGTTGATCATGAAGGACGATTCGCTCGGGCTGAACCATTTGCTGTCTTTCGCTGCGACAGTCCAAACCGTAAGGCCTCGATCCTCCGCCTTGTCGTCCGGCCATCTGAGGATAGCGCCGCCCCAGTCTTCCAGCGCGAGCCCCAAGTGCTGCCGATACCACACGGCCAGCGCAGCGTGGTCACCCTTGCTCTTGAAGAAGACGCCGCCGACACCAGTAATCTTCGCCATCATTGCCCTCCTTCGTATCTAGCAGCCTAACGATGGCTACCTTCTCGGCTCATACCGCATCGCCACCGCGCCCGAGCCGAACTCCAGCCGGCTCACGAGCTTCAAGTCGACATGCTTCGATAGCCCCGCGAACAACGTCGGCCCGTGACCCGCGAGCCTGGGCTGCACCACGAACTCGTACTCATCGATCAATCCCAGCTCCGCTAACGCCAGCGGGAACTTCACGCCTCCCACGAGCAGTCCTTTACCCGACTCCCGCTTGAGCTGCTGAACGGCCTTCCCCAGATCCCCGCGCACGAGCTCCGCGTTCCAATCGACCCGGTCCAGGGTGCTCGACACGACGTACTTCTTTGCCGCGTCGATCGTCCGGGCGAAGG
>Ga0070711_100001772_pt1 | contig 12005 bp, 12 predicted proteins | sample LARL53metaG_FD_65452 | JGI IMG/M metagenome (GOLD analysis project Ga0070711, IMG submission 65452) | Corn, switchgrass and miscanthus rhizosphere microbial communities from Kellogg Biological Station, Michigan, USA - LAR L5-3 metaG | ecosystem: Host-associated > Plants > Roots > Rhizosphere ... | reverse complement strand
ACCGTCCCGCCGCGCGCAATCGTCCCAATCAGATGATGCGCGCGCAGCGCCCGCCCCACCCGCCCCACAGAGGCGGCGGCCGCCCGCCGCATTGATGTGCTGAGTCACGGGGTTGCCGCTTCCGGGCGCGTATGATGGATGCCAGGGGAAAGGACCCCTGATCCATGGTTCTTCCGAATAGATCTGTCTTGAAGATGCTTGCGGCGCTCGCCGCAGGCGCCGTGTTGACCGCCTGCAACTACGGTTCCAGCGACCTCTACATCCCCACGGGCACCAACCCGTCCGGTTTCTACACCGGCACCCGGGTATCGGCCGTCTCCGGCGTCGCCGTGGACGTGGTGGCCCTGGTATCCGCGAGCGGCGAGTTCCGCATCGTGGATCCGGCGTCGCACTCGCAGTTCGTCGCCGCCCTGTCGTTCGCCGATGACACGCTGCAGGACCCGCTCACCGGCTATGCGGCGCCCGGCACCGTCTTCCCGGACAAGAGCACCGTGTGCAACGGCACCGTGAGCGGCGCGGTCCAACCCGGCAGCACCATCAGGGGCAGCTATGCCTGCGGCGGCGATCACGGGACGTTTTCCCTGCTGTACGATGCCTCCACATCCCTGCAGTCGCCGGCCGGGCGCTTCCCCGTGATCGGCGTCCTCGGCGGCATACGCCCGGGAGACGTCCTGTTCCTCGCGCTCCGGTCCGATGGCGCCATCGCCGGGTCCGACAGCGACGGCTGCACCTATGCGGGGCAGATGTCGGTCATCGATCCCTTGATCAACGTGTATGCCGTGACCTCGGGACAGACCTGCGGCAAGCAGATCCACGTCTTCACGGGTCTCGCGACCTTCGGCTTCATCCGGAACACGGCGGATCAGGCCCTCTACCTGGCCTTGTCCGGCAGCGCTACTTCCATCGCCGCCGCGCTGCCCTATCAATGAAGGCGCCGCGCCGTGCCCCATCGGGGGTTTGACGCCAGCCGGAAACGGGAACCAGAATGATGGCCGCTCAAAAAACCTGGGAAGGGCTCTCCATGCGTGAACTCAAACTTGGAATCCTGGCCGGTATCGCCGCGCTCGCGGGTCTTGCTCACGCGGCTGCACCGGCGAAGTCGGACGCGGAGTTGATCGCCAGCGCCCAATCCGCCGCGCCGTCGTCCATCTCAGCCGATGCGACCGTGGTCACCATGGACGCCGCCGGCAACATGCGCACCGTGAAGCAGGGCAGCAACGGCTGGACCTGCATGCCGGGCAAGACCCCCATGTGCGCGGACCCGAACGGCTGGGAATGGAACCTGGCCTACATGGCCCACAAGCCGCCGCCCGACAAGGTCGGCTTCATGTACATGCTCAAGGGTGGCGACGACGCCAGCAATACCGATCCCTACGCCAAGGCGCCCGCGCCAGGCGCTCACAGCATCATCACCGGCCCCCACATCATGGTCCTTGGGCCCGCCGTGAAGCTCATGCCGGGATACCTGAAGGGTGCCGATCCGGACACCTCCAAGCCCTACGTCATGTGGGGCGGCACGCCCTACGAGCACCTGATGATCCCGGCGAAGTGACGGACACAGCTTGATGCAGCAGGCCGCGAGGCCTTGGCGTCCCTCAGCGGAACCACCCGAGATGCTGCGTCAGCAGCAGGAACGCGGTCGCGCACACGAAGAACACCGCGAGCCCCGCGCCGATCGTCTTGTACGTCGAATAGTGCGGTGCCAAGAGGATCACCGTCAGCATATAAGGCACCCAGGCCGCCAGCGTCCCCGCCAGCACCAGTTGCGCGTGCTGGCTGAGCGCCTTGCCGCCGCGGGATTCCCCCACGAAGAAGTAGGCGATGAGCGTGAACACAGGTATCAGGGTCGCGAAGCCCGACAGGAGACGGTAGCCGCTCTCCTCCAGCAACACGATGGCGGTAGTCACCACACCGCCCGTCACGAAATAGATGAGTATGTTCAGCATGGCCGCCCCTTTGGGCTTCGACCGCCGCCTGCTCCCGGAAGATTCTTGCCTTCCCCCTCAGAGCGAACTCAGGTACTTCGCCACGGCGTCCATCTGCTCGTCCGTGAGATGCTGCGCCACCGGCTTCATGATCTCGGCGCTCGTGTCGTTGCGTACCGCCGCGCGGAAATAGCGCAGTTGCGCCAAGAGGTACTGGGGCGTCTGCCCCGCGAGGCGGGGGAATATCCCGGTGCCGGCGGCCTTCGCCCCGTGGCAGCTCACGCAGGCGGCCACGCCCGCCGAGAGTATCCCGTTCATGTAGATGGAGCGGCCCTCGTCCACCGGACCGTCCGGCGGGATGGGCTGGGGCGCAGGTTGCGAGGCGTACCACTCCGCCGCCTGCTTGATCTGGTCGGCGCTCAGGTTCTGCGCCACCGGCCACATGTAGATGATGGCCGGCGGCTCCGCGCGGCTGCCGTCGCGGAACGCATTCACCTGCTCCTCTATATAGGTCGCGCTCTGTCCCGCCAGGCGCGGCACGAAACCCAGGTCCGGGTCGTTGCCGCGCTCGCTGTGGCACATGAAGCAGGTGGAGTGCACGATCGGCGGTGCGGTCTTGTCGTCCGCCTGTGCCTGAAGCGCGGCGCTGGAAAGCGTGATGCTCAGCAAACAGGAAAATAGGCTGGTGGCGTGTTTCATGTTTGCGTCCCTGATCCGCTGATGGAGTGCCTGCAAGTATAGGCCTGTTAGGTGCGTTGCGCGGCCGGAACCGCTGCCTGCCTTCGGTTAGATCTCACTTGTCTGCCAGCCAGGCCAGCGCCTGGGTCGGTTCCCAATAGAGCCTCACCTGATAGCCCCGGTTCGTGGCCACGTCGTCGAAGAAGGTGTACTTGTGCATGTTCACGGGGTCGGCAGGCAGCACCACGGCGATCCGGGTACCGCGGGGCAATTCCCCGGCATCGAACAGGTCAGGGAGCCTGTAGATCTCGTGGAGCGGCATCTCCAGGATGGCCTTGGAGTAATCCACCAGGGCGCCGACCATCTGCTGCTGCTTGATGATCTCCAGGCCTTCCATGACCTGGGCCAGCACCTCTTCCGTGGATATGCTGCCTTCGGCCTGGACGCGCAGTATCGGCGCCACCCGTGCGGCGTTGGAATGCTCTATCGTCCAGCCCATGGTGCTCCCCGGTTCTTTGTATTGCACGATCTGCGCCGTGCAGTGCGATTATAGACGAATATTTTCAGTCGCTCCGGCTCCGAAGCACCCGCCAGATGGCCGGCAACAGTGCCTCATGATCATCCTTGAGCAGGCATTCCGCCGCACCGCCTGCTTTCAGACGGCGCGGATCAGTGTCGTCGAAGGAACCGGAAAGGAAGATGAAGGGGGTATCCGGCAAGTGATCGTGGACCAGCCGCAGTATGTCCATGCCCTTAAAATCATGGCCATGGCTGTCCGACAGGACGAGATCGAATGTTCCGCTTTCCAGGGCCGCGATGCATTCCTTGCGGGATCTGGCCAGATGGATATCGCAGCGCAGATCCGACTTGAGCAATGCGATGCTGATGAGCTCCGCATCCACGGGATCGTCTTCGATATGCAGGATGTGCAGGGTTCCGGTTGCAGTCATCTGGTTCTGTTGCCGTTGGGTATCTGGTTCAAAAGCATCCAATAGAGGCCGAGCTGGCTCACCACTCCGGCGAAATCGGCGAATATCACCGGTTTGCGCACGTAGCTGTTGGCGCCGCTGGCATAGCTCCTGGCCATGTCCTCGTCCTCGCTGGAGGACGTCAGGATCACCACCGGGACGGTGCGCGTCAGTTCATGCTGGCGCATGCGTGTGAGCACATCTATGCCGTTGAGTTTTGGCAGTTTCAGGTCCAGCAACACCAGAGCCGGCATGCGCGCGGTATCGCGTCCCGCGAACGAACCCGTGCCGAAGAGGAAGTCCAGCGCTTCGACGCCGTCGCGCACCACCTGCACCTCGTTGGCGATGCCGGCCTGCTGCAGTGACCTCAAGGTCATCTCCTCGTCGTCCGGGTTATCTTCCACCATCAGTATGAATTTATCGTCCATGTCCTGCGTCTCCATGAGTCTGTCGTGGCGGTGTATTCTCGCGGGTTCATGCCGGGCCATGCTGCTGCGGTTCGGCCTGCAGTGTGAAGAAGAACGTGGCGCCCTTTCCTGGCGCTGCTTGGCACCAGATGCGGCCACCATGGCGGTTCACGATGCGTTGCACCGTGGCGAGCCCGATGCCGGTGCCCGGGAACTCGTGCATGCCGTGCAGGCGCTGGAATGCGCCGAACAGCTTGTCGGCATAGGCCATGTCGAAGCCTGCGCCGTTGTCGCGCACGAAGATGATGCGCCGCTCGCCCTCCTGCAGCATGCCGAACTCGATGCGCGCCTCCCCGGTCTTACCCGTGAACTTCCAGGCGTTGCCGAGCAGGTTCTCCAGGGCCACGCGCAAGAGCCGCTGGTCGGCATGTACCGTGATGTTGTCCCAGATGGATACTGTCACCTTGCGCTCCGGGTCACGCTGTTGCAGGTCCTGGACCACCTGGTTGGCGAGCGCGCTCAGGTCCACCTCGCGCCACAGGATCTCCAGCCGCGAGATGCGCGAGAGGTTGAGCAGGTCCTCGATCAACTGCCCCATGCGCGCGGTGCCTACCTTGATGCGCTGCAGATAATGCCGCATCTTCTCGTCCGTCTGGGCGCCGAACTCGGTCAGGAGCGCCTGGCTGAAGCCGTCTATGGCCCTGAGCGGCGCACGCAGGTCGTGGGACACCGAATAGGAGAAGGCTTCCAGCTCACTGTTGATCTCCTGCAGTTTGTTGGTGCGCTCCTGCACCCGTGCTTCGAGATCCCGGTTGAGTCGCATGATCTCGTCTTCCGCGCTCTTGCGTTCCGCTACCTCTCGTGCGAGTTCCCGGTTCGATGCCTCCTGGGCCTGGGCGCGCGTGCCGATCTCGGCCAGCATGCGGTTGAAGGCGTCCACCAGGTAGCCGATCTCGTCGTCGGTGGTCTTATGGGCGCGTGGCGAGTAATCCCGCTTCTCGATCACCTGCTGCGCCACCTTGGTGATGTCCTGGATTGGCCTGGTCACGGTCGCCTGCAACCAGGTGGACAGGAGCAGCGAGATCAGCAACGCCAGGCTGCTCACCGCCAGCACGATGCCGATGTAGTTGCGCACCCGCTGGTACAGGTTGTAATGCGCATGCAGGTATAACGAACCCAGTATCTCGTTGTTGTCCACGATGCGGCGGGTCACGGTGATATTCTCGCCGTCGAACTCCACCGCATCATCCCCGGGCAGTTGCGGGAAGTCCGCCGCAGCGTTGCCGGCCCGGGAATAACTGCCGAAGATCGCGCCCTTCGCGTTGTAGAGCGCGGCGGCGTCTATCATCGGCCGTGCCTGCAGCAGGGCCAGGTTGCTGTTCGCGGTCTTCTGGTCGTCGAACTGCAGCGCGGGCACGCAGGCGCGCCCGATCAGTTCCGCCTGGGTGTTGAGGTCGTCCGCCAGGCTGGTCTTCAGGTTGTGCAGGTCATAGGCCATGAGCGAGGCGCCGGTGACCAGCAGCGCCGCGATGCTGGTCAACAGCACGCCGACGAACAGCTTGTAGCGCACCGAACGCAGGCGGATGAAGGGCTTCATGGTGCAGCTCCGCTGACGGAGTGAGCCACCGACAGCAGTTGGGAGCTGAGCTTCAGGCCGTTCGCCTGCACGGCATCCAGCGAGACATCGAAACGCACCCTGTCGTCTATCACCACGAAACTGACCGCGCCCCCGAGGGAGAGCCCGTCTTTCCCTTCGGTGACCACCAGGATGGGCTGCTTGCGGCTGGAATCGAACAGGTTGCTGGATTCCGCCGTCCTGGGATTGCCTATGAACAGGATATGCACACCCGCCAACTCGCCGTCGTGGATGCGTTTCACCACCAATGGATGGCTGCCTATGGTCCGGCCCGCCACCATGGTGGTCAGGTCGTCGGCCACGGAGTCGGCGCCTGCGACGCCGATCACGATCGGGCTGTCCGGGGCGGCGAAGGCCTTGCCGGGCCAGGTGACGTAACCGCCGAACTTGTACAGGTAGGCCGCTTCCACCTGCTGCTGGGATATCTCGGCGGCCTCGGCCTCTCCCGCCCACGCCGCCGCGGGGTTCGCCACCAGGACGATGGCCGCGAGCAGCGCGGTCAGGCGCATCCGTATCAGGGGCGCCATTCCAGTTTCACATACAGCCCGCGCCCGAATTCGCTGGCGATGGCGGGAGTGCCGAACTCCATGTGCGCCGGACCGAACAGGTTCTGCGCCAGCACCGAACAGTCGAGATGGCTCCCCATGCTCCAGGCGAAGCGCACGTCCCCGGTCGTGTAGGCCGGCACCGCGGGGTTCGGCAGCGCCGCGACCCGGCGCACGCTCACGTCCAGCTCCTCCCCGCCCGTGAAATCGTAGCTCGAGCGCAGCATCCACTGGCTCGGCGCGTCATTGCTTTCCATGGCGATGCTGTTCGGCAGGGCAGTGCCCGACAGCGTATGGCCCTCCCGGAGCGCGCTGAAGCCCGCGCTCAGCCGCCAGCTGGCGATCGGCTGATAGGCGCCCCACATCTCGACGCCGGTCACGCTCTCGGTCATGTCGTTGCCGAAGTTCACCTGCACGGGAGCAAGCGAAACGAGGTTCTCCGAGCGCACGTGGAAATAGTTGGCATGGTAGCCGGTCACCGAGAAGGAGAACTCCGGCATCGGCTGTGCCCGGTATCCCAGCTCATACACCCGGGCGGTCTCCGACTGGAAATCCGGATGGCCCGTCAGCAGGAACGGCGGCGGCGGCGGTCCATTCAGGTCCCCGTCGATGCGCGAGGGCGAGCGCACCGCGCGCGACACCGCCGCCCACAGCAGGTTCTCCGGGGTCAGGTTCCAGGCGACACGCAGGTTTGGCAGGAACTCGTTGCCGGTATAGGGGTTGTGTTCCAGCCGCGCGCCCGCGATCAGGCGCCAGCTTGGCGACAACAGGGCTTCGTCCTGCGCGAACAGGCTAGCCCAGGCTTGATTGACCTCAGCTGGCAGGAACACCACCGTGGAATCGGGCAGGTTCTGTATGTTTTCCTTGGCGTAGCGGTAGCTCGCGCCCCAGATGATGTTCTGCGAGTAGATCTCTGGGAGCGCCTGCTGCAACTCCACATCCGCGATGTCCACCTTCTCGCCGTAATCGCTGGGTACGTAACGGTTGCTCCGGTCGTAATAGGTCAGCAGGCTCACGTCCGAGCCGCCATCCAGTTTGCCGTCCCAGTGGCCCAGGAGGTTCAGGCCCGAGAGCCGCGTCCTGCCCGTCGGCAGGGTCGGGTCCTCGTTCGTCACGTAAGCGTCCCCTTGCAGGGTGAACCGGCGATCGCTCCTGGACCAGTCGGAACGGAATCCGGCCTGGGCCGTGTCCAGGGCATCGCTCGGGGGTTTGCCAGTGAGAGTGCCGGTCCCGATCTGCAGGCCCTGCAGGGATCCGCTGGTATAGGTGTCCTGAACCATGCCGTAAGCGCGGTAGCTGCTCCCGTCATCCGAGCCTGCGCCGTAGCGGGCGGCCGCGTCTGCCCCCAGCCGGCCGCCGCCGGCGCTCACCAGCGCCCCGCTGCTTTCCGCCGCCTTGCGCGTGATGATGTTGATCACCCCGTTCACCGCATTGGTGCCCCAGAGCGTGCCGCCCGGCCCGTCTATCACCTCGATGCGGTCTATGTCCTCCAGCATCACGTTCTGGACGTCCCAGAAGGTCCCGGAGAATAGCGGGCTGTATACGATCCTGCCGTCGATGAGCACCAGCAGCTTGTCCGCCGAGGTCGCGTTGGAGCCGCGCGCCGAGATCACCCAGGAATCCGCGCCGAACTGCGCCACGTCCAGGTTGGGGGCCAGGCGCAGGGCTTCCGGCAGGGTCCTGGCGCCGGAGCGGCGGATGTCATCGTTGCTGATGACGTACACGGATGCCGCCGCATCCGCCAGCGGTTCGGACTTCTTCGAGACCGACGTGACCGGAAGGTTGGCGAGCTGCTCGAGGGAGAGATCCGCGAGCCCTTGATACTGCTCGGCCGCCGCAGCCATCAGTGGCACGAGCGATCCGGCAGCGATCAACGTTGCGAGCAAGCTGCGGCGCATACCGTCTCCGCGTGGCTGTGCCCCAACCCCGTTCATCCCTGACGTGTGTCCCATACACATCTCCCATCTACGCCATTCCTGGGCGGCCCTGGATCCGAGTCTTGTTCTTGGCATCCACCCTACCTGACTTTCGCTCACCGGCACTTATATGTAACGTCAGCGACCGATTCACGCTGCGCGCCGCATTTCGCATTCAGGTCTATCGAAAAATTGCTCAAGGTAGGTGCGTAGGGATGTCTCTTTTTATTAACTTATTGATTTTAAATATAGTACATCCGACCCCCCTGTCAATTTTTCCCATAAACCCCTTCGAGCGCCCTACCACCTTCACCCTCGCTTTCCCGGCCCGTGTGCCGTTGGCTTCCGTCGGGCCGTGTTCCCCCCGCGACAGCGCCAGGTTTCCTATTCCATTCCGGGTTTCAGGCAAATGAGGTCCGCGCCTTCTGCTTGGGAGGGCTGCTCGAAGGACTGGCTGAGCTGCATATGCTGGCGGCGGGGGTTGCCCGCCCGGGCCGCAAGTTGGATGGGGACGGACAGCGCGAAACGCTCTCCCCGGTCAGGCTTACGCTGCGCTGCGATGCGGCTCCATCATGCCCGGCGCTACACCGTCGGATTCGTCCAACGGCACCGTCACATGCACCGTGGTGCCGCGTCCCGCTGCCGACTCGATACTGAACTCGCCGTTGACGAGACGTATGCGTTCTTCCATGGCCAATATACCCAGGCTCGCTCCGCTGTTGGCGCGTGCCCGCGCGGCCTCCACGTCGAACCCGCAGCCGTCGTCCTGCACTATGAGTTCCAACTTGTCCTTGCTCCGCAACAGGTGTATCTCCAGCGTCCGCGCCTGTCCATGGCGCAATGCGTTGGTGGCGGCCCCCTGGAGCACGCGGAAACAGGTGTTCTCGATCTCCGCGGGGAAACGCCCCAGATCCGGCGGCACGTCGAGCCTCACATCGAGGCCGGCTGTCTCCAGGCGCTCGCGCACGTACCATCGTGCCGCCGCTGCCAGCCCCAGGTCGTCGAGCACCGAAGGCCGCAGGTCGAGGGACATGGTGCGCACCTGGCTCAGCAGGGTCGCGACGATGGCGCGGCTCTCCTGCGGCAGGTTCTTCGCCCCGGCCGGCATGCCGTCCTCTATGCGCTTGAGGCTCATCTGCAGGGCGGTGAGCGCCGACCCCACCTCATCGTGCAGTTCCCGGGCGATCCCGCGCCGCTCCAGTTCCTGTGTCATCAGCAGGCTGCGGGAGAGCTCCCGCGTCTGTCCGATGTATTCATGCACGCGCTGCTCCGCGCGCCGGCGGTCGCTGATGTCTATCCCCATGCCGACGATGCAGGCCTTGCCCTGCCATTGGAAGCGGCGGCCGTTGAAATAATACGGGATGCGCCGGCCGTCGCGCGTGAGCAGGTCTTTCTCCGCTTCCACTTCGCCCAGTGTGAACGCGGTGTCTATGAGGTTGGCGGCTTCAGTACGATCTTCTTCCGGGGTCAGCGACGCGGGCTGCATGTCCCTGATCTCTTCCGGGCTGTAACCGGATATCTCCTCGAGGCGCTTGTTCCAGCGCATGAACCGCCCCTGGGAATCGAACACGTAGAAGATCCCCGGCAGGCTGTTCATGGACTGCATGATGAAGTTCCGCTCTTCCTCCAGGCGGCGCTCGGCATCGACGCGGGCGCTGATGTCGCGCACCATGACCTGCATCCGACCGCCGTTCAGCCGTTTCGCGGTGGTCTCCACCGGTATCCAGGAGCCATCCCGGTGCTTGAGCCGGATGGCGAGCAATGCCGGCGGTCCGGCGCCTTCGTCCATGGGCTGATTGCCGCTCGCGATGCGCTTCTCATCCAGGTTCGCGATGTCGTGGATGGACATGCGCAGCAGCTCGTCGCGCTCGTAGCCGAGCATCCTGCAGAGCGGCATGTTCACGAACAGGAAGCGGCCGTTCTCATCCCGCTGGTAGATGCCGTCGCGTGAGCCCTCCACCAGCTCCAGGTACTGGTGCTGGCTGTCGCGCAATACCTGGTCAGCGAGCTTGCGGTCGTTGATGTCCGTACAGGTGCCGATCCATTCGCGGATCGCGCCGTCAGGCTCGAAGATGGGCTGGCCATGCACGGCGAACCAGTGATAGCTGCCGTCGCTCATGCGCGAGCGGTTTTCGACGCTGTACGGCACTCGATTTTCGGTCGCGTATCGCCAGGCGGCCATGGTCTGGTCCCGGTCGTCCGGGTGCAGCACGTCCAGCCATCCTTCGCCCCTGGCCGATGCCCGATCGAGCCCGGTGACCTCTTCGAACCCGTCTGACGCATCGAGTGTGTTGCCCTGCGCATCCGTGACCCACACGACTTGCGATGTGGCCTGCACGAGCGTCCTGAACCGTTCCTCGCTCGCGCGCAGCGCGGTCACGGCGCGCTCGCGTTCGCTGATGTCCCGCACCGTCACCTGGAGGCGGCCATCGTCGAGGCGCTTGGCGGAAGTCTCCACCGGCACCCAATGCCCATCCCGATGCTTGAACCGCCAGATAAGCAGCGCCGGGATCTCATCACCGTTATCCGCTTTCTCGAGTATCGGCGCCACATGCGCATCTTCGCGGTCGCGGATGTCATCGAGGGACATGCCGAGCAGTTCGTCGCGCTCGTAGCCGAGCATCCGGCAGAAGCTCGGGTTCACGAACAGGAAACGCCTGTCCTTGCCGCGCTGGTAGATGCCGTCGTGGGACTCGTTCACCAGTTCCTGGTACCGGCGGCGGGTGTCCTCCAGTGCCAGCTCCGTGAGTTTGCGGTCATGGATGTCCGTGGCTACGTCGACCCAGCATATGGAGCCGTCGCCCGCCGCCATCAGCCGGCCGCGGGATACGAACCAGCGATAACTGCCGTCGCGCATGCGCAGGCGGTATTCCACGCTATACGGATCGCAGCTTTGGCCGGCGTGCGCCCAGGTCGCGGCGGCGCGCTCCCGGTCATCCGGATGCAGGGCCTGCAGCCAGTCCCGGCCCTCGTCGTCCATGCGGGACAGGCCGGTGTGTTTCTCGAAATTGGTGTTCTCTTCGAGGCAGCGCCCTCGCGCATCCATGATGCATACGATCTCGGTCATGGCTTCCGCCAATGCGCGCGCATGCGCTTCCTTGGCCGGCACGCGTGTGGTCTGGTGGTCGCTCATGGAGTTCCCTTGAAACTTCGGTCGTTCGGCAGCTTCAGATCGGCGCGGCAACGCTTCCGGCAGGCCGCAGACCCGCGCGGCCGCTTGCTTCCGCAGCCAGCCGTTTCAGCGTCGGCACCAGATCCCTGTCCAGATCGCTCTTGACCAGGTAGGCGTCCACACCCGCCTTGACGGCCATCTCCCGGTATTCCCGTTCGGCATGGAACGACATCATGATGACCTGGGGCGGGCGCGATGACGCTTTCAGACGCCGCGTGACACCCATGCCATCCACTTCCGGCATGGAATAATCCGTCAGCACCATGTCCGGCTGCATTTCCGCCGCGAACTTCAGGCCCTCACGTCCGCCCTGGGCGGAGCACACTGCTTCGATATCCGGGATCAGCATCAACATGGCCGACAGGACATTGAGGAAGGGTATCTGGTCGTCGATGATGAGTACGCGCATTCCCGTCTTCCATCCTTGCGAGGGCCATGCGTGCGCATGGCCTGTTAATAGGGGGATTCCATTCCCGTGCATGCCTCCTGGCTTGCGCAAAGTGTGCTTAATCCAGGGTGTCGCGGTGCAGCAGGAAATCCCTGATTTCGTATCAGGGAATCCCTGAAATCAGGCTCAGGGAGAGCGGACAGGACTGTGGATCAAGGGGCCGCCGGAGCGACGGGGCGCGTCTGCGGGCCGCTTGAGATCACATATTCCCCTGGGTCTGTGCCCTTACCTTCTCGGTTTGGGCAGCTTTCAGGCCCGCCGAGGCATATTTCTCCGCCACCACAGCCTGCTCCACAGGGTTCCGCGGCGC
>Ga0070711_100001769_pt1 | contig 12006 bp, 11 predicted proteins | sample LARL53metaG_FD_65452 | JGI IMG/M metagenome (GOLD analysis project Ga0070711, IMG submission 65452) | Corn, switchgrass and miscanthus rhizosphere microbial communities from Kellogg Biological Station, Michigan, USA - LAR L5-3 metaG | ecosystem: Host-associated > Plants > Roots > Rhizosphere ... | reverse complement strand
GGGTCAACGTTTATGCGGCGATGGGAGGGCAAGTTTTTGGTGCGGTCGCAGAATCCATTGGCAATCAAGCACTTGGCCGTGACACGAGTTTGCAGTCGATAGGGTCTATAGACTCTATGAGGTCGCAGAATTGGGAGTCTGACGCAAGGCCGCGGTTATTCTTGCAGAATCACTCGAACGTAATTGAGCCCATCGGTCACGACGATGTCGGGTTTGCCATCCCCGTTAAGATCGCCAACCGCCACGTCAACGGCAGTGGGCGCCCCGATTGGCAGAACTAGCGGCGCACGGAAGATTCCTTGTCCCGAGTTCGCAAACAAGTCGACAGTCCCACTGAACTCGTTTGCCGTGATTAAGTCAACTTTTCCGTCGTGGTTGAAGTCGACCGCGGCAATTGATCGCGGCTCGTCGCCGAAGGGATATTCCTTCGCAACGTAGCCACCAGCAGACGATAAGAACACAGTCACATTGCTGCCCAGATTATTCACCGCTTCGTCGGATGCCGCGATATCGGGAACGCCGTCTCCATTGAAGTCTCGCGCCGTTAGCGCGATGGGTGGAGTTGCAACCGTAAAGCTTGATTGCAGCGTAAAACCACCGTGCCCATTCCCGAGCAGGATCTGTACAGTGTTCCCGCTGTTGAAGGCGGCGGCCAAATCGAGTTTGTGATCGCGGTTGAAATCGGCCACGGCAAACCAGGTGACGTTGGAAGCTCCGATCGCACCGCCGGACCGAAACGTTCCATCTCCGTTGCCGAGAAGCAGGCTTCCTGAAGCAACGTCGGCAATCGCTATATCGAGTGCGCCGTCATGGTTGAAATCCCCTACGGCCAGGGAAAATGCGTCGATGTAGGGACCGTAGGTCACCGGAGACTGCAGAGTTCCGTCACCATTTCCGAGGAAGATGAGTACCTGCCCTGAACCGCCGATGGCGCGATTCGCTACAGCAACATCCAGGTGGCCATCTTTATTGAAATCGGCGAGCACGACGAATCCCGGCCACGACGCCGCAGGATAAGTCACCGCAGGCTGCAAGGTTCCGTCTCCATTGCCCAGCAGAACCGCGATCGTGCCCGGATTATCTTCGTTAGCGACGACAACATCGAGATGGCCATCGCCGTTCAGGTCACCGACGGCGACTCCATTCGGCGCCAACGCGCCGGTGGGGTAGGCAACGGGAGACGCAAACTTCACCGCGGACGCCAAGGGCACAAATAGAACACCCGATAGAACTACGATGAAAACTCCAAGGTTGCGCATTTGAAACTCCTGGAGAAATGTCTTCGATCGAACGCCTAGAGGAGGAAGGCCTTGTCACCCCCGGACCTTGAGGGGTGTGCAAAGTTGGGCAGAAGTATGCCATCGCGCTGAACGCTGGTCAAGACGTGGCTCGTCTTTACAACCAGCCCTTAGTCCGCGCGATCCGCGCGGCTTCCACGCGATTGCTGGCGCCCAGTTTGCTAATCGCTTCGGAAAGATAATTCCGCACGGTGCCGTCGGAGAGGCCCAACTCTCCGGCAATATCGCCGCTCGCCATGCCTTCACCAGCAAGCCGCAGCACCTGGCGTTCGCGATCGGTGAGAGGATCCATTTCGCCCCAGGCTTCCGTTGCGAGTTCGGGATGAATCACGCGCAATCCTTGATGCACCCGGCGTACTGCATCCGCAAGTTCTTCGGCGCGCATGTCTTTCAGCAAATATCCAGAAGCTCCCGATTCAAGAGCGCGGCGCAGATAACCGGAGCGCGCAAACGTGGTGACGATGACAACCCGCGTACCGGTGCGGCGCCGTTTCAATTCCGCGGCCACGTCGAGGCCGCTCATGTGCGGCATCTCAATGTCGGTAATAAAAACGTCGGGCTTGTGCGCGAGCACTGCTTCAAGCGCATCCCTGCCGTTGCCCGCTTTCGCGACGACCGAAATATCACCTTCGATTTCAAGCAGGGCGGCGAGCGCGCCCAGCACCATCCCCTGATCTTCGGCGAGAACAACGCGGATGGTCTTGCGGTTTGTGGCCGTGTCTTTAGCGGGAGGGTTCAAGTTGGGGACCTGGATTGGGTTCGATCATTTTGTCTCGGGCGGCGTTCTTCGCCCTAGGTTCTTTCAGAGGCAACGTGATCGTGAGAGTGGTGCCGGATTTATTGCGACGCTCCAAGGTACCACCGAGCATCTCGACTCGCTCGCGCATGCCGCGCAATCCATTGCCTTCCACGGTGGAAAAGCCCTGACCATCATCGGCGATTTCAAGACGGCACGAGCCATTTTGCTGCTCGATACGCAAGCGGCAGTGAGTGGCGCGGGCGTGGCGCACAACATTGGTTACACCTTCGCGGACCGCAAGGGAGAGAACGCTCTCCAGCAGGGCAGGGAGTTGCATGCTGGTGGCGGCGTCGCATTGCACCGTCATGCCTGCCGTTTCCAGAGTTGACTTGGCTTGTGCAAGTTCGGCCACCAAGCCTTTGGTGCGGTATCCGCGGATCGCGTCGCGAACATCGGACAGTGCCTGCCGCGAAATTTCCTCGACCTCTCGAATTTCTTTCCCCGCCCGTTGCGGATCGCGATCAATCAGCTTGCCGGCGAGTTCCGATTTCAACGTGATCACCGACAGCGTGTGTCCCAATACGTCATGCAGATCACGCGCAATGCGCTCGCGCTCGGCAAGCTTGGCCAGATGCTCGATTTCTTCATTGGCTTTTCGCAGCTTGCGGTTCATGCGGTTGCGCTCAGCGAAGAACGTGTTCCCCGCTCCGATGATCACTGGAAAAAGCGCCGAGTAGAACAAGGTCCAGCCATTGCTGTGCAGCAACAGACTTTCAATGCCACCGATGGCTCCGACGGTTGCCAGGCCGATGACGGCACCCCTCTTAGAAGGCACGCAGAAGGGCAACATGGCCGCGCCGAAAATGAAAAATGTGCAGGCACCCGGGTTGAACGGCAGAAAAAGCATCCCGAGTAGCACCATCCCAGTAATATGTAGACGCGATCTGGGACATTCCAGGGCAAACAGTCCGAAGTAAAGCAGGAGAAAAATTAAGGCGCCAGCAATGTCCAAGCTCCAGATTCGGAGACTGGCATGACTCATGACCGGATCGATGAAGAAGAATCCGAGGTAAATAACCCAAAGAATAGGGCTCCATCCGTGGTCCTTATCCTTGAGTATGGCCTGCCAGGATTTCAGCTTCCAAGGGCTGCCCCCAGAAGTTTCGTCGCGATCGAATGACATTAACGGCATAGTTATATTTTCGCCCCGGTTGTCAATTTCGGCCACTCCGCAGGATGGGTTGGGCTGCGTACCATACCAGCACGGCTGCCGGAACCAGCAGGCTCAACCATTTTTCGCCGCCGTACAGAGCCAACATTCCGAGGAGAATCAAGGCTACGGTCGAGCCCATCGATTTTTTGGAATTTGCGCTCATAAGTCGATACCTCAGGGGCTAAAAGCCCGATCATTCGTTGGCCGCGGGCGGTGCGACGGAAGCCGCCCTAGCCAAGAATCCTTGCCCATCGAAATCTAGCCGTACATTTTTTCCTGGTCGCGCTGGAATCCGATGCGGGCGACGCCCAGGCAAATCATGGTGAATGCTGCCAAGACCTCCCAGTGGGTGACGCTCGATTCGTGGCGTCCGGCGCCTACGATGCCCAATGCAAGTTGCGACAGGTGGTAGGGCGGCAGTGCCAGCGCGATCTGGCGCACGATTTTCGGCAGAAACATAAAGGGCACCCACAATCCGCTACAGAAGGACATGGGCAGATAAATCAAGTTGATGGTTGCGGGCGCGGAGTTCGGTCCGGTGAAGTATCCGAGCGCCAACCCCATGGCTGAGAATGGCAGCGAACCGGCGGCCAGAGTTCCCAACAGTTTGGCGAACTCTCCGAGAGGCATACGCACACCGCCGAAACCAATGCCGAGCGCGAACAGCGCGAGCACGATGAAGGTGCTGAAGATCATGCTGGTGATAACTTTGGCGACGAAGTATGCGAATGGCGGCATCGGGCTGGCGCGCTTTACCTGGAGCCATCCCAAGCCGCGGTCCGAAGCTAGTCCGGCCGCGGTCCCAAATAATGAGGCGCCCATCACGCCAAACGTTCCATAGGTTGCGATCAGATACGTCGGCACGCCGGTGCCGCCAATCGCCTCTTTGGCATTCAGCACCAGTCCGAACAGCACGTAGAACATGATCGGAAAACTGAGGACCGACGCCGTATACATTCGCAAGCGGAGATTCTTCAGGAACTCATACTTCGCTTCCTTTAGATACACTCTGGCAGTGTCCCCCGGCGAGCGCTGAATTTGCGTGTTGCTCAATACCACCGTTGCCGTGCTCATCGTGATTCCTCCGCTGCGTCAAAAACTTTTCGAGATGTGGCTGTTAGTTCTGAGGGTTACCGTTCGTCCCGGTATCTTGCGTCAAGGCCAGGAAGGCTTCTTCCAAACCTGCGCTGGTAACTTCGAGTCCGGAGAGCCCATCATCCATGCTGAGCAGTTCTCGCAGAACCGATTCGGCTTCGATCATGTGAAGTTCAACAGCCTCGCGATCTTCCTTCACGTCGCTAACACCAGGAATCCGGCGCAGAACGCTCATGCTCAGATTGGTGATGCAGCGAATTCTCTTGCCGGCGGTTTTCGCCTTGATCTCTGCGGGCGTGCCTTGGGCCACAATCTCGCCCTGATTGATGACGGCGACGCGGTCCGCCAGGGCGTCGGCTTCCTGCAGGTAATGCGTGGTAAGCAGCACAGTCTTGCCGCGGCCGACCATGCGGCGAATCTCATCCCACAACATGCGACGCGATTCCACATCGAGTCCGACAGTGGGTTCATCCAGAAAGAGCATGTCGGGGTCCCCGCAAATGGAGAGGGCAAACAAAACGCGTTGCTTCTGGCCTCCGGAGAGATCGCCAAACTTGCGATCCTGCAATTTCTCAAGACCCGCGGCCGCCACCACCTCTGCGAGCGCCATCGGTTTCTGATAGTAGGAGGAAAACAAGTCGATGTGCTCGCGGACGCGCAGCGTCTCGGGAACCCGGCCGACTTGCAACATCGCCCCAGTCTTCATCCGGTTTTCAGGATTCGTGGGGTCCCCACCGAAAACGCGGACGCGCCCCGAATTGGGCTGTAACAATCCCAGAAGTAACTTAACGGCGGTCGTTTTGCCCGCGCCGTTCGGACCGAGCAGCGCTACTAACTCGCCGGCGCGAACCCGAAAGTCGACACTACGCAGCGCCTTTACGCTTCCGTAATTCTTGTTCACGCCTTCGAGGCTGGCCACGACAAGATTAGAAGTCGCCGTCTCCGCGGGCCGAGTCCGTTCGATGGTTGCGAGCATTTTCAATCCTCCCGGCGTGGATGACGCCGTCCGGCGGAACTCGTGCTTCTTGCTCCCGCTCAGTGATTGCATCATCGTGGAACCACGACGCTCGCGCCAGTGCCATCCATCACGCGGCGGGCGTGACAAATGTCATCCTCGATCTGGGATCAGATGTACAGAGGTGAGCAACTACGGACAGGAATGATGTGAGGAAAAGGTTTGTCGTACCCGCAAGCTGCTTGTTACGAATTCCGAACAGACACGGGAAATCCACATTGCGAACCGGAGGCTTGATCTTGGCGGTTCCCGACAGCCGGTCCGCGGGTTTCCGCGCCGAACAAGGATTCCAGTCTGTCCGGATTTCGTAACACGCTGACGAGGGGTAATTTTTTACACAATCCTTCGTCACAACGTGACTTGGCTTTGATATGATTCCCCCACTTTTGTTTGGAGGCGCAAGCTATGCTACCGGCGGGAAAAAGCCTTCGGACGCTACGTGAGAAACTCGGGCTCACCATGCGCGATGTGGAGAACTCGAGTGCACGCGTTGCCGACAAGTATCGCAACGAAGAGTTTTCCATTCCTCCCAGTCGTCTCTCCGATATCGAAACCAAAGGCATTCTGCCCAGCATTTTTCGGCTCTACACTTTGTCGGTGATTTACCGCCGTGATTTTCGCGAGTTGATGTCGTGGTATGGCGTAGACCTGAATAATCTACCCGCCGATTTTGGATTGGTGTCGCCTCCGAAATCCCATTATTCCGACGCACTTGCGGGCGTGTCGTCGGTGCAAGTTCCCGTGCGCATGGATCCGGGCTTTGACGAACGGCGCACCAGCAACCTGGGACGCATGGTTGAGCAATGGGGAGTCGTACCCCTTTCCTACCTCGCGCAATTTGCCAAAACCGATTTCACTTATGGTTACGTCGGAACACAGGATTTCACGATGTATCCCATCCTGCCTCCAGGCAGTTTTATCCAGGTCGATGAATCCAGAAACAAAGTATTGGAAGGCTGCTGGCGGTCGGAGTACGAACGTCCCATTTATTTTGTGGAAACCCGCGAAGGCCATACCTGCTGCTGGTGCAGCATGCGCCGCGAAGAAGTGATTCTGCAACCGCATCCGCTCTCTCCGGTTCCGGTCCGCATCTTGCGCCATCCCCAGGAAGCCGAGGTTCTCGGCCAGGTCGTGGGGGTGGCTATGAAGTTGACCGAGTGGCACGCGCTCGATTCTTTTCCAGGGTCGAAAGGGCCAGCAGCACTGAATTAAGGTGAGTCGCGGCGGCGGAGTCCTGGCGCTCACCGGGCAGCAAGTCTTCGAAACGATCGCGCATTCCCTCGATGTAGAGCTTCGCGTCGAGTCCGGTCCCGCGGCTCGATTCCTGCAAATCCTCCAGCAACGATTCCATTGGCGTTCGTAAAATTCCCGTCACAATTTCGGTGTGGGCCGTTCGCAATGCACGCTCGGCCGATTCAGCCCCGTGAACCAGTTCCATCCCCCAATGTTCATAGCGACCCTGGGCCCGCCGCAGCGAAGCCACATAGGCCAACTTGCCCAGTAGCCCAGACACGGCCGCCAGCGTGGTTTCTTTGACGTCCTGTAGAGCAGATTTAAGGGTCATCTTGTTACGAATTCCGAACGCTCAAAGGTTTCTGAACCTATTGCGATTGCCCTCTCGCCCGTGAAATTATCACCGTCCACTTCGCATTCACAAGGAGAAAACCATCGTGAAACGTGCCCTGCTCGTTCTTGGTGCAGCCGTACTCTTTCTAAACACGTTAGTGATTCCAACCGTCCTACATGCAGATGGCGGAGCAACCACAACCAATTGTGGCAAGGTTTTGTGTAAGCCGTAACATAAAATCGCTGTTCTTACGAAAACAGAACAAAAGTGACCAGTGTATTGCTGCATGCAGCAAGTCGCGGTATAGTGCCCGCTGACCACCCATGCTGCAGGCCCATTCATTGCTCTGGCATTACCTTTGGGTTGCCCCCAATGTCTTGCTGTTTGTCCTTGCGTTCGTTCTTTGGAAGCGCGGCCTGGGGAAGCGCTTCCGCATTCTTTTTGTCTTCGCCATCCTGAGCGCCGTTTCGGAACTTGCGGTGTACCTCGCGGATGTGACGCCGTGGGTTACGCCAAAGCTGTTCTGGCGCATCGACTGGGCCAGTGTGCTCATCGAGGGCACCCTGAAGTTTGTGCTGATCGGGGAAATATTCGCGCAGGTTTTCGGTTCTTACGGATCGTTAGCCCGACTCGGCAAACTTCTGATACGCGCTATTGGCGTCGTATTGGTTCTGACGGCCGCGGTGGCAGCGGCCTATGCCCCGCAGGACAGCCTTTTTGGAATCGTCTCGGGCGCCCACTTGCTCGAGCAAACGACATATTTAATCGAGTGCGGACTACTCGTCTTCATTTTCCTATTTGCAGCGTACTTCCGGCTAAGACCTGCTCGTCTTGTTTTCGGCATCGCTCTCGGTCTTGCAATTTCCGCTTGTGTTCACCTTGCGACTTGGGGAATCGCGGCGAACGGGGGGCTGCCGCCTTCCCGCCGTGTCATTCTCGATTTCCTGAACATGGGCACCTACCACGTCAGCGTCCTGCTCTGGTTTTATTACGTACTCGTTCCTGGGCCCGCCCCTGTGCACGCCGCCATGCCACTGCCTGAAAACAATCTCGACGTCTGGAACCGTGAATTGGAGCGTCTCGTCCATCAATGACTTTGGCACTTATTCTCGCCGTCGCCGCCGCGCTCGCACTCGTATTTATCCTGAGCGTCACTGTGTCACGCAGCCTGCAGATTACCCATGGCGTTAGTCTCGCGGCCCGGATTCAGCCCATTGATGTGGAGGCCTTCCGCAATCTTATCGATCCCGCAGAAGATGAATTCCTGCGGCGCCGTTTGACGGCGGGGGAGTTCCGTCGAGTGCGAAGGCAAAGGCTGCACGCGATGGCCGCCTATGTGCAGACTGCGGGAAGAAATGCCGCCGTTCTGATCCTCCTCGCCCAAGATGCGTTGACTGCCGGCGACCCTCAAACCGTCGACGCGGCACGCCGTTTGGTAGACCACGCGCTGTTGCTGCGGCGCAATGCGGCCTTCGTTCTCTTCAGGATTTATCTTGCGCTCGCTTGGCCAAATTCCGGATTGGCGCCGGTTTCGATTCTTCGCAGCTACGAACAATTGAACGGGTCGGCCATGCTGCTGGGCCGGTTGCAGAATCCTACTGCCCCGGTGCGCATTTCTGTTACCTCGTAGTCGTCGGCCTAGGCTAGGGGAGTGCAGCAAAACATGGAGTCGCCGTTTTATTGCTCCATCTTCGTGCGGCGTTCAATAAATTTGACGGCAGTGAAATCCACACCGCGGTTCCCTATTCCTTACTTGTTTTCGCTTGCCATTCTGTTATAAAAACCACCGGAGCAAGCGTTCCAAACCTTTTCGTGCAAACATCGGCAATCTGCCGTGGGAGCCGTTCCCGCCGTTTGCTCGCCTATGCGAGCCCAAGGGAGAACCTTATGATCCGCACCGTAAGAGATGTGCTTGTGGCGTGCTTTGTCTTGTTGCTCGCGACCATTTGCTTGGGCCAGGGAGGCGTTGCCACCGGCGACTTGCACGTGACCGTGAAAGATCCGAGTGGAAACGTTGTTGCGAATGCAACCGTCACCGTGCAGGATGCCGCCAAGGGCGTGGAACGAATTGCGGTGAGCGACGGTCAGGGCGGCTACAGTGCTCGACTTCTGCCCCCGGGCACGTATTCGGTTTCGGTCAATCTGGCGGGATTCACCCGGGTCGAGAATACCGGGGTTTCCGTCACAGTCGGTGCGCTCGTGGAGCTACCGGTCACGCTCACGATCTCGACGAGCAAGGAAGTCGTCGAAGTCACTTCACAAACGGAATTGGTGGAGACGTCGCGCTCCTCCACGACCGACACCATTGGACAACGGCGTATCGATAATCTTCCGATCAACGGCCGCAACTACATCAACTTCACGCTGACCGATTCGCAAATCGTGCGCGACAATGCGCCCAACACCGGCGCTGCGCCTACTTCGGGCCTAAATATGAGCGGCCAGCGTGCGCGCGCGAACCTGGTGAACGTGGATGGCGCCGACGCTACCGACAACTCGGTCAACGGCGTGCGTTCCACCGTTTCGCAGGAGGCTGTGCAGGAGTTCCAGATCATCACCAACAGCTATGCGGCGGAATATGGGCGCGCCTCGGGCGGCGTGGTGAACATCATTACGCGCTCGGGATCGAACGCTTTTCACGGAGATATTTTCGGATTCTTGCGTGATCGGAATCTTCAGGCGGTAAATCCATTCAGTACGGTTCCCAATCCCGCCTATACGCGCGTGCAGGCAGGCGTGGCGTTTGGCGGACCGATCAAGAAAGACAAAACATTTTTCTATTTCGCATACGAGATCACGCGGCGGCACGAGACGGGATTTTCTGCGATCGGACAGGATTGCACGACCAGCGGTGGCCAAACCTGCTTCGGACTCAGCCCGTTCGACGCTTCCGCATACTTCGGAGCGCCAGCCGGTTTCGTGAACTTGCAACTCACTCCCGACCAGATTTCATTCCTCAGCAACCCGGCGGTTGCAGCAACTGCTACCGGAAATCCGGCTTACGCAGCTGAAGTCGGACAGTATGCCGGGTTGGTTGGCGCGTCCTCGGGGATGGCAGTGAATGGCGCGTGGCCAACAGGGGTCGTGCAGGTCCTTACCGGCGGCCTTCTCTCGAACTTTTCCGGATTCCCCACCAGTTGCCCACCTCCCGGGCCTTGTTTTATTCCGGGTTCTTATCAGACGCTGAACTCGCAAAGGGGCAACTTCCCGGTATTTGAAGGCACCAGTCTGTATTCGCTGCGCATCGATCACAACATCAACACCAACAACCGTCTGACGCTTCGCGCGAACGTGAGCCCCAGCACGGTCACCGGAATCGAAGTCAGCGGTCAGGACCAGCCCGCAGGGCAAAACGCATACTCGCGTACATCGGAGCAGACATATCGCGACGTGGCGGGTACTGCGCAGGACACTTGGACTATCGGCAACAACAAGGTGAACGAGTTCCGATTCCAGTATGCGCGTCGCGGACTTTCTTACTTCTACAACACGCAGATTCCCGGAGGCTCCGACCCGGCCGTCAACATTCCGGGCTTCGCGTATTTCGGGCGCGAGCCGTACTCCTACATCCAGCGCGTAGAGCAACGCTACCAATTCACCGACAACTTTTCCTGGACCGTCGGCCGCCACAATATGAAATTTGGCGCCGACGTCAACTATCTGCCGCTGACGGCGACATTCACTGTGAACTATGGAGGCGTGTACGACTTCGGCGCTTTCAGTGCGGCTGCTTTAGGTTTTGTAAATCCCGTGCCGGGCGGTCTCCCCGATTTCCCGGATCTATCTCCTGTGCAGTCGTATGGCGCAGGGCTGCCAGGAGACTTCATCCAAGGCATCGGCAGTCCGAGCGACAAATTCAAGAACATTCCCATTGGCGCATTCTGGCAGGACTCGTGGCGCGTCAATCCAAGGCTCACCCTTAACTACGGGCTGCGCTACGATGTGGAGATTCCCCCCAAGTTCGCGCCACCTCAGGGACTGGCGCTGCCCGCATACAATCTGTTGGGACTGCAGAAGGGAATTCAGACGGACAAGAATAATTTCCAGCCGCGCATCGGCGTGGCTTGGGATCCGCACGGCAATGGCAAAACCGTGGTGCGGGCATCGTATGGCATGTTCTATGACCATCCCCTGCTGGGCCTCTACTTCCTCGGCGATGCCTCCGACGGTTCCTCCAGTGGACAATTGGCTTTCGCCGGAACTTCAGTCTGCTCGGGCCCCGGCAATCCGAGCAATTTGAACGCGATCACGATCTTCCAGGGGTTGCCGATCAATGTCGCGAACGCGGCGAATCCCTGTGCAGCCACTCTGAATCCCGCGACAGGCAACGCCCTTGGATTCTTGCCCAACCAACAGCAGTTCCAGGCTTTGAACTTCCCCCAGTCGATCTTTCTCAACCAGAACTATCTGAACCCGTCGACATTCCTGCCGCTCGGCTTCCAGCCCTTTGGCTATCCGCAGGCTAAGAATTTTGTGTACGCCTACTCTCAGCAGGCCAACCTTACGGTCGAACGCGACCTTGGCCACGGCTATGCTCTCAGTCTTGCCTACAACTTTAACGGTGGTCGCCATCTGAACCGTCCCATCAATGCAAATACGATTCGGGGCGACCTGATGGTCGCGAACTTCAATGCCGCGCTTGCCGCGGGACAAACGCCCGCGAGCCCATTCACGGTAAGCGGTTGCGGGCTGTCTCCGGGCGGCGCACCCTACGTGGATGCATCGCTGATGAATTTCTTCCGTCCTGGCGGCCTGAACCCGTCGATCGCAGGGCTCTATCAGAACGTCATTCCTGGCGGTGCTGCTTGCGTGGGCCTCGCTCAGAGTGTTGTGCAGGGGTTGGCGAGTCAGGGATTCAATGCGAATTGCGATCCGAGCACATTCGCCGGTTGCGTCCCCTTCGGCGACATGGATGCAAACTACTCCAGTGGCAGTTCGATCTATCACGGATTCACCACAAACCTGCGGAAGCGCTTCACGGGTCATTTGGAATTTCTCGCGTCGTACACCTGGTCCCATGCCATCGATGACTCGACCGATCTGCAATCTACACTGACTCCGCAGGACAGCTACTACCCT